>Ga0325400_1001076_pt1 | contig 21997 bp, 14 predicted proteins | sample PopdelMetagenome_2_FD_205662 | JGI IMG/M metagenome (GOLD analysis project Ga0325400, IMG submission 205662) | Populus deltoides microbial communities from Bellville, Georgia, United States - Xylem-PdKOR-R1 | ecosystem: Host-associated > Plants > Phyllosphere > Stem > Wood/Secondary xylem...
TATAACTTCGGCAAGTTCAAACTTACAGTAACTCTGCATGGTAGTTCAGCAAACTTACAGGGATTCTCTGCTGTTAAATTCCCTATTATCAAGCTATCATCGTAACAAACTCCTCTGCCATGAAGCTGTCATCACAATAAATCAGCACTGTCATCAACCAGATTTCATGGGATTTTTAAGTTTAAATACTTCACTTGTACAGCCTAGTAGTTCACGTTGTAAAACAAGCTGAATATTCATTTACAAAACACTCTGTCAACTTAGTTTATTTTTTCTTTAACAACCACGCTTAAGGACCTCGATCTAAACTTTGTATTTCGCCTGGAACGGTCATGGTTTAATGAACTCATTAGGTAGTTCCACAGCATTGCACTTTTTTCATTTTCTTCCAAGTTTTGCATCCTTTATCTTGTTCCTTGGTGAGGCACTAATCTTGAGAGGTTAACATGTGTTTGTCTTCTGTTCTTTCTTTCTCAGTCAAATTTATAGGGACTGTGAATTCTTAGAAGCAGAGAGAATTATGGATTAAGTGGTCTTCACTTCCGTGATGATAACTATAGTGAGGAGATGATGTCACCAAATGACAAGCATTTTGGTAAATTACTTTTATCCTGGAATTCTGCTACCTTAAAAATTCACAACAACAATAGCTAATTTGGTTTTGTGTTTCTGTATCAGAAAAAAGAAATTCACATCACGAGGAAACATCGATGCGGGGTTATCATTTGCTGCCCAATATGGATTGGGTCATGGAAGGCCGGAGTGTATTTTCCTTTTCAGAATTCATGTTTTTGCCCCTCCTAATTGTTAGTGCCTTGCTTTGTTTCTGCTTTCCTTTTCCCAAATCTATTTTCCTTATGTTAGCTCTTAGCCCTTGTATTTATTACGACAAGCAAAGACATTTTTCCATGCCATCTCTTTTTTGGGAATGTGTGCATGTGAAGTGGTGACAGAGAACTGTGGTTAAAGATATGAATGGTCAAGCATAGATGATTATTGCAAAAATTATGCTTAGAGATGTTAAACTACATGATACATAGTCTATTTTTGGAAATTGGATCTTTGACCTGTTGTTGTATGCCGGCTTCTTAGATAGAAACAAACTTTTACCTGGTCCTATTCCAGGCCCTTTTAGACGATCAAATATAAATTATTAATGTGATTGACAACTGAAGCATTGATCTTTAAGTCTGCTCTGTCCTACAATGTTTTTGCCAATAATGATGCCTTAAAACCATGGTTGTAAATCAATGCTATTTTATATGTCTGGAACATTGAAAATCAATGTGAAAAGGAAAATTAATGATGACAAGTGTCTTCAAAGCGTAAGATTCGGCTGTGGTTGAGTGATCATTGTCATTGTTATCACATTTTGTTCTTCGTTTTGTTACTTTGAATTTTGGTGATTGTGTGATGCAATGTCAAGATTTTATCTGGCGCTGCATGCTTGTAGTACTCATGTGAAATCTGTTCTGTTCCAGGGGGAAAATGTGCTTGCAAGAGCCGAGCGTGCATTGAGGACTACTGAAATGGATCGGTGCATGGGGGGTGGAAGTAACAATTCAACACCTTCACATAATGGTAATGAGATCTTCGATGTAGTTCCTCACTTTGGTATCATTGACATCCTCCAGGATTATGATATCAGCAAAAAGCTAGAGCATGCATACAAATCCTTACAAGTGGATCCCACGTCTATCTCAGCTGTTGATCCCAAGTTATACTCGAAAAGATTCCGAGATTTCATACATAGAATCTTCATAGAGGACAAGTAATGGATGGAAGGAAAGAATGGAAATTTATACATAATTTTTACACTCGGAGATTAAACTCCCGGCGACATCCCAAAAGAAAGATTTATGGGCGATGCATATTGTGAAGGAAGGGACGTTGATTGCTGATGCATTGGATGTGTTAAGGTGTTCAATGTTTATGGCTAAATTTTTTAGAGTAGCCATTATGTGATGTGTTAACTATGGAGAAGGTCTCAAGGGATTTGTTGAGCAATCTGAAGAGTGAAGGCAGGCAACTCGAGCAATGTGTTTTCTTTAGTTTCTAGCAAGCCAAGAGCATAGAAAGTAGAGAAATGGTTGCAAAACTGGGGAGGGATTGGAAAATAACAAAGTGTACAGTCAAAAGTAAACACTTACAGACAATGTGGGATTGGGATTGAACAAAATTCTTTTTGATGGCATGCTATTCAAAAGTTTTTAAAAGATGGTTTGCCCCAGTGAGCGAGACAAAAAAAATATATATATATGCAAGGACCTCTCTCTTGGCCTCTCTCTTTCTCACTCTCATACTGAATGAAAATCGGATGGGGTGTTTGCTTTTTTCTTTTGCTCTTGTTTCCAATCAATAATCTCTTCCTAGAAAACCAATTTATTTCTAACTAAAATAAGGATTTTCATCTTTTGAAATGAGGGAAAAAATGAAACAATATTCATCAAAATTTATAACTTGAAAATATAAATCACATCATAGATAATAATTAACAACGAGGTTGTCCAGTACAAAAGCGGATGGAAAAGATTTCAAAGAGTATTCAATAAAACTTCCAAGCTTGGAAAATGATCTTCAAACCAACAAATACATATCAATACATGAGATAGAAGTACCGTACTAATTTGAAGTAACTTCAAGCATCTCTATATAAAATGATCTTGTACTCTCAAGTCAATCCAAGTCTTCTGTACCTTCAAAAGCCATCAAATTCAATAAATCTTCCAAGTTTGAAAAGAAAGTTAAACGTGTGCATTTTGTTATTACGAACAAATTCCCATCAAATAGAATAAAATAGAAATAACTAAAGGAAATATGTATTCTTACCAAAAAGCCTTAAATATTTAATTTTTTATTATTAAAAATGATATTTAATTTTTTATATTAAATAGTAATAATGAAATAATTAAAGATAATATTTAATCTCATAAATTAAATAGAATAGAATAAAAATAACTAAAGGAAATAGTTGTTCTTACCAAGAAGCAATAAACCGATCTTATGGTTTTGCAGCTCCGCAAGTAAAAAGTCACACCATTGCTTAGGTGTAGACGCTGTAATTGAACCACGATGAGGATGAGGAAGCAGATGATACAGCGGTGGTGAAGGCATCACTGTATCTCTTCCCACTGCCGACTTTTCAAATGAATCTGACTTCCCTGCGATCACATGGACCCCACATTCTTTAACCCATCGTTTCCATGCATGACCCATGCGCAGTGCATACTCTGTTGGCTCTGAAGAAATGTGTAGTTCCAATTCGTCACCTCCACAGTAATCTTCCATTGCCATTTCACTTCTACTTATGTATCTTATCCATCCCTCCATAAATATATGTATTCCTATCTGTGCTCGTTTATCTTTAAACAATATTCTTCCATTGCTTTTCTTTTTTATAATAATAATAATGTTAGTGTGTGTGTACATATGAGTACCCTTCTCTAACCAAAGAACTAAGCCATGGAAGACTGGAGGTATATGGAATGACAATGAGCATCCTTCTCCCCTGTAGCTCATCCAATCTGGCATCTCACGTAGTTCATCATGTTCTAGACTGAAGTTAATACGATACCCGTGACCACGGTTGCACATTGCCTGTATAAATATATTATCATAAAATCAAGAAATAAAAAAGAAAACCAAAGACTTTAAATATTTAATAAAAAATATTATTAAAGATAATATTTAATTTTTAGATTAAATAAGAAAAATAAGAAAATATTATTAAAGATGATATTTATTTTTTAAAATAAAATAATAATAATAATAATAATAATAATTGCCTGTATACATATTAATTTCAAGGAATGCTGCGATTTAGACATTAATCAATGTATGTGCCAATTGTGTGTGTTTCTTCTTGTGCAAGAGAGACTGAAAGAAATAGTACCTCAACAACGCTCTTCTGTAAATTATTTGGTGAATGACTGCGTCTTTCAACACTAACATTCCAGAAACTATTATTTAGACCTTCGATGCCCTCAATCTCTTCTAACGAAAGACTTTTAAATATATTTACACATAGTTCTTTTCTTGACTCGATTGGTATTCTTACTCTTTCCAATGATTTGCAAGAAGATGCATCCAAAAAGCATAAACTTGAGGGAATATCTGGGATTGATACAAGATATTCACATGCCTGAACAACCAAGCACCATAGCTTGGGAAGGAAGCCGATCCCAGAAGGCAGGCTAGAGAATTTGTTTTCACGTAGATCCAATACTTCTAGAGAGAACATACCTCTAAAATCAACACAGTTAGTTGCGCGATCAGACAAACTATCATTAGAAAGCTTAAGACGTTTCACTAATCTCCATTGAGTGGAGGATGTTGACAGCGAACGTTTCAAATTCGAAACACCTGCTGAAATCGAAGAACTTGGTGGAGCCGAACTATATCCACGTAATGATAACCATTTGACATACTTTAATTGTCCAATTGAAGAGAGAAATTGCTCAGTTTTAATCCCATCGACTAGCAGCATAGTTAAGGATTTCATGTCACCCATGCGTTCTGGCAGTTTCTCAAGTTGTGAACACGCAGAAATATTCAGAGTTCCAAGAGACGTTAGATTACTAATGCTTTCAGGGAGATTCTTCAGACTCCAACATCCCTCCAGATTCAATAAATCAAGGCTCGTCAAATTTCCAATTGATTGATGCACCTCAACTAAACTCGAGCAACCTTTCAGAATTAGTTTCTCTAGACTTGAACTGTGCAAATTTGGTGTTTTAATAAGGTTCAGAGAATGACTAAGATCAAAGATTTTTAGCCTGTTGAGAATCTGTTATAATAAAGCGCAAAATAATTAAAATTAATCATAAAAAGTCGTAACATGTAAATAAAAATTACGTACTAGAGAAATTTTGGGGATTTTAGTATGTTTCGCACCTTTTTTCCCTTCCATAGTTTTTTGAGGTTACTGTACTGCATATCAAGAACACCTAGATTGTCCAAGGTAAAATCAGATGGCAAATATTTCAAAGGACATTCATGCCAACAAATCCACATCAACACTTTAGAAAGCAGTTTGAAGGATCCGGTGAGATGTGCTCCATTGATTTGGAGTAAATTTAAGCATTTCATTTCTGCAAATGATCCTGCGCTAAGTGATTTAGCTTCTGATGCTCTCACATCCAGTGCAAGACCCTCTACAACTTCCGTACCCTAAAAAAAACAATACAGGTTTAATATAATTATTTGTAATAAGTTTGACTAGAAAATACGCATGACTATGCTTTCGTGTATGAATTTAGCTCTTACCTTCTGGTGGTCAAGTACATTCCTTGCATCGTCTTTATTCCAAATTCTGGTCCTTTTTCCAGGAAGCAAGGGAGACGATTCACGAACGACCTTCCTTCCCATGTCTCGTACTAGATCGTGCATGGTTACACTTACCGTCCTTCCAAATAACTGTCTTTCATCTTTAATTACATGAAGTTGAATCAGAGACCTTTCACGGAGTTTTTCCAAAACAACTTCTGGATTGTAACGGCAACGGGCTCCTAGCACTTTTGCGACGTATTCTTTCTCTATACCAATAAAGAAGCATGCAATATCAAGGAATGCTCTTTGTAGTTCACCATCAAGTGCGTGATAACTTATTAGAAGCTTTCCTTGAATATCGTGGTTTGGAATTCTGCTCAAGTTGTCGATTTCACTTTCCCATCTATCTTTGTTTTTCCTGTACAGAAGAGCTCCTATAACCTCAAGAGCTAGAGGAAGTCCTCCACAGTAATCAACTGCTTTCTTTGAAAGCTCAATGTAATCTTTTGCTGGCTTGGTGTCCTTAAAGGCATGCCAGCTGAAAAGCTGAAGGGCCTCATCTGGTTCCAATTCTTCGATCCGATTTGTTTGATCTGCTTCACGAAGAAGATTTGAATCTCTTGTTGTAATAATTACTCTACTTCCGGGACCAAACCAACTTCGCTCTCCCATCAAAGCTTTTAGCTGGTCCTGATGAGCAACATCATCAGCAACAACAAGAACTCTTTTGCGACAAAGTCGCTCTTTGATCAGAACCTTTCCTCTATCATCACAATTGATGTTCGCAGCATCTTGTTTTAAAATATCATGAAGAAGTTGCTTTTGTAAAAGAGCCAGACCATTGAATGGTTTTGATGTTTCCTTGATATTCCAAAGAAAACAGCTTCCCTCGAATCTATACCAGAGTTGATTGAATACAACTTTTGCTATAGTCGTCTTTCCTATTCCTGGCATCCCATGTATGCCCACAATGCGTACATCATCTGTTGCAGTACTTAGAAAGTCATAAATATTGTGAGCAAGCCGATCCATACCTACTAGGTGCTCAGGAACATGTAAGTACTTGGGATCTAATTTATTCAACACATCCTTGATAATCTCTTTGATAAATTTTGCTTCATGCCTGCTCATACACAAAAGCAAGTCATTGATAGCGAGTCAATTAAGTATTTTATTGTTTCACATTGAAAAATGTAAAGTATATTGACTCCATAAATTTGGAAAAAAGGCATACCCATTTGCCATATCATTGAGATTCCATCCAGATAGATTTCCAGCCTCCTCAAGAGCTTTTCTCCACTCCTTCACCAACTTCTCTTCAAAACGCTCTTCATGTTTAACAAATGCTTCTGCAAAACTGCCATTCTGTTTTCTCACATCTGAAGGATCAATGTCATAGAATATAGGAAGAACAATCTGACCGGTTTTCCTCTTTTTGCACTCAAGAATCTCTACAAGTTCATTGAGACACCATCTAGAAGAAGCATATCCTTTTGAGAAGACAACTATGGATATCTTTGATTCTTGAATTGCCCTGAGGAGATGATCGGAGATTTCTTCTCCTCTCGGAAGTTCATCATCTCGAAAAGCGCGGATTCCTGCTTGATCTAAGGCAGCATATAGATGATCTGTAAATGTCTTGCGAGTGTCTTCTCCTCTAAAACTCAAGAAGACTTCATAGGCCCCTACCGGTCTACTGCGAGAAGACTCTGGCTCTGTCATGGCAGCTGCAGAAATTAAGGAACAATCAATTAGCAATTGCTGATACATGTGAAGTGATCATCGAAGAAAATACAGCAATTTAAGCTTAATAATGAGAGAGCATAAGACAATAGCAACTGAAGTTAAACATGAAACAAACAAAGCTTTCACATTGTTGTTATTGGTAAAGACATGAAATTAAAACAAGAAAGAAGCAAAGAAGAGTTAGCTATGAAATTGCAGCAATCGGAGAGAGAAATTATTGCACCTGAAGTTATTGAATCGTAGAAATGGGGTGTTCAAATCGAATCAGCAGTTCATGTATATATAGACACACACATCTGCCTTTGCTGGCTTTATTTATTGCGGGAATACGTAAAATAGTAAAAGTTAGAAAAATATCAAACCGACTCTGAAGTTCGTTAATGCTATTTATGCTTAGCAAATACTTATCCAAGTGCTTAGCAAATACTTAGCAAGTATCAATCAAGATAAAAAATATATTCAAATCAGACCTAGTAAGTATATTTAGTTTCGTTAATGTTATTTTTGGATTATTTGCTTAATTTTACTAGTTATTTTTTTATTTATTTTAATAGATTTATTTAGCTATTATATAAATAGTTGATGTTTTGTTTCTTAAAACAATGAAAGTATTTAAGAGAAGAAAGAAAATTGTATTTTCCAAAACTGTAGTAATAGTATTTGGAAACATACTCTGATATTTTGATGATTTAATAAAGAGATTCCTATAAGAGATTATCTACAATGCTTAGGGTTTTCTCTAAGCCCTTTTCAGAGACAGAATATTATTTCTTGCAAATTATTAGCAATGCAATAATTATAATTATAAAAAATAAAAATGTAACACGTGCAAGAAAAAAAGCAAGGAAATTTTTATAATTTACGCAGAATTGTTTTATTCTCGTTAATTAATTATAATTATAAAAGAGGTAAAAGGTAACACGTACGTAGAGGAAAAAAAACGCAAGGAAATTACTCAAGCGTGTAGTTGAGCTGGAGTTTCGTGCTGGTAAATATTGAGCTGGAGTTTCGTGCTGGTTGCAACAAATGGGTCCACGCGTTAACATTATTGTTCTGTCTTGAACCGTTCATCATCTCTCTGAGCTTTTACTGTAACACTTTATTAAACGTGGAAAACATGGGTATCACGAAGTTTCATGCATGCTGGCATACGTTAAAATCCACGCGGCGTCGGCTGATAATTTTTCATTTCGTTACTCGTTTGTTTTGATTGGTTTGGTTTGTTGGATTCACCACCTAGTAATTAATTGCGGGCTACTAGAAAACCGGATATACTAGCCTTGTCAGAGATTCACGGGTAAAAGAACTGGTTGTGATTAGGGAAAGTTTTAGCACCCCTAACACACCCTATCTGAGGTAAGCTGCTTCATGACTTTGATGTATTTAAAGAAGTTTTAATAATTGTCTTTTCATCAGATATGAGAAATACAACTTACATATAAATTAATAATTCTTGACCGTAATCCAATCAAAATATTAAATTCTTCTTTCATCTTTGCAATTTTATCATAATAATAAAAACATCCATAAAAGAAAAACATACATACACACTCATACACTTTTACTATATTTTTTTCTTTTCTTTTCTTTTTTTCTTTTTTTTTGTTACATCCACACTACAAATAATAAAAATTCAATACTAAACAAAAAAATTACATCAAACAATTTAAAATTACAAAACAGCCCCTAAAACATCCTAAGGCTTTTGGAACAGTACATGGGAACAGTGGTGGGGCGTGCATTCACGCGCCGCCGTCAATGAAGGTGGCAGAACCAGTGGATCGGGGCCTTCTTCCTCTTCTTTGTCTTCCTACGCCGGCGGTGAAGTTCACCGTCACCTGTAACAAAGGAAACAACGCACAACAACAGTTGATTTTAATTCTTTTGTTTTGTAGATCTGCTTCTCTCTTCGCAGCTCTATTTCTTTTCGTTTCCCCTTGTTCTCTGTTTCAAGTGGCCGACGGTGTGACCATAGGGCTGCTGGCCTTTGGGTTTTGTCCTGTCTGCAGCTGTCGGTGGCCGGTGAATCTGTGGACGGCGCTGCTGTGGCTGGTCTGTGGGCACTGTTGAAGCTGGGTTGGCCGAGAGAGGGGAGGACGGCGACTGACCGAGAGAGCAAGGAGAAAAGGGAAAGTGCTGGGGCAGGGGCTTTAGATGTGGCTGACGGCTGTGGCTTGGAGGCGGTGTCCCCGTGTTCGGCGAGAGGAGATGCTGGTGCTGAGGGCGAAGAGAAATGGGGAACAATGGAGGTCGGTCTGAGGGGGACAATGAGATGGGGACAACAGCCTTCTTTGTTGGCTTGCTTTTTTCTGGTTTCGGCTGGGGAACAGAAAGGTGAGGGCGAAGCGGTGAAGATTTGTGGTTTGGGGGAACGGAGTGGCTGCTCCGGTTTCTCTCTTGGCAGAGGAGAAGTGGTCGGCGGCGTGAGTGAGGGGGACAGTTGTGTTTGGGCTGTGGGTTAAGGAGAAATGGCTTTGGGTGAGAATTCTAGTGAGGGGGGTGATGACGGCTGTAAGATCCCACATCGGAAGCGAGCGTCCAGAGTCAGGACCTTATAAGTGCATGCTCACCTTAACTAGTAAGACGTGTTTTGGGGCCATGCGTGGTTGCCAAGAACAAACTCGTGAGAGGGACCTGGGTGAAAGCCCTGGACATGGGTGGACTGGGAGGCGCAAAGCGGACAATATCTTGCTAGTGAGGTGGGGTGTTACATCGGCTGTGTTTGGGGTAGAGATGGGTTTTAGGGTTGGGTTTCCCCTTTTTTTTGTATTTTTTTTCAAAATTGCCCTCCCTCTCTTTGTGTGTTGAAGTCTACTATTTATAGGCAAAATGTTGTTTAGGTCTCAAAATTGGTCCCTCAACTTTTTTTTTGTAAATTTTGATTTTTCTTAATTTTTTTGTATTTTTTTGAAAACGAGCAATATCAACGTCGACTCAATGAGAAAAATCAATGATTTTAAAAATAACACGTGGAAAGTTGCACGCGTTCGAAAGACCTTTGAAAATTTAAATTCTTTTTAGACGACGCTGAAAATGCTAAAAATGACGCAAAAGTTTTTTTTTGGATTTTTGATGTTTTTTTCTATATTTTGGATTTTTCTGAAAATTATCAAAACATTGATAAAAAATTAGGTAGCAACACGTGCTATTATTTATTAACTTTGGGCCTTTCTTGTGTTAATAAATAATATGATCTTTTGGCAATGGTATTTTAAAATACGGATTGTCTTACCCTAATAATAAACCTAAATTTCTATTGAGTATGAGAAATTATAAATTCACTTGTTTGGATTCAAAATTCTCAAAATTGACTAGAGAGTGTCATCCACATCAATCCATTCATTTGAAAAATTTTAACTTATTTGAAAATATGGTAGAAATTGCTTTTTAAAATATTTTTTTATTATAAATATATTAAAATAATAATTTTTAAAATTTATTTTTAACATCAGCATATCAGAATGATTCAAAAATATTTTAAAAAACATGGTTCAACCATATTCTCAAATATATTCTAAAACTAAATTTAATCCCCTCTTATCCTATTTTGTCTAGCTTTATATATGGTGATGGAGATGATAGCATGATTTATAAACTGTTATATAACTTAATCTTGGCAAATAACTCCTCTGGTGATCCCGGTTAAGTAATTTATTTACTTTTCTCGACAATCATGGTGATCTCGGTTAAGTTGCATGGCAACCCCAACCCATATAAGATAAAAGTTTTTAAAAAATATATCTCTATTTTTTTTTGTTATTTTTAGATTATTTACTTGATTTTACTAGTTATTTTTTATTTATTTTAATAGATTCATTTAGCTATTATATAAATAGTTGATTTTATTTTTAATTTTAAAAAAATAATTGATTTTTTTCTTAAAATTTAAAATTATAATTTAAAATATTGAAAAACTCTAATTCTTTAGCTTCCTTGCAAATACTTTGCAAGTAAGTCGGTCAATCACAGTTTTTCAAATTATGTACAATACAAAGCACCAAGAAACTTGGCTTGACCCGACAGGTTGACTTGTGTCCTAGGTAAATTTTGGTTTAAAACGCCTGAGTTTCAAAAACAATTAAAGGAGAATTGATCTAATATAATACGATAAAAAAATCTGGGTTGATTAATGTTTTAGTTAACCCTAAGAAAATCTAGCTGAAACAGAGTTAAAAATCATTTATTATTTTTAAAAAATAAAAAATTAGTATCGTTTTAGCTTTTTATAAAACAAAAAGATTTGGTTACCTTGGTTAACTCAAGGCAACCAAATCCTCTATCGTTCTCTATGTAGGCTTACTGAGGTCAGCTTTTCTTCTCTTTCGCGAGGATGAATCGTTTTCTTCATCTTTGGATTGCTTGCGTTTTTCTTTCTGCATTTCTAAATTAAATAGAATGATATAACAAAGAAGATTATCTATCTATCTGAACGTAAGGTTTTCAAGTTATCATTATGAGCAAGAAGCAAAGAAGAGTAATTTAAATATAACAAAGAGTTAGCTATGAAATGGCTGCAATGGAACAGAGAAGTCAGCTGCAGATCTAGTAAGTTAAATATAACAAAGAGTTATCGTTATGAATATTGAATAATATATTCATATAAAATCAGCCATGTTTTATTATTTGATATTTTTATTATTTGATTCAGGAGAGACTCTTTAATTATATATTAAAACCTAGCATTATGTAATTCTAATACTATATTTTGAATAATTTTAGGGAAGAAATTATAATGTAATTGTAATTAAGTTTTTAGAAATTTCACAAAAGAGACTTATTCTCTAATATTTTCATCCATCTTTTAAATTTATTTTAAACATATTTTATTTTTTTCTGTGTTTTTTTATTGAGGATATTTGACTTCATTCTATTGTTCGAACGAACTTCTTCTCCAGATATATCATAATAGGAACTGGTACCATTTATTCAAACTAATTTCTATTTACTTGTTGCTATTATTTAATTTGTTATTGCTATATTTATCAGAAAAATAAATATTTTTTTATAATTTACATAATAGGATGTACTGTCCACCTATTAAAACCATGATATGTTTAAAGATAATTGAAAAACCTCAATTTAGTCATTTTTATAAACGATCTCATCATTAATTGTGTAATCATGTCTTTTATCAATTTTATTTATGCTAGAAAATAAGCCATTATTCAATATCGATGATCAATAATAAATTTTGTGTAATTTGCAGGGGATTTTTTAATTCTTGTTAATTAATCCCTGAGCGAGGTTCCAAGAAAAGCCTCAACAACCTTATTTTGTTAAAAGAAACTTTCTTTCCGGGGCGAAGGGCTTTTGAATTCACTAAAAAAATTTTCCTCTCTTTCTTTCTTTCTTTAATTATATATTCAAATGGGGCGTTTGCTATTTTCATCGAGGACGCCATGTAAAGAAGGGAAAGGGAACAAGAAAGATGGGGGTTGTTTCCTTTTGCTCCTTTTTTTATTTTTATTTTTTATTTCTCTCTCTATATTTTTTATTTTAAAAAGCTCTAATTCTTTAAGCTTTCTTACAAAGACTTTGCAATTAAAAAAGTCAATGACAATTTTTCTAATACTGTACAAAGAAACAACAAGGAAAATTCCTTTATAAATTGCTAGGAATTAATTTCGAGCGGTAATTGCTCGCTTAAGTCCATAATCTGCTCCAATTTTACAAGCAGAGAAGATGAGGCTATATCTACCATAATTTTTTTTTTATACCCGTGTCATGATTTTTTTTAAAAACAAATATTTAAAGATAATTAAATTTTTTTAAAATATTTTTAAAACACAAAAATAAACAGCATCTAGCATCTACTAACATAATAAAAAAGGAAATTGAGAAAGTATGTTTTCTTGCAAATTATTAGCAATGCAATAATTGTCAAAGATAAAAGATAATCTTACATAAAAGATAATCGATATTGATCATATTTGGCACTTTGGTTGAATTATTTTTCAAAAACATTTAGATTAATTTTTAGTCTTAGATTTTTTTTAAGTATTTTTAAATCATTTTGATTTTAAAAATTATTTTAATATATTTTTAAATAATTTTTTTTAAAAAAAAAACCTTACTTCCCTCCCGGACAATAATATTGATTTTTCACACGGTAAACTAAGAAGACCATTTCCATGCAATTGTCTAATCTGATACTGTCAAAATCAAATGGTATAAATTTCCAAAAGAGACTGATTAGGCAAAACGTTATGTCTTCCCAGCAATCTCTTACAGATATTCTGAAAATAGTAGATGTTATTTAGAGTTTGAGTTTTTTCAAGGAATAGTACAGTTCAAAAAAATTTAAAAGTGTTTTTTAAATATTTTTTTAAGAAAATATTAAATTACTATTTTTAAATATTTTTTATTTTTAATGTACTAAAATAAAAAAAATAATTTTTTTTAAAAATTATTATTTTAATATATCTTTAATTAAAAAGCATATTGCATCCAAGGTTCTCAATTCCATTCCATTTTGTCTGGAATAGCTAAAAAATTTCATATAAATTTAAAAAACAGAATGATTTTTTGTCTTATTTCAAATCTCACTCTGTTCTGAATTTTTAGTTAAATTTCAATCAAAATATTCCAATTTCATCTCACTTTCAAAATCAAGCTTTTACTGTAAATTCACACAGAGTGAAAAACTGACCTTTAGTATAACGATGGACTGCTACTGCTTTTGCTTCTCACCAATAGCCATGTCAAAAACTTTATGCTATTTTCCACATCAACAAATTAGATTATATAGTAAAATGAAATAAAATGAATACCCTCGAACTCTTTTTTTTTATTATTATTTTATTTTTATAGCCTAAATTAATACTCAATTACTTTTTTTATGAAGAAAAATTAATTTATATTATTGTTAACATAATTTTTCAAATTAAAGCATTTTTAATTGAAACCTACACAATTACGCATTGAAATTTACTTATCGGTAATTTCGTGGTAGGCGCACATGTGACTTAAAGTTTCCATAATAAAAAGAAAATAGAAGGAAATTGAGAAAGTTTCTTGCAAATTATTAGCAAAGCAATAATTGTGAATGAGCAAGCAATAATTGCTAAAATAAATTATTGAGCTGTAATATAGAGTGGTAATTTCGTGGTGGTTGCTGAGGGAGCATGGGTGTGTTTTGGAGTCCAGTAAAATTATTATTTTTTTAAAGATTTTAAAATTTTTTATTTTTTTAAATTATAATTATTATTTATTGTTCTAATATATGATATTAAAATTATTTTTTTTTAAATTAATATTTTAATATATTTCAAAAATATTTTGAAATATAATATCTATTACACTCTCAAATTAAATTGTATATATCTTGTTTTATAGCATCTAATGGTTTTTTTTTTTTTTTGGACGACTAAAGCAGTGTAAAACGTTGAAAGCAGGTGTACAGTACATACTTTACATTACACGTTACTTTTAATAAATTCAAATGATGTACAGTACATCTATTAAAATCATTTTCTTCCTGCAGAGTGCAGATCCTCTGCAAAGTTTCCACAATAACTGGGTCCATGTGTTACTGATTCCAAACTCTTCCAAGCTATTGTTGACCAATGTACCGAAAACACAAAAAAGAAAAATCAAACAGAGATTCTGCTTCAACTCCATTATTGTTTTTTCATGAACCGTTCCTCTCTGTGATATTACTGTAACAATTTATTAAACCAGTGTAAAGCGTTGAAAACATGGATATCATGAAGTGACATAAAATTTTGTGTTTGTAATAAGAGTATGTAAATAATTAGTGATATATGTCCTAATTTAATTCTTTGCCTTTCATTTTTATAAAAGCAAAAAAATTACGTTTTTTTCAATAAATTTACTGATAGTTATGGAACCCAAGCTGAATTTGACCCGACTAAAAAACAGAGTCTTGGGTTACACAGATTGATCTAAATTAACCCGAAAAAATAAAAAAAAATATTTGATTTTTAATATTTCATATGAAAAAAATTAAAGAAACAATTTATATGAATATAGATTATACATGTTGCATATAATAAAGTTTAAAAGATTATTTTAAAAGGTTTTTTTATCTCATATTAAAAAGATATTATCTAATTCTTTTAAATTGAGGTATTTAAACAAAAATAATTTTTTTTATTCCATATTGAAAAAATAAAATATTCTTCTAGTATTTATATAATAAACTTTGAAATAGTTTACTAACCAATAGAAAAATATATAAAAAAAGGAGTCTCTAGCTAGAAGAAAAAACATATTTGAAAAAACAGAACCGGTCTCTACCGGGTTTTTCTAGTTTTGGCATATAGCTTTAGTTCACGTCACAAGTTATTATTATTATTATTTTGATAGATATAACATATGATAAATGAGATTTTAATATAAGAACTATTGGGATAATAAATATTTTCTCAGTTTTTTTTTTTTTTTTAATTTAGTGTAGAAATTTTAATTTTTCTTATTTAGTATTATTAAATCTTTATAATTTTTTTCTACTTAAAAAGGAATAATTTTTCTATTTTATTTTATTTTATTAAATATTATCAAGCTCTCTGGTTTTTCTATTTAAAAAATAATAATTTTTATATTTGGTTGTTTCTATATATAAACTGTAGTCATAGTCTTTGGAAACAGACTTTGATATTTTGATGATTTAATAAAGAGATTCCTATAAGAGATTATATACTATATATGCTTAGGGGTTTCTAGTAATTTATAAACTTTATATGAATAATAGTAATTCTATATATAAACTTTAATTTTGATGATTTAATAAAGAGATTCCTATAAGAGATTTGAAAAGAAGGTAAAATTATCAATAGACACTCTCTCCAGCAGCCCCGTAAATGACATGATTTTCCACACGGCAAACTAAGAAGACCATTTCCATGCAATTGTCTAATCTGACACTGTCAAAATCAAACCATGTAAATTTCCACAAACCTATTTTCATAGCCATAATATATATATATATAGATGTACCGAAAGATTTCTTTTTATCTTGTTTTCCATAATATTTATATAGTGGCGAAATAGGGGGTAGCTTGTGGAGAAAAGGTGCATTAGTGCTTGCTTTTTCATTGAGTAAGCCATGTAAAGAAGGAAAAGGGAACAAGAAACACTGCACACTTGGAATGTCTTTTCCAAGGAGGCGAAGGGATCTTTCAACAATAAGAGAAATGAGAACAATAACAGAGCAAACCGCTGCCACAACGCATGTGGGAGTGTACGCTAATGTAAGGATGGCAACGTATAAAATGAAGGAAGAGTTAATTTATTTTACTTTTTAATGGAAATAATCATTTTATTCTTGATTTGTTTTTATTTGATGATTTTTTTTTGTTAGTATTATCAAGCTCCGCTCATCATAAAATTTTAATTATATTTTATTCAATATATTTTAAGATTTCTCGTAAAATTTCAGCTCAATTTGATAGTCGGATTGAAAATTACATCAATTAACATAAAACTGGTTAAATTATGATTTTTCATCAAATTTTTGAATTTCTCAAAATATTTTGAAATTTTAATCCAAGTTAAAACATTATACTAGAAAGCTCCACATAAATTTTAAATTTTTTTAATAATTCAATCAAGAATTACAAATTTTTTTAAATAAAACTAATCAAAAAATATTAATAAAATTTTAATCTAAATTATAGCGCACCCAAGTCTTTAACATGCGTTCGCCCCTTGCACTGAGGTCGTCCCTCCTTCTGCCATAATGCTGTTATGTTAATGTATTACTCCTGCTGCTGGTGGTATTCTTCAAATCTTCTTTCTTGAATTGGCTTAGCTTGGATGCATACAACAATGAGATGGGATCAGCGGAAGATCTGCAGGCTAAACTTTATGTTTGAAAAATTTTATCTTTTAAAAATTAATTTTAATATCAGTATATCAAGATAATTTAAAAATATTTTAAAAAATATTATTTTGAAATAAAAAATAAAATTTATTTTTAATTTTTTTAAAAATTATTTTTAAAATGTAAAAATAAATGGTATTTACACCAATTTTTTTTTTAATTTTTTAAAAAATTATTTTTAAAATGTAAAAATAAATGGTATTAAAACTATGATATGTTTAAAGGTAATTGAAAAACCTCAATTTATTTATTTTTATAAACGAACCCATCATAGTTTATACTAGAAAATAAACCATTATTCAATATTGATGATAAGAATAAATATTGATGATTAATAATAAATTTTGTATAATTTGCATAGAATTTTCTTATTCTCGCTAATTAATCCCAGAGCGAGGTTCCAAAAAAAGCCTCAACAAACCTTGTCCGGTCTTTCTTTCTCACTCATACGGAATGAAAATCAAAATGGGGTGTTTGCTTTTTTCATCGGGTAAGCCGTGTAAAGAAGGGAAAGGGCAACTATCTAAATTGTGTTCCATTGATAAAAGCTTGGAATTAAAAGATTTGTTCTTTTTGTAGTTTCAAGTTTGAGCCATGTGGTTGCTTATATGATGGTTATTGGAGGCTTACATAATTGTTAATTTTAGGGCCCGTGGAATTAGTCAAAATACATGCAAGTTGACCCAGACACCCACATTCAACTTAAAAAAAAAGAAAAGGAAGGGGCAGAAGCAAGATGGGGTTGTTTCCTTTTTCTTTTTATTTTTATTTCTTTATCTATATTGAAAGTTTGAAAAACTTAATGACAATAATAAATATAAATAGTTGTAGTGCAAGTACTAGTTGTATGTCTGTGAACCATAATTATTAAATTCAAACCGGCCCAATACCCGATAAATTGATCTAGAATTCAATGGCTATACGGTAAAAGTAATATTTCATTAATAAAAAAAATATCAAACAAACTCTTAGAATAAAGGAAAAAAAAGCAAGGAAATTTCTCAAGCGTGTAGTACTGGTAAATATTGAGGAAGGAATTTGGTGGCAACAACTGCTGGATCCACGCGTTAAAAAAAGCAAGGAAAGAATAGAAATTTATACATAATTTTTACACTCGGAAATTAAACTCCCGCCGACATCCCAAAAGAAAGATTTATGGGTGATGCATATTGTGAAGGAAGGCATGTTGATTGCTTAAGGTGTTCAATGTTTATGGCTAAATTTTTTAGAGTAGCCATTATGTGATGTGTTAACATGGAGAAGGTCTCAAGGGATTTGTTGAGCAATCTGAAGAGAGAAGGCAGGCAACTAGAGCAGTGTGTTTTCTTTAGTTGTTAGCAAGCCAAGAGGATAGAAAGTAGAGAAATGGTTGCAGAACTGGGGAGGGATTGGAAAATAACAAAGTGTACAGTCAAAAGTAAATTCTTCTACAGACAATGTGGGATTGGGATTGAACAAAATTCTTTTTGATGGCATGCTTTTCAAAATTTTGAAAAAGATGGTTTGCCCCAGTGAGCGAGACATAAAAGAACAAAATATTCAAGGACCACCTTGGCCTCTCTCTTTCTCACTCTCATACTGATTGAAAATCAAATGGGGTGTTTGCTTTTTTCATTGAGTAAGCCATGTAAAGAAGGGGAAGGGAACAAGAAAGATGTTTCCTTTTGCTTTTGCTCTTTATTTCACTCTCTATATTGGAAGTTTGAAAAACTTTATTACAATAATACACTCTCACGCTTGGAATGTCTTTTTGCGTTCCTTTGAACAATGCCAAGAAGATAAACAATACGGCAAAGCGATAGGATGGTGATGATCCTGATGGATTGCTGCTGTTTTTGTGTTTCTTAGTGCTATTTTCCACATCAACAAATCTTAGTTACCTAAGAAATAATAATTCAATAAGACCCTTTTGATCCAAAGGAAAAAAAAATAGCCTTGAAATTGAGATTATGTTTTCAAGATACGAATAGCCTTGAAATTTCAATCTGCTGAGAGTTGAGTATATCAAATGTATGGCAGTGTGGTTGCGGGTGATTTTCAAATAATTTTTCGTGTCAAAATACATGCCAATGATGTTTTTTTATTTTTTAAAAATTATTTTTGATATCAGCACATCAAAACGATCCAAAACGTACAAAACATATTAAATTTCAGCAAAAAAAAATTCAATTTTTTTGAAAACGCGGGTTGAACCGCATTCCCAAACGTTACCGTAGTTGATGTAGTCTTTGTAGTGGAGTATATACCAGAATTTTACTTGACATGAAAGACAAAGGTAATCCAATTAAAAAAATAAAATAAGAAAAAATATGTTGAATACTAACATAAAATCTTAACGAGTCTTTCTTCTTCTTTTTTTTTTTTTTTGTCTTTTTTATTTTAATCTTCATTTGAATTAGCTTATACACACATATAAATTATTTTTTTCACATCAATTATTAGCTATTTATTGTTCTCTCTTCGGTTTTTATATAGCAAAATTAAGTTTTTAACCAACCAATTCTTAGCAAGATCATCCATATATAAATGAATGCATTCACAAGACATTAAAATCTCCCATCATTCATATTGAATACATGAAGGGTTGCATTCATGAAAAAACTCCCTTTTAAAATGTCTATTTGAACTCAAAACCAATATAACAATATGTGAGTAAACTCAATTGTCAATTTCAATCAACACATTAAATAAAACTAGGTTGTCAATTTCAATCAACACTTGAAAATATAAATTACATCATGGATAATAATTAACAACTAGGTTGTCCAACATAAAAGCGGATGGAAAAGATTTGAAAGAGCATTCAATAAAACTTCCAAACTTGGAAAATGATCTTCAAGCCAACAAATACATATCAACATGTCAGATAGAAGTACTGCATGTACTGATTTGGAGCAACTCCAAGCATCTCCACGTAAAATGATCTTGTACTCTCACGTCAATTCAAGTCTTTTGTATCCTAAAAAACCATCAAATTCAATAGAACTTTTAAATTTAAAAAGAAAGTTAAATGTGCATGATTGTACATGCCTTTTGCTATTACTAACAATTCAATTGTCAATTTCAATCAACACATTAAATCATAGATGAATATGAAAACAAAAGAATTAAATAATATTTTTTTAGACTACAAGGATAAATTAATTATTTTCTAAATTAGATTATTGTCAATTCAACAATGTTTATGTTTTTTCTAAATCGATTTATTATTAATTGATGTTGGTGTCATGAAGCTAATGACAAACTGACAAGAAAAACAAAAGTTGTATATACAAATAAAAAAAGCCAAAAAGTAGTAAAAACCATGCATAAATACATAGCAAGTTCTTATAGCCAAAACTAACAAGGCTTTCAGAAATTTCCTACGTATTATTAGTTTTCATCAATTATCTTAAATATATCATAATATTCAACAATGAAGAATCAACTCAAATGATATATCTCAACTAATAATTTCTTCCTAGAAAACCAATTTATTTCTAACTAAGATCAAAGATTTTCATCTTTTGGAGAATACATAGAAGAAGTGAGAAAAAAAAATGAAACAATATTCATCAAATGTATAAATTACATCATGGATAACAACAACTAGTTCGTCCAATTTGAAAGCGGATGGAAAAGATTTCAAAGAGCATTCAATAAACTTCCAAGTTTGGAAAATGATCTTCAAATTCAACTTGTAAAATAGAAATACCGTATTGATCTTCATTTCTCTCTGTAAAATGATCTTGTGCTATCTCATCCTTCCAGGTCCTTAGTACCCATAAAAACCATCAAATTATTAGAACTTTCAAGTTTGAAAAGAAAGTTAGATCTTCATGATTGTACAAGCATTTTGTTACCAGGAATAAATTCCCGTCACTTTTAATTAAAAAACTTACTTTATAATAAAAAAAAGGTTAATATCACATCTTTTTCATTTTTGTTCTAAATTATCAAGTTTGCAATAAAATATAAAAACATTATTCAATTTTTTTTATTTTGAAGTAAAAAAACCAAAATCAAATTTCAATATTTTCTAAATAAACTAAAGTGATTTTAATAAAATATGTTAGTGACTGTTGGCTTTTTGTTTTTCAAAAATAATTATTAAAGTTATAATTTATTTTTTAAGTGATATTCGATAGATCTAATTGTTAAAGATAATATTTATTTTTTATATTAAATAAGAAAAATAGTATTATAAAATCAAGAAAATAAATAAAACCAAGCAAACTCTAAATATTTAATAAAAAATATTGTTAAAGATAATATTTATTTTTTTAGATTAAATAAGAAAAATGTAATAATTAAAGATGATATTTAATCTCTTAAATTAAATAGAATATTAAAATAGAAATAACTAAAGGAAATATGTATTCTTACCAAAAAACCTTAAATATTTAATATTTTTTTTTATTAAAGATGATATTTATTTTTTTAGATTAAATAATAATAATGAAATAATTAAAGATAATATTTAATCTCATAAATTAAATAAAATAGAATAAAAATAACTAAAGGAAATATTTGTTCTTACCATGAAATGATAAACTGAGGTTATATTCTTGCAGCTTCGCAAATAAAAAGTCACTCCATTGCTTAGGTGTAGACACTGTAATTGAACCACAATGAGGATGAGGAAGCAGATGATACAGCGGTGGTGAAGGCATCACTGTATCTCTTACCACTGCCAACTCTTCAAATGAATCTGACTTTCCTGCAATCACATGGACCCCACATTCTTTAATGGGTGCGGGTTCAAATGAATGACCGTTGCGCAGTGCATACAGTGATGGCATTGAAGAAATGTATAGTTCCAATTCGTCATCTGCACAGTAATCTTCCATTGCCATTTCACTTCTTCTTATGTATCTTATACTTCCAGTTTTTGGATGATAATACCATGTCGTACATTGAAACAAGAGATTACCATTTCTATTATTTCTTATAATAATAATAATGTGAGCATCCTTATCAACCCAAACAACTAAGCCTTGGAAGACTGGAGGTATATGGAATGACAATGAGCGTCCTTCTCCCCTGTAGCTCATCCAATTTGGCATCTGACCAGGAGTGTGGCGAATAAAATACCCGTGACGACCGTTGCACATTGCCTGTATAAATATATTATCATAAAATCAAGAAATAAAAAATAAA
>Ga0325400_1001077_pt1 | contig 21987 bp, 9 predicted proteins | sample PopdelMetagenome_2_FD_205662 | JGI IMG/M metagenome (GOLD analysis project Ga0325400, IMG submission 205662) | Populus deltoides microbial communities from Bellville, Georgia, United States - Xylem-PdKOR-R1 | ecosystem: Host-associated > Plants > Phyllosphere > Stem > Wood/Secondary xylem...
TAATAAAAGAAATGACCATAAATATTAGATGGACAAACAAGACCCTTATATTTTTTTTTATAGTAGAAAACTTGGAGAACAACATTTTTAATCTTTTGATAATTGATACATAAATAATTTTTATTTTTAATTAGTAAAAGCTAGTTATAGACCCACACTCTGGTGCAGGCTCAATTGTTTTTCATAAAAAAAAATGATATTTAGGTGCAGGAAAGGTAAACAAAAATATGTGACTCGGGTTATAAACCTAACTTGGTCAAATACCTTGTTTTATTTAAATTAGTTGGTAAAAAAAATAGACAATAATAATAGATGAACTAAATTTTTTAAAAAATATGATTACAATATTCTATGAAAAAAAGTATTTTTCAAAAGAGAACAAATGATGTAACTCAATACTCAGCTCATTAAATATGAAATAATAAAATTAGATAAAAAAAATAGCAATTATAAAAATAAGGATCAAGATTAAAATACAAATAAATTTTATCTTTGATTGAAGGGTAAAATTAAAAAAAATTAATATAACAAATGGACCAAAAACAAAAACAAAAAAAATCAAAAGAATGATGATCAAAATTGATATAAAAAATACAAACAAATTTTTTATTTAATGGTGAAATTAAAAAGAAAAATAAATTCAACAAAAAATTAAAAAATATCAAAAGAATGAGGACAAAAAAAAAATACGTGATATTTGAGATTGAAAGATAAAATTGAAAACAAATAAAACTTCTACAAAAAAATCAAGAACAAAAATGTTAGATGCTTCCGGTTGCTAAGAATTGAAATGAAAAACAAACCTACTTTGGGACAGCTGTCAATTCAAGCAGAAACCAAGTGAGACTGAGTTGACATGCTCTTGATGTAGATATAGAAATCAAAAAAATAAGAATTAAAATTGAAATATCAACAACAAAAATAATCAAGATGTAATTTTTTGGGGATGAGAGAAAAAAAAAGAGGGAAAAAAAGGTCCATTGACAACAAATCACACCACCACCACCACGTATCGTAACATGAAAAAGAGGATGCGGTAACACTTTTTATAACACGATAAAATGATATTTTTGGCTGCTTGGAGGTCTACATGCTCCTCTTAAAATGTGCAGGCACTCTTACACATCGACGCTTAGGCCACATGTGACAAAACTTTTTTTTATATATATTTAGTCAAATATCAAATTACCTATAAGTTGACCGAATGATAATGAAAAACCATTATGAAAATACAAAAAAACCACATGACACCAATTTTAGAATTTTTGCTTGTAAGGAATTTTGATTGTTTCACTGAACTTTTTTTATATATATATATATTTTATATTTCATCAAATATCAAATTGTTCCTCAACTGAATTGATAATACTAAAAAAACCATTTTAAAAATATAAAAAATCTCTTTGTCATCTATTCTTTTTTCTGCTTCTAATAATATTTTGATTATGTCACTGTATTTTTTAAATGAAAAAAATTATCTTTGTTTTCTTTTAATTTAGAAATGATTAATAAGTTTTGTGAAAAGACTTTAATATCCCCAATAACTAATGTTAATATTTTTTTATTGAAAGGATAAAATCATGAAAATACTATTCTCATGACATGATACAGTGTTGTTAATGACCTATTATCTTTTGTTAATGTTATCTTTAGTATTCTGTTTGTTTCTGATTTTATTTCCAGAATTTTTGAAATCATTTCCTTAAATAAGCATAACAATGTTGGGAAACATGCACTTTTTATCAATTCGTGTTTTAATAAAATGGCAATTGACAATTAAGAAAAACTCAAGTTAGTTGTGTGTTCTTGTCAATATTGAATACCCTAATCACTTTTTAGTGACTGTTTGGAAACACGGGCAACTCGCTTTTCTAAATTTTTTTTTGTATGTACTAAATTGTTTTGATGTGCTGATCTAAAAATGATTTTTAAAAAATAAAAAAAAATATTATTTTGATGTATTTTGGCATGAAAAGCAATTTTAAAAGCAACCGCAACCATACTCCCAAATAGGTCTGTACCTGATATTTCTTTCTTGCCAGGTACCCTATCATGTCAGTATCTCAATAGTAAAAAAAAAAAAACTAAAAGGAATTAGGGTTTATTGTTTTATTGTACACAAGAACTCAGTTTATTATGGATTAAAACACTAAAATTATCATTAAACTTTTATAAGAAAAAACTCAATAAACTTGGACTTAGGGGTAGAATAGTTTTATATATATATATATATATATATATAGGAGTTCACTTATCATCATCATCAAATTGACCGGGGATAAAAAGATTTATTTTTATTTTTTAGTACACAATAAAATGAGTTAAACACCTTTAAAAATAAAAATGATTGAACTTGCTTCTAAAAGCCTTTTCATACTCTCATTCTAATTTTTTAGTTATATTCAGGTTAAAGACAATTTGATATTTTAATAAATAAAAAAAAGATTGGCAAGTGCAATGCACTCGCCACCATATAGTGTGCCTATGCTCTCTTCAAGAATGCCAACTTCCGCAATGGCATTGGAAGCACCGCGATGCCTCCTTCTACTTGGGGCAGCACATTTAGCGATATAAGTGAGGTTTGTCACTAACAATCTCTTCTTCCATCTTCTCTTCTTTTCTCCTTTCTCCCCTTAAATTTTGCCAAAGTCATTCAAACTTTCAAAGTTGTCATCTCATTTATTGATTTTTCAACTTTGATCCTTTTTTTTATTTTTGTTCTTAGTCTTTTTTTGTCAAATCTCAATTTGTTTTCAATTTCATCATTGAATCCATAATTATATTTTTTTTTCAAATCTGGTCCTCGTTCTTTTTATTCTTATTTTTTTCTTTGGATTCTTTTATGAATTTGATTTTTCTTTTCAATTTTCCTTTAATTAAAAATTATAGATTGTCTTCTTATTTACTTTTTATTTAAAATTAGGTCATAATTCTCTTAGTTGCTATTTTTTTTTGTTTTTTATCCTTTTGTATAATTTATTTTTTTGTATCATTTCACATTTGATTTATTGAAAGTTGGAATTCATGGTTTTTCTAGTTGAGGTGCTTCTAGTTTAGTGACTTGAGTCATGGATTTGAAAAGTTATCACGGGTTGATATCGTTTTTTTTCACTTATTTTTTTTTTAATTTCATCATTTGATGTTGTTTATTTTTTTTTCTTTGTTTTTTATTTTCAATCAAGCTATCATGATCTCATAACTTGTGTAGCAAGTTTGGCTAAGTAAATCAAGTTTTTTTTGTTGCTTTTTTTTTATATATTTGTTTAATTTCATCCTTCAAAATTAGATTCTTTTTAAATTAAGCTTAGTTATTTTTTATGTTTTTTTTCTATCTGATTATTTTATTCGCATGATCCGGCTCGGGAGTTTTAGCAAACTTACTCGGTTTTGCAGTGTTTTGTTTTTTTAAGCTTCTTTTTGTTGACTGATTTTTTTTCCTGATCTGCACGTTTGGATTGTTGGGGATTGCCATTATTAGTATTTTTAAAATTTTCTTTCTATGAGGTTGGCTCGACATCACGATCCAGGTTGCAAGTTTGTCATGCTAGCTTGGGTTGACTAAAGAAAATTTATTTTGTCATTTTTTTTCAAATTTCTCATTTATTATTGAGTTATCTTAGAATTCAACTTTTTAATTTTTTCTCTTTTGACAAACACTTTTTTGTTTTCTGGTTATATTTATTCATTTTTTTAAAAAAAATTGGTTCATTTACTATTCGATTGTTTTTTCTATTATATAATTAAATGATACCATTTTGTTGGACCTAGTAAGATCTATGACTTCTTAAAGACACTAATAGCACCTATGCATTTTTTTAACATTATAAAAAAAAAAAATGACTCAACTCGCAGCAAAGCACGAACCACAAATATAGTATATACTATTTCACACCAACAAGCAATGTTGGCTAGTAAGTAGTAAAAATGTTTGCGAATAAATAACATTGTTCATAGTGATGGATTTAAGAAACATCAAAATTTTAATACCAAATGTTGATATGAATCCTTACCTAGTTTAGGTTTCAAAATAATCAGGGAGCCTTCAAATGTAACTTAATCAATTTGACAGGTTCAAAAATAACTCAAAAGACAAGTAAAAACATGGTTTGATTTAAAAAAAATCCCACATGACATCTTTTTTAAAAAAGAACTATAACATACTGGACCGCCCTCACTTTGTTGCTTATCTAGTCGAAGTCAATTCCCGATCATAAACTTTACTAGATTTAATAACTTTTTTAAAAAAAATAAAAAAAGTACTTTCCACTTAATTGTAGGATAAAAGAAAATACTCTCTCAAAATCATCAGAATATTTGTTTAAGACCATAATAATTCCATAAAAAACAAATGAAAACTAACAAGATATTTGTTTGAGACCGCATTAGCTCCATAAAAAGCAAAAAAAACCAACTATGAAGGTTAATTCTCAATCAGTCAAAATTAACATATCAAACATGCAATCCACTTCATGAACTCAACAAAGTTTAATAACTTTTTTTTAAAAAAATTATTTTTTATTTAATTATACAATAATAAAACTAAACACTCAAAAAATTAAGTAGTAATCACATACCAAAATGTTTTCTTGAGACTATAATATCCTCATAAAAATAAAATCAAAATAAATTATAAATATCAATTTAAAATCTACCAAATAACAAAGGATAAGATTAAGGAAAACAAGCTTTCAAAAAAGGTAAAAAAAAAAAATCAAAGTGAAAAAAAAAAAGAGAGGTGCTTCACTGTTTATATGAACAGTGAAGCACTATTTGCAATGCCAGATCTTTTAGTGTTTTTTGGGTAACAGAAAATTATTAGATAATAAAACTATATCACTTGTACAATTAAGCAGTAATTACATGCAAGTTTTTTTGTTACATACAAGTTGTTTCTTTAGGTTGTGATAACCTCATAACAAACACCAAATAAATTGTAAAAATCAATTTAAAATCTATCAAATTTCAAGTATAAACTTAGAAAAAAAAACAAAAACTAAGAAAAAAAGCCAAAAATAAAATCAAAGTGTAAAAGAGGACGGGGAGGTGCTTCACTGTTCATATGAACAGTGGAAGCACCAATACCAAATCTTTTAGTGTTTTTAGGTAATAGCCGAGCCAGTACAAGATGTAACACCATCATGCAGCATGTAGAATATGACTAGTAACAGGTCAGGCAAAGAGTAGCAAGAGTTTTCATTATAAATGGATTTGTGAAAACCAAAGGCAAATCAAGGGAAAAGGTGAGGGGAGAAAAGGGGAGCAAAGCAGATACGAGAACAGGTAGTCCAACAAAAAAGAATCTGACTACTAACAGTAGTAAATACTGACATGTCTAAGCGTTTAGTTTTTGCAATTATAATTTAAAAATAAATAAATTTAAGAAACACTTTTAGTAGCAGTTTTTAAAAAAAACTGCTGTGAAATAAAGTAGAACAGCGGGAAAAAAAAATTATTTTAGTTTCTACAAAACCAATGTTTAAAACACAATTATATATGAAATCCAGTATAAAAAGCATAAACTATTTGGCTAACCAAACAAATTTCCCGTTGTGATTGGACAAAAAACAGCAACTGGTCTCTAAACTTCTTACGGTCTTGGATTAAACCACAAAATAACAAAGAATCTTGCAAGTTTGATGATCATATTACACTGAACTTCAAATAGAGGGATGTGTTCTTTCATTGATACGAGGCGACAATCACAAAAAGTACACCACACATCAAAGAGCGTAGACCAACACTGGGGCATTTAAATAATGGAAAACAATATTCCTCAGCTCAACTAAACAAATAAAATTGAACCCCAACAGTGTGGATGCCTTACCTATACTAAACAAAGAGCACATCCCAAAGCAGTTTCAGTCCTCAACTTTTCTTCTATGTCTGCAAGTATCAAAAATGAATTAAATTACCATCTGTAGATCATAGAAGAAATGAAAAGATGTAATGAGGGGAGAAAACACTAACTAGAGTAATTACATGTACAGAGTATATAAACAACACTGGCAAATCAGATGCCCCATATACGTTCAAAATGATTTCAATGCCAAGGAACACGATTCTTCTGGCTTCTGACCAAGGAGAAATGGTCATAAATTAGTTGTTGGCGGATCATCCTTCCAACCCTTAGAGAGAATATCATAGTTGATTGATGCAAGCTGGGAGAGATTCTAAAACCACAGGAAAAAGAAGAAGGTAAGAATGCAGTCATGGACACAACAGAATGGAATAAATATACAGCATAAATTATCCCATAAGAATTAGAGCAATAAATATTGGGGAAAAATAATACGACGACACACCGCTGTACATTTAAGCTATAAGCTAAAGTACATTGTGGATCATATTAAATAAGTTCTAAATTAACTCAAAACAAATGATCCGTGAGCAATACATTGTTTATAAGCATGGAATCTGAAATTTTCTTACCTTTTCTTTCCTTTCTTTCCAGACTAAAAGAAAATCAAGAAAATATTGTTCTTAAAATTTTTATTTGTTCCTGATGATCAAAGAAATATTTTTCTCAATGAAATCTAACAGAATATTTTAAGGTTCTAATATTTTTTTGTCCTAGCAGACATGAAAATTGTGTTTGGGCTAATAAACATCATTTCTTGATGAGTGTATTAGTTCTTACCCCAATCTAACTTTAGGAACCAAAAATTGAAAGACTGTAAGGAAAAAAATTCAATAAAGAAAAGGTAAACAGAACAACTTTACTCGCCAAAAACACGTCAAACATTCAGATTAGGGAAGAACCAAGGAGTTGTTAATCCAGCTTAGGGGAATGGAAGTACCTTGAATGAAAAATTACTGAAAGAGTAATTGACACCTGAACCAGACTCAAATTCAGCAAGACCTTGACATTCATCTCCCTGTTTATCATTATGGCCCAAGAGTGAGTCACTTTAGCAAAATATGCAGGGGGGGCATAAAAATTTCCCAAGATTGAGAAAAACTTGAGGACATAATACCACTTCATCATGTCGATTGCTTAAGCAGCTACTGCTGCCACTCAAGCTATCTGCATCACTCGAATCCTCAAAGTCACTGGCTGGGTATATTGCATCATCTGAAGTATTCCAAGAGTATCGACTAGTGAAGTAGCTTGTATCAAGTGCACTCTCTGAACTGGGCACAAATGCAGCCTGAAAGATAGCAGATGCAAAAATGATAAGTCAATCTACAACCCATTTTGTAAGACTGCATAAAGTCATGCTTATACTCAAGGAAGACAATCACACCTTTTGCCTGGCAAGTGTGTCCCAGTTGATATCTTTAAAGAATACATGCTGCTTTACCTGGATTAAAAGTTCTGCTTTTAGTAGGTTAAAGGTACAATGAAATACATGCATGATCATGAACATGAACAGGCTGGAAAATAAACTAGAAATAAAAGTTAAAGTTCACCTCTGATGCTCCTCCAGCTCCAAGTCTCTGGTAAGGATCTTCAGTTAATAATCTGGAGATGAATAGTATTAGTTCAGACTCAAAAACATCAATCAATTCACAATCCAAAACTCTACCTCAGGAAATCTAATTTACAGTATATCTTGCAAATTAAGATCCACTAAATACAAAAAAGATAAGAAAGTCTCTAAATTCAGGTCTCATAAAATACCAAAGAGATCGCAGGCATTGTATTTTACAGCAAATCAGTTGAAATGGAACCATCCTCATCATAAATGATGACTAAATCAATCAGATCAAATATACATTTCAATAACATTAATAGACTAACCATTTATAAGAACTAGGCAAACTCTCTTACCTATCAATTAGATCCTGTGCTTCAGGACTCATTTCCTCAGGCACCCGTGGCCAAGGTATCTTACAGTTGAGAATATTATCAAATATCGTCTAGAAGCAAAAAGGGAAATAAGAATGGAGCAATAGAAACAAAATTGAAAATTAACATGCCAATAAATAAAAAGAAAAAAAAAACCCAAGGCTATTTCAAGCAATCACTAAGAAATAAATAACTTTCCAGAATAGCATTCCAAAGCCCACAAGCTTTGTTACAAGATGGTTTGAATGGCTTAATTTTACTTTATTAAGAAAAACAGTAAAGGTTAACGTAGTACACCAAACGATCCAAAACACCATGCACCTGGGTGCCTACTATCATATTTGACATTAATGGTTGTATGACTCGGTGGTTGAAACAATTTTGCAACCAACCCTGACTAATGTCCACCATGTAAATAGAAGCCAATGCCCTATAGGGATGGTCAGGTAGCAACAGAGGAGCTTGACATAAAAACATGGAGCTATTTAAAAGTATGGAAAACTACATGACTATTCATGCACTATCACCTCAGACCACTCATACAAATCCACATGACATGTCGCAAACTCACATCTCAGGCCACCCAAGACATTTTGCTGAGCATCATCAACCATTGTAAAGCAACAATTTCTCGCAGCTTCATCAGGAATTTTAAAGTTGGGTATCATTTTTACCCCCATAGATTCATTGATGTTCCACTTCTACCCCTATAATTTAAAGTTTCACAAAATTACCCTTCTAGATCCCAATAAGTTCCATGTTACAATTTAACATTACATGGCCTCCTCTTTGAATTTGGTCTTTTGATAGTTTTCTTTTCTTTTTTTTTCACTTCACTTTGGGGGGACTATTGTTCTTCTTTGAGAAGGTTTGGCTTCAGCTTATTTTAGTTTGAGGTTTAAGTTTTTTGTGAGATGCTATACATGAATGGGGATTTAGAGAAAAATAAGGAAAAAAGAAAAGGTAAGAAAACAGTGAACTTCTCATTAGTAATTTATGGCAAGGGCAAATTGAAACTCTTAAAAACTAAAGGGGTAAAAATGAAAATTTTATAAATTGGGGCTAGAAATGGAAGATTGATGAATCTATATGTGCAAAAATTAGTTCACCTTTAAAGTTTTTACATTACAGACTATGGAGCTGTTGCAAATGCAGTACCATCACATAGTGTTAAAAAATTGGAACCATCTGGTCACAGATAGGACACTAGCACATTGGCTTGGTTTCAGTTAGGTGTTCACATAAGCAGAGCTCCAGATTGTTGAAGACTACCTACCACCCTCTAAGCTATCTCTTATTATCTAATCTAGAATGCAAACTACCACCCCAAAATTATTGTCCAAGTAAACATCTGTGATATTAACAGCTATAATCATGTCCAATTATCTTCAAGTATAACTCATTGCCATAGTAGACTGCCTCCATATGTCATAATATCTCACTGAGTCATTTAACCTAAATTATACTACCTCGCACTATCAAGGTCCCTATTGACATCTTAAAAGAATTACCTTGTAATAATCTTTTTTAAGTTTCTGTATTTCCTCGAAATCGAATATAATTGTAAGCGATGATGAAACAAGGTCAGCTATGGAGAACCATTCTAATTCATGTCTTAAAAGTAATTATCTGGAAAAAATTCAGATTTTCTCAGAATCTATCTCACGTCTACTGCCTATTTGTAGCTATTCATTCAACAACTTCCTCCCACACTTATCATGAACCGAAGTCTGGAAAGCAAATTAGGAAGTCTCATCCTTTCCTGTTGGTACCAACTCCGAGCAGATTTTAAGCGAATGCTAACCCACAACAGGACATAGAGCATAACTGAATTTCTTTACCAAGAACATACTACAGCAAGCCAGGGTTTGAAAAATTAGGGATTAATGGGTCTGGGTAAAAGGAGTTCAAATTTTATTAATTGAGTTGAGGATGGATGTATGGTGTTTGGGGGAATACTTGTTTTTGTATAGATCAAGTCCGGTTACTGAAACTTCTCTGCAGTAATTTAATATTAGAATTTAAAGAAGGTTTAAGGAATAACATCTAGAAATGAAACCTGAGCACCACACCTTGATTCTTAAGAGTTGGACCTAAAATTGATCGCATCACAAAGGGCATGTTGTCTGGAAATTCTAAAAAAACATTGCACTCCGCCTATTGAAAGATCATATAAGATGTGCATAAATAAACCTCTTAAAAACAACTAATTCTAATTTTAGACTTGGAATTCTAAATGAGAATACACTAATATTGTTAATATTAAACAAAAAAACTTAAATCTTCCTATGTAGAAGGTATTTTGTACTTCCCAATTTCAACAATATACACCTATTATGTAGAAAATTATAAAAATTAATGTTTTACTCCTGATACATATTCAACCAAAATTACACTTGCATTGCTCCTAGGCTGTTTCACTGAAAGAAAAAATTAATTAAGAAATGCAGCATCTCAACGGGCTAAGAAAATAGGGTCAAATGCAACTCTCATTGCTTCAGAGGTGGTTGAGAGAGGAAAGTTCCCATCCCAAAAAACTAACATGTTTAGTAGTATGACAATTATAATATCATCCTGCACTTTCCAGAACCATTTCTTTTAAAACTTTTCCAGCAACGCTCACTTTCATAAGAGAGGAATACTTCTCATGACCCAAACTAAGCATCTCAAAGTTATCCTTAGTTATTATTGGAGAATACTCTTAGGTTCAAAAATCCTAAGCATGAAAAGGACTACTCATTGTTTAGAGAATACAATAGAAATATTTTTCAGAAAAAAAAAATTAATTAATTAAAGTTCGTAAAAGAAGATAGAATGAAAAATAATTTATCAGGAGGTAAGTTGAAGAGAGAACATAACAACAAAATTCATAACAATACTGTAGACAGAAGCAAGGAATTAACCTGGGGATGCTCTGCATTAAAGGGTGGAATACCAACAATCAATTCAAATAGAATAACACCCACAGACCACCAATCAGCAGTTGTTCCTGCAGAAAATTATACAGAGTTTATTGTTTCAGGCATTTAAATGCAATTAAGTAATAAGGTTAGCATTACATAAGCTGCTTTAAGGAACGCCAAACATATACTTTTAGTAAACCTAATGTTGCATCACTATACAAATAAAATAAAGGCAATTGTAACCCCCTGAGCTAAAACAAGGTATACAAACCATGTCCTGTTCCCAGAAGAATCTCTGGTGCAAGATAATCAGGTGTGCCCACAGCAGAACGTTTTTTCCGCCTTTCTCGCTGATGCTCGGAAGTAGATAGTTGAGGTTCATCATCCACAAGCATGGAAGTCCCGCTAACTGCTGGACCAGATAAATCATCGGTGCTATTGATGAGACCAACCTTGGAAAGACCAAAGTCTGTCAGCTGTTAAAAAGAATGTACACCTTAGTTGGACAAGGGCATCTTGAAATTAAAAAAAAAAATACTGGAACAAGGTCACAGGATAAACAAAATAATGGCAATCAAAAAGTGTAGGTGTTGATAAGAAATAGCAGGACAAGTACAAAAAGATAAGATAAAATAAAATAAAGGAGTTACCTTGATATGTCCATCATGTGCAATCAACAAATTATCAGGCTTCAAATCACGATGAACTACACGCAGTGAGTGCAAATATTCCAAAGCGAGCACCTTAAAAGCAATAATAATTAGATTCTGAAACTGCTCTATATGCAGTATAAGTATTTGTGAGGGAAAAACACTAAAACTTACAACTTCTGCAATGTATACACGAGCAACATCTTCATCTAAGCAGCCCAAATTTCTCAACAATGAATACAGATCGCCACCATTCAAATACTCCATCACAAGATACAAATTCTCACGACAAGTAAATGAATAGAAGAAGCGAACCTGACAAATTACACATACATGTTAGAATGGAAAATGAATTTATGATGACCTGCCAAAATGATATGCAAGCTAGGCATGCTCACCACAAAGGGATTGCGGACTGAAATTAAAATATCTCGTTCTGCTAGTATACTTTCAACAGCATTCTTGCGGATCATATCAGCCTTTTTAAGAACCTGTTGCAAATGCCAAGTATCCAATCAATTCAGACTCAACTTCCTCTTTACTTCCCACTAACAAAAGACGAGCATGGGACACTCAACAACAAGAACCATTAAATTACAGCCTAATATCAGCAACAAACACTGGGTCCACACACACACACACACACACACACCCACACACCCACATAAACATATTATCTAAAATTCCATCTATTCAGATAAAATCATAAATTAAGAAACAGTAGTTATATTATTGACTAAAGGGAGATTTGCCATTCCAACTCTTAAAACAAATATCATCATGAATGCCGGCCCTCAAATTCAAACATATAGTTTCCTTAAGATTCCCTGTAAAAAGTGTTCAGACTTCTGAAGGAATTCGATGCATCCTTTGTCTCGTCTTACCCTTTATGTGAACTTGAGGAACTACCATAAAAAATCACAGTTTCTTATTTGACAAAATCCCACTGGGCCTAACTACAGTACCATTACCTCACCCCATTCCATCTTGATCAAAAAATTCTACTTTTGGGGGGCTATTCACAACCTCTTCCTGCATGAGGCACCTAACTTCAAGGCCTCATAAGCCCCAAAATTATAGTTGATTACACACACATTTACATAAATATTGTCTAAACAAAGGAAATTTAAGGAGAAAAAAAAGCAATCAGTAAAATAAAACGAAGCAAAAGTCAAACTACAAAAGAAATTACAACCACAACATCAAATATTGGTACCTTTATGGCAAAAAGGTCTCCTGTTGCTCTCTTTTTAGCTAAAAACACCCTTCCAAACGCCCCACGACTTATTGGTTTTATTATCTCGAAGTCATCTATGGAGGTACGATCCTTAGAAGAATGTATTGGACTTGTTCTCAAGCTTCGAACAACATCATCTTCCAAAGGTGTATCTTCATGAATTACAGTACTTGCTATATCAACCTTCTCATCTTCCACTAGCTCGCAAAGCTGCAAATATTTCTCCCTGCACAACAAGAAAGAAGAACAAAGTGGCAATCAATTAGCTTTCCATAAAAATTCAAAATTGTGAAACTTCTCTAGAAGAAGTGCACACTAAATTTCACTGAAAGCTAAATTCAAACTTCATAATACATGGATGTTCTTTGCATAAATAACGAAAACTCCAAAACTTTTCATGCAGATACCCACCGAATAAGCTTCTCAATTCTTGTTCCAAAAGTCTCCACAGTAAGCGCATCAAACTTTCTCCGCTCAATGACAACCCTCAAGTCTCCAAGACAAGTTAGCAAATAGGGAGTTGAGCGATCATCCTCTAGAGGTGTAGTTGCTACACATCTTGCAATATCGGCAAGTTCATTCAGCTGCATCAATACATAGACACCTTCAAAAATAAAACTTAAACAAAAAGTAATCAATTCCAATCAGCAAGAACTGCATTAAGGCCACACCAACTTCCAAGTACTTAATGTTCTTCCAGCTGCCTTAAGAACATTGTCTATTACATTTTCTCTTTCTTGTCCCCTCTGAAAGCATGTGCAATTACAAAGAATTTCAGATTGCATTATTGGAATATGGCCAATATTTAAGATAAAATTCAATTTAAAAATAAGGACAAGTGTTACCGTGCTGATGAGAGACACCCTGTCTATAGTGCAACATTATTTAGTTCTGTAACATCCTAAAGCACAATAGCTAACCCCTTTTTAGGAATGGCAAAATTACACGCCCTAATGGAAACCCAACAAAACTTGACCCGATGGGAGCAGGTATGGGGGCTTTCCCCTGATATGAAAATGGAAATGGGGACGGGGTACATGCCCCCGCTCCGTGGAGAACCCGAACCTGATCATATATATCCATATATATTGTTTTTGATCTTTTGTCTGTATATTTCTTGAATAACTCACCTTTTAATATCAATTTATACTTCAATATTAATGAGAGTTACTATAAAATTCAATATTCATATGAAATTAATATCAATTTTTCATCAGATATTAACTGCCAAGTATTAATTGTACATACAAATATTATACTTTTTTTTATTAATGAGGAATCCCCATAACCTTATGAACTCAATTAATATGGGAAGGGGCCAGAGAAGTATAACCTGCCCCAAACCCGCCCCGTTTCAAAGGGATTCATAACCCATTTATCTATAAGAAAACAGAAAAATAGACAACTACCTGAGGAAGATCATCATGCTCGGAAAAAGCACTCTTCCCTGCTAAAAGCAAGTCTATATGACTGGTCTTTGGTGTCAATAATGGAGATCTAGGAGTCATGCTACCAGCTGATGATGTGGCCATTCCTTGATCAGACTTGGGACCAAATCGGGTTTTACATGACATGGAAGGCAACCCTTTCAGGTCGTCCATAAAAACAGCATTATCAGCTTCAGGAAAGCAGTCAAGCATGTCCTCTGACCCTCTACGAGACCAATCACTGAGTTTTGGAGAGAGAACATCAGATTCTTCAGTCACACTAGAATTTGATACTTTAGCAACATCTGGGCTTCCCACTGCATGATGAATATCCTTCTGGACTATCATCTTCTCAAGTGTTTCGGAAATTCTGATCAAGCGCTCGTTGACACTTAGACCCTTCTGATCACATCGATCTGCAATTGCACAAATTCTTAAATGATCTTCTACATGTAAAGTCGGAACTTCCTCCTCACAAATGCGACAAATTATTGAACTCTCATCAGCAATATTCTGCTGATCGCCCCAGTTTCCCCAAGAAATTTTAGGTTGGTGCTTCATAGAATTTTCATGCACATCTTTCACCATTGGAAGGTCAGAAACCTTTGCAGCAGCCAGATGCACGTCAGAGGCTCCTCTCCTGTCATTTGAAGTTTTCAAAGGTTCAATCTTACTGTCATTCTGCTCCTCTACAGGAACAACTTCCTTTGTGCTTTTGCCAGGAGGAGATGGGAGTGGCTTCCAAGAAGATATCCTATCCCTGCCTGTGGGAGACTCGTAACTCTTAAGAGCGTTATCAGCAAGAGAGAGCAGTTTTCCTGGCAGTATGTCTTGTTCTCTGCTCCAATCACGCTGCTCTTGACTGTATGATTTTCTTACTAATGCAGCCTTATGTTCTTGACTATATGATTTCCTTCCTGAAGCTGCCTTCTTTGCAGCACTAGAAACTTTCCCATCCCTACCAACAAAAGAAGGAATTCGTTTATCTACAGGATGCAAAAGCCTAGATTGACGAAGCCCGAAAACATTTTCATTCTCATCCAGCACCCTTTCCTTGTGGAATTGCAATAATCTGGTACACCTTGTTAGGATGAAAAGCATTCGGGTATGAAGTTTCTTCAAAATTCCTGGGGGAAGTTCTTGGCGTCTATCATCCAGTTCTTGGACTATAACTTCACACTGAAGCCAAAACTCTCCAGGTGATGTCATAGCGCAACTCCGAGCCAAAACCAACAAGTCTTCAATAGTTTCCTGCCACTCAGGATGACTATCCGCATTTTTTTCAAGAATTCCAACCAGATCTGCTGCAAAGATAGCCAGGTCAGAATTCACTTCTTCCTTTGCTTTGTCAAATTTTGCACGTATGACAACCAAGATTTCCTGTACCAAAACTAGAAGATTAATCAGGAGGCAAACTTCATAGAGCACATTGCATCATCTAGAAGAGATATAACGCAATTGAATAAGTTACCTCCAAGTTATTTAGCCCTCGAGGCTTCCAAAATGGGAAAGGCCGTACACCTTTGGAATTTAATTCATGTGAGAAACTTTTTATGTCAGCAGGAAACCTCTTTCTAGGGGCACTTGTCAAACGGAGTATTGCTTGAAACCTGGGAGATTCAGATTCCTTTGGGTTGTCACAATCATAAGTCTAGAAAAACAAACATTTAAAACACCATTGTGAGGAAAGCTAGCAGAAGAACAATCGACTAGGTAGGAGACAAGTGAGGGAATATCAATAAAAATATCTTGACTAGTACCTCAGGTGTGATAGCATCTGAACTTCGTAAGCCTCCAGAGTGACCCCATGATGAATTATGTTGACCTGCCATGGTAACAAAATATCAGAAATGTGTTTTTGCAAAGGAAGACATAATGAACATTGCATGCAAGTTAAAACATTCCAAGAGCAAAAACCATTTCTACATTGACAAAGTTTAAACTTGTATGAATTTCAGACTCTGTCCCATGGAAAAGGCCTTCTATCTATGCAAATGTAACAAAAAGAAAAGTGAAGGGCATTGCAACTGCACGCACTGTTTTTTTTTTTTTTTCCAGCACACAATAACTTCCCAACTATGAAACCATAGCATCCTAGGCCCCCAATATGTACAGCCATCCAACTTCTAAACAACGTCAACAGGAATTTAGGCACAATTGTACACTGACCAGATTGATGAAGTTTAACAGCAATTCTGCTACAATTGAATAGTTAAATAAAGAAGACCTCCCTTATTCTTTTTACACATAAAATAAAGACATACAGTGTGACTTCTCACCAAGAATTTTGTCATTACAAAACATGAATTAATTTGCTGTCCAAACATGTTCCTTGCATGATTATCCCTATTAACACAGCGTCCATCTGGTCCCCCACAAATGCATGCAACAAATTCAGTACCTCATGTTGAACAGACCCTGATGTTCTGACATGATGAAGAACCTGCTAGGATATATCTCTTTCAAACTAGTTTTTTATATAATTTAGTCATCCAAGGCATATTGCTTCATCTCCAATAACTCCACAAATTTTCTTTACAGAAATTGGAAACTCTTTTGCAAAACCTGTCAACTAAATCACAATTCTGAAAGTTCCACCAAAATTGGACAGCTTTTCCAGAAAGTGTACACTTCTTCATGTAAAATGTTGTGGATACAAATTCATATTAGACATTGTTTCTGTCAAAAAACCATCTCAACCCAAAAGCTTAAATTGTTAGGTGAGGTTCCAATATATGATTTATACTATTTCCACACCCCCTCAAGTGAAAGTCTTGGGGTGATGAGATTCGAACTCATGATCACTTAATCAACAAGGCTCTAATATCATGTCAAAAAATCATCTCAACCCAACCCGAAAGCTAAAATTATTAGGTGAGGTTTCAAGATTGACTTATGCTATTCTCTAATAGTTTGGATACCATATATCTGGCAAAACAAACATGACTTAGTTAACTACGTCGCGGAGCATATTGCATGATGGAACATCTCAAAAGCAAATACACAAATACGATCCCAATGCAGTTTCCAGTCCAATTCTTTCCATCATTCTTAATAAATTGAATGTGAGGTCAGATCCAGGAATACATTAAGCAAAAAAAAAAAAATTGCAAACACTTTACCACATAAATATCACCGTTATTATTTCCATACAATCTTGAAAATCCACACATCTTACCAGTACCTGTAATAAAGCTCTTTGAGGAGCCATGCATGATTTAGAGGTTCATTGATAAAGGTATCATCCTCCTTTCAGATTTAATTGTTATGAAGTTTTAATTATCAGTTCCTTGCAGACAACGGATTTGCAATCCAAGGATGAGATTTGAAACCTCTTAGTATTTAAGAACCTTAGCTACTGAAAAAGTGGACTTTTAGTCATCTATCTCCAATGGATGGAAAGCTGGTGCATTGGACAAATTTTGAAATCTGAATATGGTCCCAAAATTATGCCACTTTAGCAAAATTTAAGATTTAAGTTGGAGGCACCCTTCAAGCTATGTTATTTTAGGCAAGATTTCCCAACCATGGAAGTTAAAAAACATCACCTTGTAGTGTTTTCAACAAAAGGATTGAGGGCCTTCTTCCAAGCCTTTGCATGATCTATACAGCAAAGAGTAAAGCTTTTGCATGAACAATATACTTCACCAATCCTTGAGTGGATATGAATAGCTCCTCCAGACAATTCCTTATTAAAATGACCTACCTTTTAGGTTTGAGGATGTAAGGAGCTAGACATTGCTTAAGATTGAGCAAATCCTATTTCAGTTGATTTTATGGAAGAACCAAGCCCTTACTTATTAAACATCTGAAAGGAGCTAGACATTGCTTAAGATTGAGCAAATCCTATTTCAGTTGATTTTATGGAAGAACCAAGCCCTTATTAAACACCTGAAAGGATGTCACACTTTAACAAATTTTCCCAATAGTCAACTACACTTTGAAACGACAAATATGTGAGCAACACCAAATATTAAAACAAGTAAAAGCAAGCAACCACGACCTTCAAAACTATAACCAGTAAGAAAAAAAAGGTAACTAACTTACCTGCTTCGCTTGATGACTCTCCACTTTGCAACCTAGTTCTTGCCTGCAAATTCGGACTAACTTCTCTAGACTGTCCTCCACTTCCAGTAGACATACTATCCGAATTATCACCTCCGTTACCACTCTCTTGAAACACCCTCAACTTACTCTGCCCCAATATTCCTTCCTTCTTCTTTCCTGACCCTAAAGAACTTGAATTCGAACTCGACCCTCCATCCCCGCTACTAGCACTAGGCCTCGACAAATTACTAGACCCCAATACACCACTCCCTTTATCACCTTTAAAACTAAAGAAAGTCTCTTGTGGCAATGGCCCTGATCTTGTTTTGATCCTATTCAACCCCAAAGATGAAGCTAAAATCGGCGAAACAGAATACTTTTCTGCTTCTTTCTCCTTATTATCAACCAAGACACCACCTTTTTTGGATTTTAAATCCGACCCAGAATTTGAAATCCCGGGTTTGGTAGGAGTTTGAGGTTGGCTCACAGTTTCTTTGCCTTTAAAAAATGAGTCTTTCTTTTTTACCCCGTCTTTAACTTGGGTTTGCTTGCAAGTAGAATTATTAGAAGAAGCAGTACTAGCTGGAGTAGTAGGTGTTGAATCTTTAGATTTGGCGGGTTTTTTCTTGTCGGACCGGATCGGTGAATTTGACCCGATTGATCTTGGACTGTTGTTGGATCCATCAGGACTTGAAGTCTCTGATTTCTTTGAAGATGAGAAAAATAGCTTGTTCTTGAACACCATTTTGTTTTAGGGTTTGTTATCTTTTTCTCTTGTTTTGGTGCAGCAGCGGATTGCTAAAGAGAGAGTAGTGACGTTTGAAGGGGGAATGTGTGTGTTTTGAGTTTTTTAGAGAGAGAGGGACAGGGCAGTTGGTGGTGGTTTTTTTGTAAGGAGACTGATTGGATGGACAAGAGAAAGAGAAAGAGGGAGAGAGAGAGAGAGAGAAGGGTTGAATGTCTGAAGAGAATGAGAGCAGAATATTAACTGACGTAGAAAGAGGGGACGGGAAAAAGAAAAAAAAAGGTGATTTTTGTGTTTTTTCATTTTTTGGAAAATGGTAAAAAAAAAAAAATTAAGCCTTATATTAAAATGAATTCATCTGTTTAAATATTTAACTACATGAAAATATAAAATTTGAAGTTTCAAACATCTACGTGAAGTCAACTTAAAATGCTTTAGATATGACTAGTTTATTTGTATGCATTTTATCGTGGGCTGAATTATATTTTAAAAAATATTAAGAATATGGAAAAAATTTTGCAATACTATAAATTTAGACAAAACGATAAACCTTTAAAAATTAATTTGATGTAAATTAATTTATTTAATAGATTTAAAGGAAATATGAATGTTTTTTTTATTTTTAAAAATCAATGTTAAATGAAAAAATTTTAAAAAATAATAATAAGATAAAAAATAAAAAAGAATGTCGAGCCATGTAAACTTTTCAAATTAGTAATTCGAGATATTAGATCAAAAATATCATATATGAAAAAGTAATGAAACTCAATTCTCAGCAAATCGTACATCGAATGATGAATTATTATTATTATAACAATTACTATTCTAAAAAAGAATGAGGACTGAAATTGAAAAACAACAAATAAAAAGGATAATTGTGTACTTTAGTTGTTATGAGAGAGAAAAAAACAAAAAACAAAAACAATCGATCACCGGTGGCAATTCAACCATCATAAGTTTACACGCGTCATACCATGTGGAAAAGAACACGATTGTGCATCCAGGGAGATGACGGATGGCCAGATTTAGCCATCGGGTAGTGTCACACGTGCCACCTGAATGACATGGACATCACTCACTCGATAGCGTGTATGGAACACATGCCTGTAACTTTTTAATTCAGAAATTAAAAACAAAACATGAAAATATCAATATGCTCTCATAGCCTTTTTAATTACACAAAATACCTATGTGAAAAATATCAAAATACTCCCAAAAACAAAGCTTCTTTTTTTGTCTTTTCTAAGGTTAAAAATATTCTTTTACTGTACATGTAAAGTGGAAAAACTTGAAACACTCTTGTCCAGCAGCTTAATATTTTTTTGATCTTGGGAGTAAATAAGTATTTTTACCATTACGAAACTTGTGAAAAGTCAAGAAAGTCATTAGTCAACAACTCTAAATTTTGTTGACTCTAGGGGTAAAAGAGTATTTTTAATATGTTAAAAAAATTGAAAAGATGCATACATCCCTAAATAATCTTTTAATGATCACTGAGCGAGAGGAAAAGACAAAAAAAACCTAGTGTAAAGGCTTAAATTTTCTTTACTTAAAGGTAAAAGAGTAATTTCACTATAGCAATCCACGGTAATCTATGTGTAAAGTTATAGCATTCTAGCTTTTCTTTTTTCTTTTAATATGTGATATTAGATATATTTTATTTTAAGTTCTATGATTTTTAAAGATAAGAAATTGTTATATAATGATAAAAAAGATTCTATTAATTTAAAAAAAAACAAAAATTATAATAGCATTTTAAAAAATAATAACTCAAATATATTTCAAATTAATTTAAGAAATTAATAAAACAATATCTATATATATAACTATTTATTTTAAAATCAAATAAACATAGGATGTAGAATTAAAAAAAAAACAACAAAAACAAAGGCATGGCAAAACAAACTAGGTTGTCTAGCTTTATAATATTTTTAACTATTATCATTTTTTTTCTTAAAGGAGAAGTGACGGTTGAAAAATCAGGACAACAAGTTTTCTTTATAAAATAAAATAAAAACATGATTTTCACGAGAAATTTTATGGTGTTCAAGTTGTAACTTGTGGTATTCCATTAGTTATAGCTTCGCCTCATTTATTAGAATGTCATGTCATTAAAAATCCATATTAGCAACATCAAAACAAAACAAAAATCTACTACTCTTTTCATCCTGGTTTTACAGAGAAATTCTTAAAAGTCACATCCTATCCGCCTTCATTTCTCCCATAAAATAACAACCACCCTTTTTCTTCTTTCCCAATAAAATCAAATCACAGCTCCACCCATTATGTTACTGTAAGTCTAGAAACTAAAATTATCTTTATAGTCTTGTATTAATATGGTTCCAAGCAATAGAAAGGGAAAAATGAAGAAGGCTTTGATCATGTATGTTTGTTTATCAATAAGTCTGTCTTTGATCATGTTTTGACTTAGGCATGTTAGTGCAAATGCAATTACTTTTTATATACACACAACCTCAAACTATATAAGGCTTACCAAAAATTCAATTGCTTAAGACAAGAAAGTTCTTGTACTCAGGTGAATTCAAAATATACCAAAATTATCTAATTCTTTTTGAAGATGGAGTATCTAAATCCTTTTAAAGATTGAGTGTTTAGTTTGAAGATGACTTTTTGGAGAAAATGACATATCTCTTCCTTTATTTTAAAATGTGTTTAGTTTGAACTAGAAAGCTAAATAATGCAAATTTCATTTTAAAATCGTCATCGGCTTTGATTTTGAAATGGCAAAGTTCTATAAGATACGAAACATAAAGATGGTCCTAATAGGGAGGTATAGAGTTATAATTATAAACTACTTGAGCAATTTGAGTTCAAAATCTTTATATTTTATTTCACACAAAACAATCTTCCTTCAGACACAAAAAAAGTTTATGGAGAAATTTTTAATCAAGTTGTAAAAGCACTTAAAAGTAAGAATCTTTGTCAATGTAATAAATCACATAACAAAGAAAGAAAATAGTTCAAACATGAAAATGTCATCTCCAGTGCTCCTTCACATATAACCATGTTTGAAGGAAATTAAACAAATTCTCATCCAAGTATTTTTTTTTTCAATAAGATCATGGAATGCATCTCTCATCCTTTCATCAAGTTCTCTATTAATAAAAGAACAATTTGTTGAATTGTACAATCAAATCCATTAAATTTACAACTTTGAGAAACTCAACA
>Ga0325400_1001078_pt1 | contig 21983 bp, 21 predicted proteins | sample PopdelMetagenome_2_FD_205662 | JGI IMG/M metagenome (GOLD analysis project Ga0325400, IMG submission 205662) | Populus deltoides microbial communities from Bellville, Georgia, United States - Xylem-PdKOR-R1 | ecosystem: Host-associated > Plants > Phyllosphere > Stem > Wood/Secondary xylem...
CCGCGACGGTTTTACCAGCCGGGTCAGAGCGTTTCGACCGAGCCGAAACGATCCCGCAGCGCCGCCGCGGTCCGGCGCTCGCGCTCGCCCGTCCGCGTGAAGACCAGGGTGGCGGGGCCCGGCGCGTCCGGCCAGTCCCGTCCGGCGACAAGGTGCGCGACCCGCCGCGCGATCCCGGCGCCGCCGTCGACGAAGCGGATGCCGGGCGCCGCCCCCGAAAGTTCGGCGCCGAGCAGGGGAAAGTGGGTGCACGCGTTCACCACCACGTCGATCCGCTCGCCGCCCGGCCGGCCGAGAAGGCCGGCGAGTTCCGCCGCGACCGCCGCGGGGGCGGGCGCGTCGCCGGCGAGCTTGGCTTCCGCGAGTTCGACCAGGCGCGCCGAGCCGTGGCGCAGCACCAGGCAGTCGGCCGCGAACCGCCGGGCGAGGTCGTCGACATAGGGCTGGCGCACCGTGGCGGCGGTGCCGAGGACGCCGATCGCGCGCGTCCGGCTCGCCTCGGCGGCGGGCTTGATCGCGGGCACCGTGCCCACCACCGGCACGTCCAGCCCACCGCGCACGGCGGCGAGCGCGATGGTGGACGCGGTGTTGCACGCGATCACGACCAGGCATGGGCGGTAGCGTTCGACCAGCCGGCCGAGCAGCGCCGGCACGCGCGCGGCGATCTCCGTCTCGTCCCGCGTGCCGTAGGGGAAGCCCGCTGAGTCGGCCGCATAGACGACGGCGGCGTGCGGCAGCAGAGCCCGGGTGGGCGCGAGCACCGATAGCCCGCCCATCCCCGAGTCGAAGAAGAGGATCGGGCCCGCGTCCATCCGCGCCGCCCTAGCGGTCCGCGCGGGCGAGGCAAGCCGCGACGGCGGGCTGATCGAAGTTGTTGGAGGGCGCCCCGTTTTGTTCTATAATTTGTGAGAGGGGGTTTTCCGGATTGCCGACGCAGATCGTTTGGATCGCACCCACGCTGGCGCTCGTGCTCGGCTATCTGCTCGGCGCGATCCCTTTCGGCGTGCTGCTGACCCGCACGGCGGGCGCGGGTGATCTGCGCAGCATCGGTTCGGGCAATATCGGTGCCACCAACGTGCTGCGCACCGGCCGTCGCGGCCTGGCCGCGGCGACGCTGGTCCTGGACGCGGCCAAGGGTGCCGTGGCCGTGCTGCTGGCGCGTTGGCTCTTCCCGGGCGAGGACATGCTGGCGGGCGCGGCGGCGCTGATCGGCCACTGCTATCCCCTGTGGCTGCGCTTCCGCGGCGGCAAGGGCGTGGCGACGCTGCTCGGCATCTGCCTGGCGCTCAAGCCGGAGATCGGTCTGGCCTATGCGGGCCTGTGGCTGGCGATGCTGGCGCTGACCCGCACCTCCTCGCTCGCCGGGCTGACGGCGGCGGCCGGCTCGCCCGCGGTCGCGGCGCTCGCCGGGCGGTTCGACCTGGTGTTGCTGCTGCTCGCGCTCGGACTGGTGGTGCTGTGGAAGCATGGCGACAATATCGACCGGCTTCTGTCCGGAACCGAGCCAAGGTTTGGCGACAAGGCGCGACACGAGGACGGCGGCGGCAGCGGCGGCGCGGGTGAGTGACGCCCGCGACCGCGTCGACGATGCCGACGCGGTCGCCCGCATCCGCCTCCTGCGCACGCCAGGGATCGGGCCGGTCACGTTTGCGCAGCTGCTTGCCCGGTTCGGCACTGCCGCGAACGCCGTGGAGGCGTTGCCGCAGCTCGCCCGGCGCGGCGGGGCCGGCGCGGCACCGGCGGTGCCGGACGCGGCGGTCGCCCGGCGCGAACTGGGCGCGGTCGCGCGGGCGGGCGCGCGCACCGTGTTCCGCGATGCGCCCGACTACCCGCCGCTCTTGGCCGAGCTGGACGATGCGCCGGCGGTGCTGGTGGTGCGCGGCGACCTTCGGCTGGCGCACGGCGCGTGCGTCGCGGTGGTCGGCGCGCGCAACGCCTCCGCGCTCGCCTGCCGCTTCGCGCGCCAGCTGGGCGCCGAGCTTGCCGCGGCGGGCGCGACCGTCGTGTCGGGGCTGGCGCGCGGGATCGACACCGCCGCCCATCTCGGCAGCCTGCCGGCGACCGCGGGGGTGATCGCGGGCGGGATCGACGTCGCCTACCCGCCCGAGAACGCGCGGCTGCAGGAGGAGATCGCCCAGCGCGGCCTGCTGATCGCCGAACAGCCGCCGGGCACCGAGCCGCGAGCGCGCCACTTCCCGTATCGCAACCGGATCATCGCGGGGCTCGCGCAGGTCACGCTGGTGGTGGAGGCGGCGCCCAAGTCGGGATCGCTGATCACCGCGCGGCTGGCGGGCGAGGCGGGGCGCGAGGTCGCCGCCGTCCCCGGCCACCCGCTCGACCCGCGGGCGCAAGGGTGCAACGGGTTGATCCGCGACGGGGCGACGCTGGTCGGGTCCGCCGCCGACGTGATGGAGCTGGTGCGCCCGCTCGACGCACGGATGGTCCGCGCGCCGGCGACCCCGTTCGGCGCCCCCCCGCCACCCGACGCGAGCGATGCCGACCGCGCCCGGGTGACGCGGTTGCTCGGGCCCGTGCCGGTCGCGGTCGACGAGCTGATCCGCCAGGCCGACGCCGCCCCCGCGGTCGTCCAGCTGGTCCTCCTGGAGCTGGAGCTCGCCGGGCGGCTGGAGCGGCATGCGGGCGGGCGGGTCAGCCTTGCCCCCTAGCCTGGCGCCGTTCCGCCGCGCGGCCGGCTTCGCTGCCACGCAACCACGCTTCCTGATCGCGGTCGTGCTGGTCGCTGCCGCGCCCGGAACGCTGGGCGCATTGCTGCTGGCGGAGCGGGACGGACGCGCGGTGACGCTGGTCTCGTCCCTCCTGGCGCTCTATCTCCAGCTGCTCGTCACCGCGCGGGTGCTCTACGCCGCCGGCGCGATGCCGGCCGACTACCACCCCGCAGACGCGACGGAGGCGCGGTTTCCGTCCGCCCTGCTGGCCGCATTGCTGTTCCTCCTCGGCGTCGCGATGGCGGCGGTCCTGCTCGTCGTACCGGGACTGCTGCTCTATGCGGCGTGGAGCCTGTGGATGCCCGCGCTGCTGGCCGAGCGGCTGCGCGCGGCCGCCGCGCTGCGGCGGAGCTGGGGATTGGCGCGGGGGCGGATCGGTTGGCTGCTGCTGGTCGCGCTGTGGCTGTTGCTGGGGTGGATCGCGCTTCTCGCGCCGGTGATCGCGGCGGAGCTGGCGGGCGTGGACACGCGCGTCACGGACGTGGCCGGCGAGCTGCTGGTCAGCGTGGCGCAGATGGCGGGGGCGGTGGCTTATGCCCACGCTTACATGCTGTGCCGGCAGGCGTCGCTCCGCCCTTGACGGCGTGGCGACGCGCTCGCCATCCTCGCGCACACACGTAAGGACGCCCGAACACCCCCATGCAGCTCGTTATCGTCGAATCGCCCGCCAAGGCCAAAACCATCGAAAAGTATCTGGGCGGCGACTATCGCGTCCTCGCCTCCTTCGGCCATGTCCGCGACCTGCCGCCCAAGGACGGGTCGGTGAAGCCCGACGATGGCTTCGCGATGGAATGGGAGAACTACGCGGACAAGGCCAAGCAGCTGAAGGCGATCGCCGACCTGTCGAAGACCGCGGACCGGCTGATCCTGGCGACCGACCCCGACCGCGAGGGCGAGGCGATCTCCTGGCACGTCCAGGAGGTGCTGCGGGGCAGGAAGGCGCTGCCCAAGAATGTGGAGCGGGTGACCTTCAACGCGATCACCAAGCCCGCGATCCTGGCGGCGATGAAGGCCCCGCGCGAGCTCGATACCGACCTGATCGACGCGTACCGGGCCAGGCGCGCGCTCGATTATCTGGTCGGCTTCACCCTGTCGCCGGTGCTGTGGCGCAAGCTGCCGGGCGCCAAGTCGGCGGGCCGCGTCCAGTCGGTGGCGCTCAGGCTGATCGTCAGCCGCGAGCGCGAGATCGAGGCGTTCCGCGCCCAGGAATATTGGTCGGTCACCGCCGGGTTCGAGCAGGACGGCACCCCCTTCACCGCGCGGCTGGTGCAGTGGGAGGGGAAGAAGCTCGACCGCCTCTCTATCGGCAACGAAGGCGACGCGTTGCGGGCGAAGGCGGACGTGGAGGCCGGGCGCTTCTCCGTCCAGTCGGTCGAGACCAAGCCGGCGACGCGCAACCCGCCGCCGCCCTTCACCACCTCGACGTTGCAGCAGGAGGCGGCCCGGAAGCTCGGTTTCTCCGCCGACCACACGATGCGGGTCGCGCAGGGGCTCTACGAGGACGGCGCGATCACCTACATGCGGACCGACGGCGTCCAGATGGACGGTTCGGCGATCTCGGCCGCGCGCAAGGCGATCACCGAGCGGTACGATGGCGGCTACGTGCCGGAGAAGCCGCGTCAGTACACTTCCAAGGCGAAGAACGCGCAGGAGGCGCACGAGGCGATCCGGCCGACCGACTTCGCGCGGGACCGGGTCGGGGCTGGGGACCATGCCCGCCTCTACGACCTGATCTGGAAGCGGGCCATGGCCAGCCAGATGGCCTCGGCCAGGCTGGAGCGGACCACCGTCGACCTGGCCGACGGTACCGGGCGCCACGTGCTGCGCGCGACCGGGCAGGTGGTGCTGTTCCCGGGCTTTCTCGCGCTCTACGAGGAAGGACGCGACGACAGCGCGGACGAGGACACGCGCATCCTGCCCCGCGTCCGCGAGGGCGATGCGCCTGCCAAGACGGGCGTGGAGGCCGAGCAGCACTTCACTCAGCCGCCGCCGCGCTTCTCGGAGGCGAGCCTCGTCAAGCGGATGGAGGAACTCGGGATCGGGCGCCCGTCGACCTACGCGTCGATCATCAAGACGCTGAAGGACCGCGACTACGTCCGGATCGAGAAGAACCGCTTCTTCGCCGAGGAGAGCGGGCGGCTGGTAACGGCGTTCCTGGAGCGCTTCTTCGAACGCTATGTCGGCTACGACTATACCGCCGGGCTTGAGGAGGAGCTGGACGACGTGTCGGGCGGCCGGGCGCAGTGGCAGGCGGTGCTCGACGCGTTCTGGCGTGACTTCAACCCGCGCACGGCCGAGGTGATGGAGCAGCAGCCCTCCGCGATCACCGCCGAGCTCGACCAGTTCCTCGCGCCCTATCTGTTTCCCGACAAGGCGGACGGCGGCGATCCGCGGCTGTGTCCGAATTGCGGAGAAGGCAGGCTGGCGCTGCGAGGCGGGCGGTTCGGGGCGTTCATCGCCTGCTCCAACTATCCGGAATGCAAGTATACGCGGCGGTTCGCGCAGGCGGGCGGGGCCGCGGGCGAGGACACCCGGCCCGAGCAGCTGGGCAAGGATCCCGAGACGGGGCTGGAGGTCGAGCGCAAATCGGGGCGGTTCGGCCCGTACATCCAGCTCGGCGAGGGCAAGGAGGCCAAGCGCGCCTCCATCCCCAAGGACGTGGCCGAGCTCGACCTGGAGATGGCGCTGAAGCTGCTCAGCCTGCCGCGGACGGTCGGCGCGCATCCGGAGACGGGCGAGCCGATCACCGCCTCGATCGGGCGATACGGGCCGTATCTGGCGCATGCGGGCAAATATGCGCGGCTCCAGTCGACCGCGGAAGTGTTCGAGACGGGGATGAACGCGGCGGTTGCGAAGCTGGCCGACGCGGCGGCGGGCGGCGGGCGGCCGCAGCGCGGAGCGGCACGCGCGCCGCTGAAGGAACTCGGCAAGCATCCGCGGACGGAGGCGGAGCTGAAGCTGATGGAGGGGCGATACGGCGCCTACGTCACTGATGGGACGACCAATGCCACGCTGCCCAAGTCGGTGCAGCCCGACCAGCTGACGCTGGAGGAGGCGGCGCAGCTGATCGATGCGCGCGCGGCGGCGGCGCCGGCGAAGGGGAAGAAACCCGCGGCCAAGAAGGCGGCACCGGCGAAAGCGGCGGCGGCCAAGAAGGCGGCTTCGTCCAAGAAGGTGGTGGCCAAGAAGGCGGCGCCCAAGAAGGCGGCGGCCGAGGCTTGATGGGCTTGCGCGATGGCGGGAGCCCGCACCGGGGCGTCCGTCGTCGCGGTCGCCGGACGGTGGATCAGGCTGCGCGGAGCCGCGTGGTGCCGAGCCACGCGCGGGCGGCGGCCTGCGCCGCGGACACCTCGCGGGCGGTCATGTCCTCGGCCACCTCCGCGCGGGCGGCGGGAGCGGGGATCACGCCGCGCGATGCGGCGATGTTGAACCATTTGTGCGCCTCGACCAGGTCGATGCCGACCCCCGACGTCCCTGTCTGGTAGCTGACGCCGAGATCGTAGCACGCCTCGCCGTCGCCGCCGGCCGCTTCCGCCAACCGGCTCTCCATCAGGAAGGTCGCGCTCTTCAGGCCGTTGCCCATGTCCTTAGGTCCCCTGAACCTTTCTCTACAGGCCATGCGATAGGACGCGAGTGTCACCGAATGGTTAACGCGGTTAACTATCCTCGCCAACGACTGGCCGCGAGCGGTCGTCCTCGACCGGCATGTTGTCGATGAGCCGGGTAGCGCCCATCCGCGCGGCGGCGAGCAGACGGCGCGGGCGGTCGGGCACGGGGTCCGGTTGCAGCGTCTCGGCGTCGGCGAGGTCGAGGTAGTCGATCGCGAACCCCGCCGCCTCCAACCCGCGGCGTGCCTCGGCAAGCGCGTCCGCCACGGCTTCGCCCCGCCCGATCGCGCGCACCGCGACGCCCAGCGCGCGGGGCAGCGCCACCGCGCGGGCGCGCTCGCCCGCGTCGAGATAGGCGTTGCGCGAGGACAGGGCGAGCCCATCGTCGTCGCGCTGGGTCGGTACGCCGACCACCTCCACGGCCATGTCGAGGTCGGCGACGAGCCGGCGGACCACTGCCAGTTGCTGGAAATCCTTCTCACCGAAATAGGCGCAATCGGGCGCGACCTGGTTGAACAGCTTGGCGACCACCGTCGCCACCCCGTCGAAATGGCCGGGCCGCGCGGCGCCGTCGAACGCGGCGCTGACCCCCGCCACCGACACGGTCGTCGCGAAGCCTGCGGGGTACATCGTCTCGGCCGCGGGCGCCCAGAGCAGGTCGCACCCGGCTTCCACCAGCATCCGCTGGTCCGCCGCCTCGCGCCGTGGATAGCGGTTCAGGTCCTCGCCGGCCCCGAACTGCCGCGGGTTGACGAAGATCGACGCGACCACCCGCGTGCCTGGCCGCCGCGCCGCCTCCACCAGCGCCAGGTGACCGGCGTGGAGCGCGCCCATGGTGGGCACCAGCGCGATCCGCTGCCCGGCGGTGCGCCACTCCGCGACCGCCGCCCGCAGCTCGTCCAGCTTTCGCACCGTTTGCACCGTCTTAACCTCTCGCGCCGGGAGCGTCGGGCTTCTATGGTGCGGCATCGCGATCAACAAGGGACGCGATCAACAAGGGATAGGCAACGTGACGGGGTCGCCCCACATCATCGTCTTCGCCAACGAAAAGGGCGGCACCGGCAAGTCGACCACCGCGGTCCATGTCGCGATCGCGCTGGCCCGGCGCGGCGCGCGGGTCGCCTGCTTCGACCTCGACCACCGCCAGCGCACGGTGGGCCGTTATCTCGACAACCGGACCGAGACGATGCGGCGGACCGGGCACGACCTGCCGATGCCGGTCCATGCCAGCCATGACGGAGTGAGCGAGGCTTTCTTCCAGGACACCTGGTTCCGCCTGGCGGAGGGCGCCGACTACCTTGTCGTCGACACGCCCGGCCGCGACGACCCGTTCGCGCGCACCGCCGCGACGCTGGCCAACACGCTGGTCACGCCGATGAACGACAGCTTCGTCGACTTCGACCTGATCGGCCAGGTCCATCCCGAGACGTTCCAGGTCACCCGCCCGTCCTTCTATGCCGAGCTGATCTGGGATGCGCGCAAGCAGCGCGCGCGCGCGGACGGCACCACCATCGACTGGGTGGTGCTGCGCAACCGGCTGCAGCACATCGAGGCGCGCAACATGCGTCGCGTGTCCGACGCGCTGACCCAGCTGGCCAAGCGGGTCGGCTTTCGCATCATCCCCGGCCTGCACGAGCGGGTGATCTATCGCGAGCTGTTCCCGGCGGGGCTGACGCTCCTCGACAAGGAGGCGTTCGGCGCCATGGGGCTGGGCCATGTCGCCGCGCGGCAGGAATTGCGCGAGATGATGGCCGCGCTGGCGCTGCCCGAGGCGGCGGAGCCCCAGGCGGCATGAGGGCGCCGGCATGAGGGCGCCGGCATGAGGGCGGCGGCATGAAGTGGATCGTCGTCGCGTTGGTGATCTGGGCGGCGTGGCATTTCCTGTCCAAGAGCCGGGCCAGGGGCAGTCCGGAGATGCGCGCCCGAGCGATCCTGGGCGTCGGCGCGAAGGCGGACGCCGACGCGATCCGCGCCGCCCACCGCCGCAAGGTCGCCGACGCGCACCCCGACCGCGGTGGATCGGAGGCGCTGACCCGCGAGGTGAACGCCGCGCGGGATCTGCTGCTGCGTGGGCGCTGAGCGGTGATCGGCTGCGTCTTCGTTCGTGTCGAGCGCTTTCCCACCGTTCGTGCCGGGCGACGTCGAGACATTCCGATGGAGCCCGCAGGCGGCCTCGACTTCGTCTGAGACGAACGGCATCGGGCAGCGGCATCGGTAGACACACCAGGTACGCCCATGACCCACCGCCTCGATCCGACAATCCTGCGCGAATATGACATACGTGGCCGTGTCGGCCCCTCGCTGGGCGAGGCGGATGCGCGCGCGGTCGGGCGCAGCTTCGGGGCGGTCGTGCGCCGGGCGGGTGGCTCCAGCGTCGCGGTCGGGCGCGACGGGCGGCTATCCTCGCCGGGCCTGGAGGCGGCGTTGGTCGACGGGCTCGCCGCGGGCGGGGTGGACGTGGTGCGGATCGGCCTCGGCCCCTCGCCGATGCTCTACTTCGCCGAACGTTCGCTGGAGGTGGACGGCGGCATCCAGGTAACCGCCAGCCACAATCCCGGCCAGGACAATGGCTTCAAGCTGGTGCACCAGCACCGCCCCTTTTTCGGTGAGCAGATCCAGGAGCTGGCGCGCATGTCGGCGGCCGGCGAGTGGACGGATGGCGCCGGCATCGTCTCCGAAACGGACATAACCGACGCCTATGTCGCGCGTCTGATGCACGGGCATGACGGCGGCGCGTTCCGGATCGGCTGGGATTGCGGCAACGGCGCGTTGGGCCCGGTCGTGGAGAAGCTGGTGCAACTGCTCCCGGGTGAGCATCACCTGCTCCACACCGAGGTGGACGGTCATTTTCCGCATCATCATCCCGATCCCACGGTCGAGGCCAATCTGGCCGACCTGCGCGCGCTGGTCGCGTCGAGACGGCTCGATTTCGGTCTGGCTTTCGACGGCGACGGCGACCGGATCGGGGCGGTCGACGCGCGCGGGCGGGTGTTGTGGGGCGACCAGCTGCTCGCGATCCTCGCGCAGCCGGTGCTGGCCGCCCGCCCCGGCGCGGCGATCGTCGCGGACGTGAAATCGAGCGGATACCTGTTCGACCGCATCGCGGCGCTGGGCGGCCGGCCGGTCATGGCGCGAACCGGGCACAGCTCGATCAAGACGCGGATGCGCGAGGTCGCCGCGCCGATCGCGGGCGAGCTGTCGGGGCACCTGTTCTTCGCGGATCTGGGCGGGCACGACGACGCTGCCTATGCCGCGATACGGCTGATCGCCGCGCTTGGCGCCAGCGGCCGGTCGCTGACCGAATGGCGCGACGCTATGCCCGCGCTGGCCGCCACCCCCGACTTGCGCGTGCCCGTGGATCCCGAGCGCAAGGCGGGCGTGCTCGCCGAGGTGTCGGCGCGGCTGGAGGCGGAGGGCGCCGCGGTGACGCGGATCGACGGGGTGCGGGTGGCGGCGGCGAAGGGATGGTGGCTGCTGCGCGCATCCAACACGGAGGCGGCGCTGACCGTCCGTGCGGAGGCGAACGATCAAGCTGGGCTCGACCGGCTGCTGGCGACCGTCCGCGCGCACCTGGCGGCGAGCGGGGTCGGGCTCGACTAAGCGGGTCCGCGGCCCCATCTAGGCGGCATGCCCGTCCCCCAGCCTCAAATCGTCCGCGTCATCGACCTGGAGACCACCGGCAACGCGCCGCCCGCGCACGCGGTGTGCGAGATCGGCTGGCAGGACGTGGCGCTGGGCCCGGACGGGCGGTGGGACCTGTACGGGGAGGGCGGCACCACGCTGGTCAACCCCGGCCGGCCGATGCCGCCCGTGACGATGGCGGTGCATCACATCCGCGAGGAGGACGTGGCGGACGCGCCCTGGTGGCACGATGTCGCACGCCCGATCCTGGACCCTTATCCCCGGCGTCTCGCGCTGGCGGCGCACCGGGCGGCGTTCGAGGAACAGTTCTGCACGCCCGCGCTGACCCGCAACGCCGACTGGATCTGCACCTGGAAGTGCGCGCTGAGGCTGTGGCCCGACAGCCCCAGCTTCTCCAACCAGGTGCTTCGCTATTGGCGCAAGCCCGACGGGCTGGTGCACGAGCGCGGCCTGCCCGCGCACCGCGCCTTTCCCGACGCCTACGTCACCGCGCACCACCTGCGCGACCAGCTGAACGAGGCGAGCCTGGCGCAACTGGTGCAATGGTCGAACGAGCCGGGGCTGCTGCCGCGGGTCCGCTACGGCCCGGACCGGGGCAAGGAGTGGCGCGAGATCGAGGAGGAGTCGCTGGCCGGTTTCCTGACTGACCGCGATCCCGACGTCCGCTTCACCGCCGAGACGGAGATGGCACGGCGGCGCGGCGGCGGCCATGTCGGCCGCTTCACCGCGCAGGAGCTGCTGCTCTAGGGGGGTATGCGCTCGGGCGCGCGCGCGGCGGTCCCGATCGAAGTGCGCCGGCGGGCGGACGTGGCCGTCCGTTCGGAACGGACCGATCAGGCCGGGCGCTGGCCGTTCCGCTCGGCACCAGGGCTTCGCCCTATAGAAGTGGGAAGGGCACCGCCGCGCGCACGAAGTCGCGCACCGCGTCCAGGATCGCGTTGAGCGCGGTCTGCACGGCCAAGAGCGTCAGCTGCGTCATGGCGACGATCACCCCGATTGCCGCCTTGACCTGCATGTCGAACAGCGCGCGGGCGCCGGCCGGCGTGTAGTCGGCATGGTGGTCGGCGATGGCGTCGATCTGCACCGCGATCTTACGGAGTTCGGGCAAAGCGAAGTGGCTCACCTGCTGCCACAGGTCGCCGAACGCGATCCTGCCCGCGGCGGTCATGCGGCTGACCAGATCGTCGGTGTCCATGGCGTCTCCCCCTTACCGCGCGCGCTTGGCGATCTCGACGGTGATCCCCGCGCGCAGCAGCGCGCCGACCCCGCCCTCCACCAGCGGCCCCCGCGCCGATGGTGGTATGCCCAACCGGCCCTGCGCCTCGTGAAAGTGGCGCAGGTCGCCATAGCCGCCCTTGATCAGCCGCAGCAGCACCACCTGGCAATCGTCGGCGGCGAGGGTGCCGATCTGGCCGCGTATCTCGGCCGGCAGGCGGGCGGCCGCCAGCGCCCGGCTCGCCAGCCTGGTGGTGGGACAATCGCGCAGGACCCGGTGCGCCTCCGCGCGGGCGATCAGGGCCTCCAGCCGACCGTCGGCACCGTCGTAGAAGTCGACATGCTGCGCATACTCGCCCGCCGGGGTGCCGCGAAGCGCGATCGCGCGGTCGACGAACACGACCGTGTCGCCATACAGTTGGGTCAGGCCGGCGTCGATCTGGTCGTCATAGGCGGGAACGACCGTGACCGTCGTGCACCCGGCGGCGAGTATGAGGAGCGCGGTCGCCGCTAGCAGCGATCCCAATCGATCGAGCAGGCATCGCCACATGGCCGCGGGCTCCCCAGGTCGTATCGGGGGCGATACCATCCGCGTCGTTCGCCGTCCACGACATGGCACCGTTACGGATGCGACGGATGCGTGGATTGTATGCTTCGCTAAACGCTTATGCCGGGGGAGCGACCTTGGCATAGCGGAACACCGCCGCGCCGATCAGCACCGCGCCGATCAACGATGCCGCGAACACGCCGATGCTGGCGCCGATGGCGCCGACCCGCGGCAGCAGCGCGAGCGTCAGCGCTAGCTGCGCGGCGACCCCGAGCGCCCGGCCGACCGTGACCGTGCCCGACCGGTCGACCGCCAGCAGGATCGGCTCGAACCCGACCATCGCCAGGTCGATTGCCCCCGCCGCGGCGAGCCAGAGCAGCAGCGGATAGGCCGCCGCATAGGCCGCGTCGCCGCCGACCAGCACCAGCACGGGCCGGCCCAGCAGGCCGACCACCGCGAGGATGGCCGCCGCGGCGACGCCACCCGCGCGCAGCATGCGGCCCGACAGCGCCGCCAGCTCCGCCGGCGACGCCTGGCGCATGGTGCGCACCACTTCGGGAAAGGCGGCGCGGGCGATCAGCTGGGACAGCTTCCCCAGGGCTTGGGCGAGCTGCACCGCCAGGCGGAAGGCGCCTGCCGCCGCCGGTCCCGCGAACCCGCCCACCAGCAGCAGCGGCAGCTGCTTGGTCGCGAGGCCGAGGCTGGATGCCGCGTTGCTGCCGAGAAGGAAGCGGAGCAGATGCGGGTTCTCCGCCGCGAGCGTTGCGGCGCCGACTCGCGCGCGACCGATCCGCGCGAGATCGCCGTTGCGCGCCAGCAGCCACCAATAGGCAGCACCCGTCGCCAGCTCGGCCGCCGACCAGGCCCACAGGAACGCGCCCAGCGTCGGCGCGAACACCGCCGCCGCGACCGCCCCGGCCAGGCGCACGACCGGCGTGACGCTGTCGGCAGCGGCGGCCTGGCCGAACCGGTCGGACAGGCGGAGGATGCCCGTGGCGGCGGACCGGATGGTGACCAGCTGCGCGATCGTGAGAATGGTCGCATCGCGGCGCAGCGCGGGCGCGATGCCCAGCGCGTCGCTCCATACCGCCAGCACGACGGTGGCGATGCCGGCCCCGACCAGCGCGCTGACCGCGTCCAGCGCCAGGCAGCCGCGCAGCAAGCGGGCCAGCGCGGGCTCGTCCCCGCGGGCGCGGTGGTCCACGCCGTAGCGGACCACGACCTGCCACGTCTGGAACCCGACCAGGACGGCGAGCCCCTGCGCGGCGCCCGTCACCAGCGCGAACCGGCCGAAATCATCGAGGCCGAGCGTCCGGGTGGCGATGCCGAGATAGAGCAGCGACAAGACCGCCAGCACCCCGCGGCTCGCGAGCAGCCAGCCCAGATTGTGCAGGGCGGCCCGCACGCCGCGCGCGCGCGGCCCATCGCCGGGAGGTCGCCCCATCATCCCCGCCGCCTAGATGCCGCGTCCGCGACCGGCAAGGACGCGATGACATCCGCGGCCGGCCGATCTATCGCACCACCCATTGTCGCGCCCTCGCGACGTCGGAGAAGGCTCATCTGCGGGATCGCCGGACTTTACGCGGCAAGCGGCCGCCCGGTCACGCGGGACGTGATCGCCGCGCAGTGCGACAGGATCGTCCATCGCGGGCCCGACAGCGAGGGGGTGCTGCTGGACAGGGACTTTGGCTTCGGCATGCGGCGTCTAAGCATCATCGACCTGGCCGGCAGCGACCAGCCGATCTTCAGCGCGGACGGGCGGCACGCGATCGTCTTCAACGGCGAGATCTACAATTACCGGGAGCTGCGCGACCAGCTTCGGGCGCTCGGCCACCGGTTCGGCACGGAGGGCGACACGGAGGTCGTCCTGGCCGCCTGGCGGCAATGGGGCGAGGCGGCGTGGCCTCGCCTGGACGGCATGTTCGGGGCTGCGATCTGGGACCGGCACGCACGGCGGCTGATCCTTGCCCGCGATCCGATCGGGATCAAGCCGCTCTATTACAGCTGGCAGGGCGGCGCGCTGGCGTTCGGATCGGAACTGAAGGCGGTGACCGCCGTGCCCGGGCTGGTCTTCACGCCCGACCCGCGCGCCGTGCACGATTATTTCAGCTTCGGCCATGTCCGCTCGCCGCGTTCCATCTACCGGGAGGTGCGAACGGTGCCGCCCGGCTATGTTCTGGAGCTCGCCTCCGGGCACGAGCCGGTGCTGCACGAATATTGGGCCCCGCGCTACGAGCGGGGGGTCGGGCGCGCGCCCGCCGAGTGGGTGCAAGTGTTCGAGAACAGCTGGATGGAGGCGGTGCGCAGCCAGATGCTCGCCGCCGATGTCGAGGTCGGCGCCTTTCTGTCGGGCGGGGTCGATTCATCGGCGGTGGTGGCGGCCATGGCGCGCCTGTCCGACCGCCCGATCAAGACCTTCACCATCGGCTTCGCCGAACCCCGCTACGACGAGTCCGCGCATGCCGAGGCGGTCGCCCGGCATCTGGGTTGCGCGCACCGCACCCATCGCCTGGCCCCCGACCACGCGCGGGAGATCCTGCCCGCGATCCAGCGCGCCTATGACGAGCCGTTCGCCGACCCGTCGGCGGTGCCGACCTGGTATCTGAGCCGGATCGCCGCCGGGGAGGTCAAGGTGGCGCTGTCCGGCGACGGCGGCGACGAGCTGTTCTTCGGATACAAGCGCCACCTGACCGAGCGCCGGATCGGTCGCCTGCCCGGCCCGGTCCGGCGCGCGGCGCGCCTGTTCGCCGGGCTGCCGCCGCTGCCGTGGCGCGCCGGCAACCGCCGGCTGCAACGCTGGCAGAAGACCGCCCGCAGCGCCGGCCTGCCGAACGGCGGCGCGCGCTTCTTCGCCAAGACGCAGATCACCTCCCCGGAGCTGCGCCGGCATCTGTTCGCGGGCACGCTGCTGGAGGGATGGGACGGTGATGCCGCGATCATGGCCATGGCGGACGCGCACCAACCCGACATGGCGGCGATCTCGGACGACCCGCTGGAGCAGTTCGCGATGTGCGACCTCCGGCTGAACCTGCCCGGCGCGATGCTGACCAAGGTGGACCGGGCGAGCATGGCCCATTCGCTGGAGGTCCGCGTGCCCATGTTGTCGCAGCGGATCGTGGCGCTGGCGCTGGCGATGCCCGCCGACGTCAAGCTGCATCGCGGCGTCGGCAAGTATCCGGTGCGCGCCGCGGTGGCGCCGTGGTTGCCGCCCGGTATCCTCGATCGCCGCAAACAGGGGTTCCAGATGCCGCTCGCCGAATGGTTCGCTGGCGACTTCGGCCGCTATGCCGAGGAGCTGTGGCACGGCAGCGGCGCCGCCCGGTCGGGCTACCTCAACGACGACGCCGTGGCACGGCTGTTCCGGGACCATCGTGCCGGCCGGCGCGATCATGGCAGGGTGCTCTACGCGCTGGCGGTCTTCTGCCTGTGGTGGGTGGACGGCGCGCACGCGAGGCCCGCCTGACGGGCGCGCCGCTCACCCCGCGGCGGCGTCGGGCCGCGACGACCGGGCACGAGCGGGACCGGCGCCGTATCTCAGCATCACCTCCGCGGCGAGCAGGTTGGGTATCCAGCACAGGAACGCGATCGCGCGGTAGGCGGGCATCTCCGGCAAGCCCATCAACTCCGCCGCGGGAAGATACAGGCGGAGCGTGACCGCCGACAGCGTCAGCGCCCAGGAGCGGATCATCCAGCGCCGATGGGCGGCGAAGCGGCGGTGGCGGGCATGGTGCCACCCCAGCCCGGTCGCGAGCGCCCAGACGACGGCCAGGGCGCCGAACCCCATCCCGGCGACCGGTCCCGCGCGCGCCCCGGTCGCCAGGACCAGGCCGGCGCCCGCGCCCAGCAGGCAGCAGAGCGCATAGGTCCTTCCCACCGCCCGGTGCGCACCCGGCCAGCGCCGGCGCACCGCGCCGCTGAACTGCAGCCCGCCGATCAGCAGCGCGGTGGCGGCAAAACCGGCATGGATCGCCAGCCACGGCCGGCGCGCGCCGTTGCCGGCGATCGTGGGCGGCACCGGTGGCAGGTCGAACAGGTAGCGGTACGAGAAGAGCGCGACCAGGATCGCGAGCAGCATGACGACCGACCGGACCGTCGCCCGGACCCAGGGGAGCAAGGGGCCCTGCCCGGATCGAAACAGCGCGGGCAGGGCATAGAGGTGCATGTCGGTCATGCCGAACTCCTGTGAAAGCGGAGAGGGGGCGGTCCTGCCGCGGCGGACCCGGTCGGGTCAGGACGCGGCCGGCCCGCCCGCGGCGCGGGACCGCGGCGCCCGGATCACGCGAACCGTCACCGTGCCCATCGATGCGGAACCGTGCGTCACCACGTCGCCCGCCTTCAGGTAGCGGCCGGACCGGCGTTCCTTGTCGATGAACCCGTCGATCATCACCCGCATGGCCGAGCCGCCGCGCAGCATCGGGCCGGTGAAGACGTAGCGGGTCCCCCCGGTCAGATAGTCGCGCGCGCGCGGCGGCATGAAGATCACCCCTTCCGAGGTCCCCGACATCACCGCGCCGCCGCGCACGATGCCGCCCGCGGCAAGCAGGGGCACGGCGGTGCCGCGAAAGGTGTAGGCGCCGCTGCCGCCCGTCAGCGCCCTGGCCACCACCGCGCGGAAATCCAGGATCATCTCCGCCCCGCGCGCGTCCTGGCGCACCTGCCGGTTGACCTCCGTGGTCATCCGTTCGGCCCGGACAAAGGCCCGCCAATCGCGGGGCACAACCAGAAACGGACCGGAGGGAAAGAAGTCGGCGCCGCTCTTGGCATCGCTGAAGCCCCGGCCCGAGGCGACGTTCCCCGGATCGACCAGGCGCATCAGCTGAGCCCGGTCGGTGAAGTCGCCGCACAGGAAGAAGCCCTTGCGCGCCCGGTCGAAATCCCGGAGCGACCGGATGTCCCGGTCGAAGCGGGCGCAGATCTCGACCTCATAATCGAGCAGCGCCCCCGGCTTCAGCTGGACGGTGGTACGCGCGGGGGTTGCCGGCCCGAACTTGGGGAAGGTGAACACCGCGTCGATCTCCGCCTCGCGCGCATGTTCGCGGAAATTGGCGCCGGTCGCGACGTGGCGCTGGCCGGTGCCCGCGGCGGGCAGCAGCTCCGCGATCGCGAACGCGCGACCGGCCCCCGCGCGCGTCGCCGCCTGCCGCAGGCCGCGATCGCCCATCCGGGCGACGACGTCGAACACGTCCGCGTCGGGCGGCGCGCCCGCGGCGGTGAGGTCGACCGCCCGGATCGTCTCCCCGTCCAGCCGGAGGACGAGCAGCGTCGCGACGTGCCCCGCCGGATCGCGACGCTGGGCAAAGGTGAAGCCGGCGCCCGGGTCCGCCACCGCGGGGGCCAGCGGCGTCGCTTCCCGGCTGATGCGGTTGGTTCGCGGATCCTCGCCGCACCCGCCGAGGCACATTGACGCTGCCAACGCCCACCATGCCGGCGCGATAGCCATGCGCATCGCCACCTCCTCCTCAGAAGCGGAAGGAGAGGGCGAGGCCGCCGACGGCCTGGAGCTTGGAGCCTTCGTCCACGACCGGGCTGTCCTTGGCGTCTCCCAGATAGTAGTTGGCCCCCGCCCTGGCGATCAGGCCCCAGCGGCGACTGAACTGATAGCCGGCGGTGATGCCGGCGCCGGCGTCGCGGATGCCGCCGTCCGGGCGGTAGGCCGGCAGGCCCGACCGCGCGGCCTCCGCGGGCGTGACGCCGAAAAAGGCGCGCATGTACTTCTTGTCGACGAAGCTAGTCTGGGCATCGACGTTCAGGAAGAACCGTTGGCTGCGGACCGCGGCAAAGGAGGCCTGCGCCGAACCGACCAGCCCTTCATGACCCCCGCCCACGTCCTTGGCGAGGGTCAGGTCGACCGCGACCTCGCCCTGCCCATAGCGGTTGCCGCCGAAGCGATAGCCGAGATAGCCGCCGACCTCGGCCGAGGAGTCGACGTCGCGGAGCAGCTTGACCCGGCCGCTGCCGTCCGCGGCGCTGTCGCGGTTGCCGCGGAAGTTGAACACCGGCCCGACCTGGAGGCGGCTGTCGCCCAGGAGATCGAGCCGGGCACCCAGGCCGCGCACCTCCAGGTTCACGCCCCTGTAGCCGATGTTGGCGATGACCAGTGGGATCAGCTGATACGTCTTGGCGCCGTCGAACGCCGGCACCGCACCGGGCCCGATCGCGAAGAAACCGTGCGCGCCGCCGTCGGGGCGGCCATCGTCCGGGGCGGCGGGTGGGGCGGGCGTGGCATCGGCGGTCGGCGGTACGCCGAGCGCCTCCTGGGCGTGGGCCGGGGCGACGTGGAGGGCGGCGAACGTTAGCGCCGGCCAAAAGAGGATCCTGGTCATGTGGGTGCTTCCCGGAAGGCGGCCGGTCGGAGGCGATCGGCCGTTCCGGGAGGCGGGCTATGTCCATGACGGGCCTGCCGCGACCGGTCCTACGCGGTTGCACGCTTTTGTTCGTGCACGTACGCACGCCGGGGCGGTGGAACGGTTCACGATGCGCGATTTCGCGGAATCACATAGGGAGGATCGGCTGCTGCACCCGGCCGGGCGGGCGGGGCTGGCGCTGCTGTTCGCGGCCCTGCTGGCCTTTCTCGGGCCGTTCGGCACCTATCGCTTCGATGCCATCGAACGCGTCGGCTATTGGACCGTGCAGATGTTCGCGTGGCTGGTCCTGTCGCGCGCCGCCGCGTGGCTGGTCCGGCACGTGCCGGGCCTGCGTTCCCGCAGCGAGACGGAGCGGCTTCTCGTCGCCACGGCGGCGGCGGCGATGCCGATGATGGTGGTCGCGGGCGTGGCCAACAACATGATGAACGGGTGGCAGCCCGATCCGGGCGAGCTTGCCGAGCTGTTCGTGTCGATCGCGCTGATCGGCGGCGGGTACACGGTGCTGGCCGACCGGATGATCGCCGGCCTGACCCGGCCCGGGGTGGGCGGCGCGGCCGATGCCCCCGCGTCCGCCGATGGCGGTGACCTCGCCGCGAACGATGCCGGTCGCGGGCAGGCGTCGAGCAGCGCGGGCCCGAGCGGTCCGGGTCCGAGCGACACCGGCCTGATCGACCGGCTGCCCGCCCATGTCCGCGCGGACATCCTGTGCCTGCAGGTGGAGGATCATTATGTCCGCGTCCATTCCGCGACCGGCAGCGCCATGGTGCTGATGCGGTTCTCCGACGCATTGCGGGGGGTCGACCATCTGGCGGGATCGCAGGTGCACCGGTCGTGGTGGGTCGCGCTGGATGCGGTGACGGGGCTGCAGCGCACGGGACGCACCGCCCGGCTGACCCTGCGCAACGGAACGGTGGTGCCGGTGTCGCAGCCCTATCTCGCCCATGCGACCAACGTCTGGGGCACGGCGCGCGCGGCTGCGGGCTGACCGCCCCGCCACCGTTCAACCCGCCCCGGACCGTCAGCCGCCCTGCCGCAGGATGTCGCGTGCGGCCGATTGCAGCATCTCCTCCAGCACCGGATGGTACCAAGCCTGATCGGCGAAGGCGGTCGCGTCCATGCCGCGGTCGATGGCGAGCGCGAGCGACTGGCCGAGATGCTCGCCCCCGGTCAGCACGATCGTGCCGCCGATCAGCGTGCCGTCGCGATCGGCGTAGAGGCGGACGAGCCCCTTGTCGTCGCCGTCGATCCCCGACCTGGCATTGTCGCTCGCCTTGGCCTCCCCGACGATCGCGCCGTCGGGCAGGGAGCCGAACGGCGTGCCGACCTCGACCAGATTGGGCTCGGTAAAGGCGATGGCGAGCGCCGGCCGAGGCGGGCAGGCGGCCCCGCCCGTGGCGACCTGTCCGGCGATGGTTCCGCCGCGTGCCGCCTCGTGCAGCACCGGGCGCCGGTCGCCGATATCGCCCGCGACGAACACGGCGCTGTCGCCGCACCGGCGCGTCGCTGGGTCGAACAGCGGGACGCCCGCGTCGTCGGTCTCGATCCCCGCGGCGGCTAGGTCCAGCACGCCGAGAGCCGGCGACCGCCCGGTCGCGGCGAGCACCAGGTCGACCACCACGGAGCCGCGGCTGTCGCCAATCCAGCTCACCCGTGCCTGCGCGCCGGCCATGCTCGCCTCGACCTCGACGCCCAGATGGATGGCCATCTCGGCGTCCAGCGCGGCGCGCGCCGCCTGCTCGCACGCCGGGTCCTTCAGCGCCCCGATCGCGTCCGACTTGCCGAGCACCGTCACCGCCACGCCGAGCCGCGCGAACGCTTGGGCGAGTTCCAGTCCCAACGGTCCCGCGCCGATCACCGCCAGCGAGGCGGGCAGCCGTTCGATGTCGAAGATCGTCTCGTGCGCGTGGACCAGCGCGCGTACCGGCGCCAGCGGCGGCGGCACCTCAAGCCGCGCGCCCGCCGCGACGATCACCGCGCGGGCCTCCACCATCATGCGTCCGTCAACCGTCAGGCTGGCCGGACCGGTGAAGCGCGCCTCGCCGCCGATGCGGTTCGCCTCGGGGATGCGGAGGTATTGGTCGCGGATCCGCCCGTTCGATCGGTCGCGTTCGGCCCTGAGCCGCCGCAGCACCGCGTCGCCGTCGATCGCGACGCCGCCCACGTCGATGCCGAACAGGTGGGCGCCGCGCGCCCGGTGCGCCGCGCGGCCGGCGGCGATCAGCAATTTGGACGGGATGCACCCGCTCGCCGTGCAGGTCGACCCGCCCGGCCCGCGTTCGATCACCACCGCGTCCGCCCCCAGCCGGGTCGCCCGCTTATAGGCGTGGAGCCCGGCCGTACCCGCACCGATGATCGCCACGTCGCACCGTCTCACCGTCATGCCGCGCTCTCCCATGCACGTAGAACCGCTGCGGCACGCAGTTGGTCCATGCGCGGACGGCAGGGGAGCGTTTCGGATGCCCGGCGCGCCGGAAAGGACGGCCCGGCTCGGCGCGGATCGGCGGCGACGCGCTAGGCGGCGTCGTACCGCTTGCGATGCGCCTCGATCGCGTCGACATGCTCGCCGGCCCAGTCGCCGAGCTGAAGCACCGGCTCCGACAGCGATTGGCCGAGCGGGGTGAGGGCGTATTCCACCTGCGGGGGCAGGGTGGGGCGGACGGTCCGGCTGACCATGCCGTCGCGTTCGAGCGCGCGCAACGTCCGGGTCAGCATCTGCTGCGAGATGCCGCCGATGGTGCGCTTCAGGTCGTTGAACCGGCGCGGCTGGCCGCGCAGCACCATGACGATCATCACCGTCCACTTATCGCCCACCAAGCTGAGAATCCCGGCCATCCGCCGGCACTGGGACGAAACGCCGGGCGAGTCTGGCATAGTCATGTGACGAGGTCCCGAGGCGATGGCGTCCCCGCGGGGACGGCCCCGGTCACATGGGAGGCGCTGGTCATAAGTCCAGACCGGAGACAATCGGGACGTCGCCTTTGGCGGTGCGCGCCGCCTCGGCCAAAGGGTCCGCCCGGTTGCGACCCGTCGAAGGACAACGCTATTTTCCCGCGTCGCCGGGGCGGTAGCGCCGCTCGACATGGCCGGCGAGTTCGTCGGGGTGGAAATAGACGGGGCGCAGCTGGCCACCGGCATAGCGATCGATCTGGTCGGCGAAATGAGGGGAGCGCGGGTCGCCGCTCTGCCCACCCGCCATGACGGCCATCGCCTTCACCCGCGCGCCGAACTCCACCACCGCGACGAAGCTGTTGCCGCTGATGCCGTAATAGCGCGCGGTGCCGGGCCAGCGCTTGGCGCCGAACGAGGCGAGGCTGCCCCATTGCGCGGATGTGAAGGGGACGGGCGTCGAGGCGCGCGCGTCGTCGAAGTGCGGGGCGATGGCGGCGTCGAGACGCTGGAAGCGGTTGATCCGCCCCCACGGCGTGCGCCACGTTTCGAAATCGCGGTCGAGCCGCGCCACCGCGTCGGCGAGGGCGGACAGCTTGGCCTCGCGCGACACGCGCGTGGCGATGTAGTCGGGCACCCCGATCCGCGCCGCCTGCGCATCGGCACCGACCTGCTGCCACAGCCGGTCGCCCCAGAACACCGCCAGGCTGGTCGCGATCGAATCGGCGGCCCACCGACGATCCCACCGATCCAGCACCGCGACCGGTTCCGCCAGCGCGCGTTGCCGCGGGTCGCCGGGCGGCAGCGCGCGCCATGCCGCGACGAGGTCCGGTAGGAGGCGCGCAAAGGCGGGGAGATAGGGATCGAAAGCGGCGTCGCGCAGCCGTTCGGGCGTCCAGCCGGCCTTGCCCGCGAGCAGCAGGTCGGCATGTTCGCCCCGCGAATTGGGGCCGACCTGGTCGAGGTAGCGAGGATAGTCGGCGGCGCGGGGGCT
>Ga0325400_1001079_pt1 | contig 21968 bp, 16 predicted proteins | sample PopdelMetagenome_2_FD_205662 | JGI IMG/M metagenome (GOLD analysis project Ga0325400, IMG submission 205662) | Populus deltoides microbial communities from Bellville, Georgia, United States - Xylem-PdKOR-R1 | ecosystem: Host-associated > Plants > Phyllosphere > Stem > Wood/Secondary xylem...
ACATTTATCTATAGGATCTAAGCTAATTTTAATAGATGTGCTCATAGATGTACAAGCATGACTCTTTCTTTTCATGCCAAACTTCATAATCATATCTTTAGCATACTTAGACTGAGAAATAAAAAATTTATTTTCACTCAACTTAATTTATATGCAAGAAATAAGTTTAACTCACCAATCATACTCATTTGAAATTCAGATTTTATTTTTTTAGCAAACTCATGAGAAAATGAATCACAAGTAGCACCAGAAACAATGTCATGAACATAAATATGAGTAATGAGTAGATGTTTACTAGTTTTTCTTATGAAAAAAGTCATGTCAGCTTGTCTTTTTTGAAACAGTTATCTAAAAGATATTTTCTTAACCATTCGTACTATGCTTGTGGTGCTTGTTTTAGACCATAGAGGGATTTCTTCAACTTGTACACATGGTTAGAAAATAAATGATTAATGAAACCTTTGGTTTATTCTACATGGACCTAATCGTTTAGAATTTCATTTAAGAATGCACTCTTCACATCCATCTAATATAGATTGAAATTCAAGTGTCAAGTAATTGCAAGCAATATGCGAACAAATTCCAAATGAGCTATGGTGTAAATATTTCATAAAAATCAATCCCTTCAATTGGAGTGTATCCTTGTGTTAGCAATCTTGCTTTGTTTCTAATGATTGTTACATTCTCGTCTAATTTATTCTTCAATATCCACTTGGTTCCAATTATATTTGTGATTATTAAGACATGGAAACAATTCACATACATCATTTCTTGTGAAACGATTTAGTTCCTCATGAATGGAATTGATTAAGATTTCATCTTTTAGAGCACCTTTAACCTTCTTAGGTTCAATTCGCAATAAATAATAGATATATGAGACTTGATTCATAACTTTTTTTTCTTAATCTCATACCTTTATCCAATTTTCCAATAATTTTCTCCTTATGATAATTGTGTTTTATCCTTGAGGAAGGTTTTTTTTATCTTGTGACTGTTCAGAAATGTGTGAAGAACTTTTCTCATGGTCTTTTTCATCTTATTCTAATAAGGTTTCTTCAGTTATCTCAATGATGTTACCAAGATCTTCCTTGACAAATTCCTTCATATTATCATCAACAACCACATTGATTGATTCCATACTAGTTTGAGTTTGTAGATTGTAGACATTGTAGGCTTTACTATGTGATGAGTATCCAAGAAAGATTTCTTTATCACTTTTGTTATCAAATTTATGTAAGTTTTCTCGATCTTTCAAGGTATAGCAAGAACTTTTAAACACTTTGAAGTATCTGACTGTGGACTTTTTATTGTTCCATAACTCATAAGAAGTGAGTTTTGTTTTAGGTTTAAACACAACACAATTCAAAACATGTATAACAATGTTGATAGTTTCATTCTAGAAGTATAGTGCAACTTTTTTACTATTTAGCATGGTTTGATTCATTTCTTTTATAGCTCTATTCTTCCTTTTAACTATACCATTTTGTTGAGGAATGATAGGAGAAGAGAATTCTCGATGCATACCTTGTTCATCATAAAAATATGAAAGTTAGTATTTGAAAATTCTTTTTCATGGTCACTTCGAATTCTAAAGATGAAAAGATTGATTTTTGTTTGTAGTCCTCTGAACAGTTTGCTTGCAAGATCAAAGGATTCATAATCCTTTTTTTTAACAGAATAGCACAAGTATATCTTTAATAGTCATCCATAATGACCATTATATACTTCTTTTCACCCAGACTCTCAATTTGAGTCGGACCTATTAGGTCCATATGCAACAATTTAAGAGCTCTTGAGGTTAGAATGTTAGTAGTCTTCTTGTGTTAAGCTTAGTTTGTTTCCCTTCATGACATCCTCCACACACCATCTTCTTGACTGTTCATATATTTGGTAGACGATGTATAACTTCCATTTTAAAGGTCTTTTACAAGTCTCTAAAGTTGATATGACCAAGGTGTTGATGTCAAATATCAATAGCATCCAGTGTTACCATATGAAAACCTAATGTGGTCAAGGTTGAAACTCCATAACAATTGTCTAAGGTTCTGGTACCTTTTATGATCCATTTGACAGCACTATAATAGATGTTGCATTCATCTTTATAAAATTGCACACTATGATTCTGATTATAAAATTGACTTGTACTTAGTAGGTTAGCTTTAAGACCATTTACACAAGGGGCGTGGCGTGATGGCAAAGGGCTTGAGATCTACACAACAGGTCTCAAGTTCGAGTCAGAGCGTGCACCTCTTGTAAGAGCCTGGAACAGCCGGGGTTTTACTCACTCACCTGAGCCCACAAAGTGCGCTTTCTGGGGAGTTGGGTTTCCTCGAATAAAAAAAAAAGACCATTTACAAACAAAACATTATAAAAAATAGGTAATCTAAGAATGTTAATACTTCTTTTACCTTTTATAGTAGCTATGCTTCCATCTCTAAAGGTCATTGAACCTCCTCTTAAGGATTCAATTTTTTTAAAACTGACCTTTATCTCCTAACATTTGTCTAGAACAACCACTATCTAAGTAGCATAAATTATTATTAATTATTTTTAGTGATGTATATGTTATAAGACATATTGTCTTTTTCTTAACTACCTATTAATTTTTTATTTTTGCTTTGTTAGAATTTTCAAAGTCTTGAGATTTCTCAGAACCTTCTAAGCTATCAAGTTTCCTTGCTATAATACATAATAAATTTAATACTAAGTCAATTCTATACTCTAGATCTTGACTTTTATTAGCAAATTCATTTCCTACATTGAAATATTTCATTTTTGCGTGTCCTACAATTCTACATTGCTAAAAAGAAGGAATAAAATTACCTTTCAACTTTTCTTTTTGGACTTTGTTTGACTTGTCTCTAGGCATGACACTCTCTTCTAGTTTACCTTATATAAAGGTAATTCCTATAGAAGAGGAAGCTACCGACATATATTGATTGAATTTCTATACATCGTGTATCTTAAACTTGTATCATTAATGCTTACCCTTTAAGCTTTCAAAAGTCCATCAAGTTTTTGTGCAGCTGACTATTCCTTTGCATGTTAACAACACTGTCAACTCTTTCTCAAATGATTTGAGCTTAATGAGATATCTAGATATCTCTACTTATGATAACTTTAAAGCCTCTGCCAAATTATTCTTCTCTTATTAGCTTGTTGAATAACTTTTTATTCAATTTCTTAACTTTCATTACTTCATCACAGAAGTCATCATAAGCTTTCTGCAAGCTTAATTCATTATCAACAATCACAGAAGTAATATCTGAATCACTAGAATAATTAATAGTTTTATTTATGTTAGAATTATTTAATGTATTAATTGTTTTGTTAATGTCATCAATACATCTATTACCAAGAGCAGAAAGAGCGACAAAAATAAATTCATTATTAGATGATGATTTAAAATTTTTAGAATCGGATTCATCACTTAATGTAACATTAAGTTCTTTTCCTTTATTTCTTTTAAAATTAGGACACTCATTTCTTAAGTGACCATATCCTGAGCATTCAAAACACTTAACTCTTTCTTTAGATTTAGTTTTTCTTTTACTTATATTTTCTGACTCAATTATTTTGGCAAAATCTTTGTCTTTTTTATCTTTACCATTGTTTTTTTTTTCTTAAACATGAATTTTCTAGCTACAAAAGCAATATTTTCACTATTAAGATCATCATCATCAGAAGAATAATCATGTTCTTTCTTAATGAATTTGAGCATCATGAACTTACCTTTCTTTTAATGAGGCAATGTAGATTTATAAGTTTGTAAGGAACCTACCAGTTCCTCAACATGTATAGTGTTCAAATCCTTGTTTTGTTCTATAGATGTTACCTTTGGTCGAAATTTTTCAAGCATGTATCTTAGAATCTTCCTTACAATTCACAAGTCCTCCATTTTTTCTCCTAGAATTTACAATATCGTTAAGTTTTAAATTTGTAATTTGTAATTTGTAATTTTTCTTCTTAAAGATTTTTCTTCCAGCATTCTTATCTCCTTAAATCTTTAAGTTAACATTTGTAATTTGAAAGTTTTCACCATCTTTATCCCGTCGTGAGTAACTTCAAGAATATCCCAAGCTTCATTGGTTATATCACACATGAAGATTCTTTTAAATTCACCAGAAGACACTACCATGAATATAGCATTCAAGCCTTTATTATTCCAATTACAATAAGTGGATTCATCTTTGGTCCAGTTGCAGAAAAGAGTTTCAGGCTTGGTTCATCCATGCTCTACTGAGTGTCAGACTTTCTAGTCTAGTGATTTAAGAAAATCTTTCATCCTCACCTTCCTGTAGGCTACCTCACTGTTGAATTGTTATGGTGATGTCAGTATTGACATGTTCAACGAGGAAAATAGATCTCATTCTAGAATAAATGAACTTGTTTTGATACCACTTTACAATCTCGTTACTATTCCTTGTATGTTAAAAGCAATTTGCTAACACTTTATGAACACTAACCAGTAACCAAATAAATATAAGTGTGGAAAACTTAAATGAACAAGTTATTTGGTAATGAAGGGAAAACCTTTAGAAGAACTATTCAAAAGATTTAAAAAAAAAACTCTCTTGGGCATCTAAACACAGGATAAACAATTTTCATTAGTTTACAAGATTACAAGAGAAGTATTTTTTTTTTACTATAAATCCTTTATGTCTATACTACCTTGTTAAGACAAATACTCCATTTTGTCTTTTACCACAACATCTAACGATATTCAAATTTTTGTCATCCTAACTAGAACATTCAGTTGCTAGCGGTTAACATAGGACCCCCCAGGAGTTTGCAGGATCTCCAACTCTTCAGCGAACAATTCTTCTTGAGAATTTTCTTTACACTCCACTCATGTGTTAAGATTATATGATGCGACACTCTGTGTATGTAACTTCTTAGTTGGTTTGGCACTCTTTCTTTGCTGCAAGTGCTGCTCCACCATCTTTCCTTATATACGCATCCATGTAAAAAGAATAGGAACATTTGATAAAAATTATCTTTAAGCTTCCTAGTCTGTTATGTTCTTAACAGACTGCAAATCATGTTCCACAAAAACACAACAGTTATTTTCTGATAACTTTTATATATATAAACTAATTTGAACTTCCTCTATAATTTATTCAAACAAATAAGATAATTATAAAAATAATCATGTTATATCCTATAACATAAACTCGATCAATTCTTTATCTATGTTGGACAAACAAACAATCTAAATAAATTTATCTTCGTCAATATAAATAATCATTCACTAATTAAAACAAATTATTTCAATATTTAAAGAAAGCTGTGAGCTAAAATGATAAAACGGCCCAAAAAAAAGGTACAAGTAACAAAATGCATTGTTGTTTTTTTTATCACTCTTTTATCTTCTCTTATTATTTATGTTCTTATCGCATTAAAAAGTGAATTAAGGAACAATCAACTTTTCCCATGTGTTCAGGAATAACCTTGAATCAATTAATGATATGGCTACTTGTAGTGAATAATGATATACATATATTTGTCTAATTGATAAATGAATTAAGTAATGCTCTAAATAAAGATGGATGGAGTAAGAATATGGAGACGAGGCAGAGGGAGGCAACTTCCAAGTGAAGTCTATAATTGCATGGAATTTGCATTCGACGACTCGAGAACCGGTCACACCTCGTCGGCTGCTAAAGAAAATCTTCCACCGATCTCCCTCTCTGGCCTGAGAGAATTATATATGCAAACATGGACCCACATGTATTATATTAGGCATCAAGGGTTAGTTGAAGAGTATTAACCCCAAAGTTCTCGTGGCCTGGACCAGATTGACGGTCGTCGACCCTCTCTCTTGGCATTTTTTGCTATGCCTTTAAAATGTTTAATGCATATATGGAACAGTATGATCTAGTGAACATGATAATCAATCAAAGACTCCAGCTAGAGCTACATGTACAAACAAATTATTACGTCAAGTTGATGTATGCATGATATAAACTGCAAGTAAAAATCTCAGACGGCATTAAATGCTACAAATCCAGACGAAGGGAGGCTATACAGTCTACAGCATACAAGGTGGGGTTTCTGGGCCGAACACACCGACCATTTAGACTGTCAGAGATTGTTCTTTAAACGTCCAAACAATCTAGTGATGTGAGGATACTCCAACTGATGAGTCCTTGTTGTGTGGGTTAAATGATGTTCTACAATAACTCAGTTTTATACGAAAAATAAAAATAAACATAAATAATTAATAAAAATCATTATCAATCAATTACCCAGCAACCGAAGAAAAAAACAAATCCTAACTTTTTAGAATGAAGAGTAAAGTGTATGAGTTGAATCCACCCAATTCATGTTAGTATAGAGACTACATATACCACATTCTCGTATGTGATTCACGACAAAAATGGAGATGGACACTTTTGTCCATTTGAATGAGTCAATTCATCTCTTGGAATAATTTCAATAATGCTAAAATTTTAATTTTATTAATGTCTTTGTTAAAGCTTCAATAAAAAATTATTATTCTTTTTAATTTATTTAAACAACTGAAAAATATCTTTCTAATCTTTAATTTTTTACACTTTTATCAAGTTCAAGATTGATGAAATCAAATCTTTATCTTTCATCTACACAAGATCCAAATAATATTACACACATAACATATATATATATATATATATATATATATAGAAATTAATAATAATAAAAGAAAGAAGCCAGGCGCGCGGACCTGAACTTAAAGGCTCCACCCATGTATATGGGCTCTTTTTCGTGTGTGTCTATATATATATATATATATATATATATATATATATATATATATATATATATAATAGAAAAAACTTATTTAACCCATTTGGGTCTATAACATCTAAGCTATTATTTTTTTAAAATTTTTTTAATTTATATTATTTTTTAAATAATTTTTAAATTTATGTTTCAATTAATATAGTTCATCTGTGATTTTTTTATTCTCTTAATTAACTTTTTTTTATAGATATTTTTTTTAAAATTATTTTGTGTGTTTAATTTTTCTATAGTGATTTTTTTTAATTTTTTTATCTTTTGAAATTTATTTTTGAAAATAAAAAATATTTATTTTCAGATAATATTTCTGATTTATCTATTATTTTTTTTATCTTGCATAATATTTTATTTAAATAATTTAACGTGTGTTTCATTATCGTTTGATTGAATTAAAAAATTATTTTAATTAAAAAAATTTAGTAAATACAACTAGATAAATATCTCGTCTTATAAAATTAAATATCTTGATTTATACTTGTTTCTTGATTTTTTTTACTTTTTTATTTTTAATTATCATTATTTTTTTAATTTATGAGCAAACATAGATCTCCAGTTATTTTATTATATGTATATAATTTTTTGCTTCAACAAATATAATTCTTTTAGATATATTAAATAATAAATATAATTTTTCGCTTCAACAAATATCGACTACACCACACAGATGACAGCAATTCATCTTCCATCCTAAAGTATGTAATGGAGTCATGACCGCATACCTGTCATATTGGCACGGCAATTAGAGACTTTTCTACGCATTAAATCGTATTGTTCCTAATTTATTCTTTTTTTTTAATATAAGTATTAATTTGGTAAATACTATTTAAAATTTATATAAATATCTTTATAAGATAAACTCAAACTTAATCTGATTTAATAAAATAATAAATATAAAGATATAAATTATAACACCATGTTAAATTTTTATTTTTTTAATAAATTAAGTTGTTTTTTAGTGTCTTATACGGGGTATTTTTATTAGTCTTTTAGGGTATCAAGTGAAGTGTCTAGGATGGTTTCTACATGTCCAAGACATCTTCTAAAATGATTTTTTTAACTTCGAATTTGTATGCACTTATCAATAGATTGTACTTAATTTTTTTATATTCAAAGAATAAAAATGTATGATAAGATTTAAACTTATAATTATTTATAATTATTTGATTATAAAAATTCTAATATAATATTAAAAAAATTACATTAATTCAAAATTTTATATTATTACATAAAACCTCAGAAATAATTTTTTATATCATTTCAAATGGGATAGTTAGTAGGAACATTACCATTATACATACTAAAATAGTTATCAATAACAACTTAACACTTGCAAATGTAGTATTTATATTGTGATTCTTGATCTAAACTCTACGTAATTCATTTTTTTTTAATTCATCTAATATTTGTGATGCATCATTAGCACCTCCTCTTTCTATCGTAATTAATTCTATTGCATTTATAGGTTTGCACCAATTAATAAAAATATTGTTGCATGACTATTCATCAATATATAGAATAGATTATTCTTATTATTATTGTTTTTATATCCTAATAGCTGCTCTTTTTCAATATTTTATACACTTTCTATTCTTGAAGATGGGGTAAAATTATATTTGATAATAAACTTGAAGATGGGGTAAAATTATGTTGGAAGTTTATGAGCTATTAGCATTTGATGTAGATAATAATGACATGTCAATAATGTGAATGGTTCTTGTTGAATGTGTGTTTCATGAAAATCTCATGTTGTTGACAATTTTTTTTTAAAGTGTGTTAGATAGAATTTTGGATGAGGGTTTTCTTGAATTTAGCATGTGTTTTTGCTTCAATTTTAGATGTGTTAAAAGGGAGTTTCTTTGATAGCTTGTAGTTGTTCTATTGAAGATTTGGATGATAAGATTGCTAGAAATTTTCAGTCAATTGTTGTTGTAAATGGTAATGGAAGAGGAAGCATTCTTGTTAAAATCATGTTTTGATGGCATTATTGTAATGAAATTAAATGTAAGTAACGACTACTTTTTTTTTAAATTGCAAGCAATTGTCAAATGGATGGCATTTTTATTATTTTGAGGCATTATTAAATTAAATATAATAATAAATTTATAAATATTCAGATTTTTTTTTCATGTGATGTTGATAATGTAAACTATTATTTAAATGTAAGCTCAAGATATAAAGTTTAATTTCTAAAGTAACAAAGAAAGAGTAAAAACAGAAGGTTTTGTATAAATATTATTTTTCAAAATAATTTAAAATATAAAGATAAATTATAAACTGTTAGATTTTTAAAATATAGATTGAAAAACACCGAGTCTAAGAGTGTGTTTGGCAGTGTGGTAGCGGTTGCTTTACAAATACCTTTTCGTGCCGAAATACATGTCAATGATATTTTTTTATTTTTTAAAAATTATTTTTGATATCAGCACATCAAAACGATCTAAAAAGTACAAACCACACTCAATTTTAGCCAAAATTTTTTTTAAAATTTGATGAAACGCAATTACAAACGTAATGCCGAACGGCCTCTAAATACGAGCCAATTTCTAAAGTTTTTAATTAGAAAACATGTATGAAAAATATCTAATTTTTTTATATGATTAATTTACATGTAATTCAATTAATTTTTTTTAATTTATATACATTATCGATATGTCTTTCAGTTTTGATATCACATATAAAACTGATTCCCAAAATAGCTAAAATTTAGAAAGATATTACAATCGGCGAACGTGTCCTCTTTAGCTATATTGAATCCTAAGATATCGAATTCTCTAACTTATACGTTTCTCTGGTTTCATTAATATTTTCATTTTTAAGAATAAGCAGAGCAAGAAGATCACCAATGTCAGTTTAATTATTTACCGTTTTTCCTTTTTCGTTTTTTAATATCATATCATTTTTAAGACCTTGAAACGCGAGCACAAAAGCAGTGAGAAATACCTAATGGGAATATGAGTTTTATTCTCTAGTTTTTGACTTAAGTGTTCGCGTACATCTTCGTGTGTCGTCACAGTAATTATTTTTCAGGTAGTGTCTCCGAATGGTTTTTAATTTAGCAGGGGTTAACTACTGTCGTAGCTACTAGAAATTCTAACTAGTTTTTTAAAGATTTTAGGTAATCAATTGATTGTGTAAAGAGAAAATATTAATACTATTAGTATACCTTTTTAAAGTAAGCTGTATTATTTTTTATTGTTTGCTAAGATCTAATGATATCTATTTTTACCGATTTACCAAGACAAGTTTGCTATACTGTTTTCACTATGTTTTATCATCTTTAAGAATTCGTTGGTTTTTCCTTTAGTGATGAGTTTATTTCTTTCTTTTGTCAAGTCAACCACTTTCCTACCCTTGGCCTTCCTTTATTTCTCTAGCTCTTCCAGGGTGAAACATCTTCCATTGCGAGTTAAGCCTCCGACTTCTGCTTAAAAGATGGGTGTTGGCTGCATGCTCTAGAAGGAGTACGTGTAATTATTGGGTAAGACATTGTACCACTATGGGTGTGGACATGATTAATTTGGGCAATCCACCCGTAGTGAATTGCACCAAATAAATTTCTTTGTTTTTACTAGATACATCCATCATGAATCCCTCTCTATTCATCCCATTTTCAATTCGAAGAATCCCTTAATTCATCATTTATATCACTTTGTCGCAAAAGCCTTCACATTGGTTAATCATATGGCCTTCTTCACTGTGATACTCGCAGAAGTTCATGGCACCTTCCTTATACCCTGCTTTTATCAGCATCTTATAAATTCTATCCATTAGCACTTTTAAATTCCTTGTTCATTTCTCCTCTAGTGCATTTACCGAACCACTACCTGAAACATGATTATGTAGGGGGATTGTACTCACGTTTGGAGTTTCTTCAAACATTATCCAACCAGCCTTGATTAATTATAGGAGCTTCTTTTTGAAGGCATTGTAAGTATGAATGTTATGTCCTGCAGCGCTTGCATGATACTCGCAGGTAATGTGTGGTTTATACCAGCTGGGGTAAGGTGGCCGCAAAGGCGTGAGTGGTACTGGAGCTACTTGCTCGATGCTCAGTAGCTTTTGGTACATCTCGTTTAAGAATAGTGGTAACGGGGGTATATGTTCTTGGACTCTTTGATAGTTCTTCCTTGGGAAATTTTCAGTTTGTTTTTTGATCTAGTTATTTTGAGGCTCGGGTTTTCTGACAGGAAATTGAGAGTTAAAGTTAATGTTAGTAATTTGGGATGAAGAGGATGGACTGTTATAATTTTGGATTTGGCCCTTCTTACGTTTGCAACCACTCTCGACAAGATCAATCTCCTTTTTTCCTCTAAAGCTATTTTTCTCAATGGGCACAAAAATTCTACCACTTCTTATTCCTTGCTTTATACGCTTAACTATAACTACAACATCATTGAACTGATGTGTTGAGCTACCCATCACATGCTCGTAGTATAGTGCCTTAAGCGTATTTGTGAATAAGGTGACCATTTCTTTATTCAAAAGTGGGAGATGTACTTGCACAACCAGATCTCTCCATCTCTAAGCATACCCTTTCATGCTTTCTTTATCTCTTTTTTTCTAGATTGGACAAGCTGGTCTTGTCATGAGCAATATCCATGTTATACTTGTATTGCTTATGAAAGCATTCACCAGATCTTTTCATCTTCGAATCTTTATATTATCAAGTCTCATGTACTACCTCAATGCTACCCCATTCAAGTTCAAATCTATCCATAATGTATCTTGAAAAAAGTGTATTAGTTGTTTTTTTATTATATACTACTTTTGTCATTTTATTGCAATAGGATTTGAGATAGGTGATAGGGCATTGAGTTCTAGTGTATTTGATAGACTTGGGAACACGAAACATTTTTGGTATGCCTACATTTAGGACTAGACACATTTCTATGGCCTATACTGGGTTATACAAGCCTACTCATATAATGACCTTGATTCGGGCTTTTAGTGCCGCCATTTTATCTTTATAACAAATGATCTTGTTTTATGAGATTTGTTGGCAAATGCATCTACAACTGTAAAGGCTGGTACCGGTGTTGTTGACTACACAAATATTGGATTATATTGGGGATTCTGACCTTGTTCTCCCACCCTTTCTTTAAGTGGAGTTATTGCTTGGGTGACATGTCTATTAGAAGGACCTTCACTAAAGGTATTTATGAGTGCTTGCTCGAGTAAGCTTGCAAAGAGAGCCATGTTAGCCTTCAGAGACTCCAATTCTTCTTGGAAATAAGCATGATGGTAGGTGCGCTCTTCATCTTCCATGTTTCTTAGTTTGAATCGGGTTTTGTAAACTTTACGAATTGCAGCTCTTTGGGGACTTATATTTCAATCTGATGCATGTGTGTATGTCATTCAAAATGAATGTATATGTATGTATGGATGCAAATGTATATACATGCATATTGGGTATGGATTAACCTGTTTGAAGAGCTAATCCATGACTTTGTTTTATTAAATATGTAAAAAAATTTATAGTCTGATTAATTTGAAAAGAGTTTTTCTAAGTCCTTGTCTTAATTAAATCCATGTACATTGGAGAGTGAAAAACAAAAAATGTGGGCCTTTTTTATTATAAAAAAAAGACAAAATAGTTTTTATGCGAAGTAATCTCCTTAGTTTTTATGCGCAATTCCCCCTAACTAATTACATCATCTCGAATTATTACCCATATTCAGAAAAATCATGGTCTTAACTTAGAAAATCCTATGGAGTTCATGATTATTAATCAGGTCTGCCTTGATCCAAAAAGAATTATTAGGGAGTCTATACCGTAAGAGAAGGTTATAGGTCATTACATGAGGAGTAAGCTTTTAACATAGTCTCAAAAAGGGTCTATATTCTACCTAGTGACTATCTTTCATGAAAGTAGTATCGGGTTTACAAGGAACAATTAGGGTATAGTATGATCGTTATTATCAAGTAAACGATCAGCTCATAGGTGGATGTTTCACGAGTTTGAACCTTGATTGAAAGTTATGAGGCAAATTGTTACTCCCCACCTAATGTAGAATTGAGTTTATTCTAAAAAATTCAAATACATGAGGCATTAATCCTTACTTAATGTACTTATACATGAGCAATATGTAAAAATACATGTTAAATGTGCTAAAATTAAACAAACCAAAATAAACATGAAAACAATCAAACAAGCAAAGTTTAGTCCAACCAGACAAAGTATTCCCTAGTGGAGTCATCATCCTGTTGTGATGTGCACGGTGTCGAATAGTGGAGCTGCCTCCTGAAAATGGTAAAAAAGAGGTTAGGGTTTAATCATAAAATTATGATTATAAAGTTCAGGAGTTGTCACCAAGTGTTATGGTCATTAGGAAACATAATGGTTTATAAGAGTCCATGTAAAGAACTAGTTGTGCAAGTGGAAGATGTATCACCCCTAGTGTAACCTATCTAAGGCAAGTTGAATTATTGTTTGATTATCATTCTAAGTCGTGTTCATATCCATTGGTATTGTTTAAGGTACAAAGCAGATCCTCCTTCGTGAGAAAGTCTCTACCTTATTGGGTTAAATTTTAACCATCCTAAGGCCTAATTTTATTTATTTCTTGGATATAGCTAAGACCTAGTATTCCGAATGACAAACTAATTATAATGAGATTTTTTATATATTAGTCAAATTCTAATGGATAATCATAAACCAATTATGATATCTATTTTCGCATTTCTTAAAACATGATAAAAAGGTTATTTTATCCTTTTTATTATATAAAATATGCATGTAAAACTTTTAGGACTTGGGCTTGTCCATGAAAACCAAACATATTTTTTTGTTTTTGAAATGAAAGTTTATTTTAAAATTTTCAGATTTGTTTTTTGAAATTTTAGAGAAAATCAGATACTTTTAATACTAGGTTTGTATTTTACAATGTAAGTCTACAATGTGATATTATGCAAAATTATTATAAAAACATGCGAGGGGCCTATAAAATTTTTAAAAATGCCCTTTGAAAAATTTGAATTTTTAAAATATTTTAATATTGTTTTTAACCCGGTCAAGTTAGGTTGGGCCGACTGATGACCTAACAATCCTCTATCCTCATTTCCTTTTATGTTGGGCTGGATTCGGCACAAACATCTAGGTTGAGCTTAAATGGATCCAGGTCGGCCTATGTTAATTATATTTTGTCATTGCATGTAGAATGAATTCTGCATGTAATAGCCACCGAGGGTACTAGAAGAAGAAGAAGAAGAAGAAGACTTGCTAGTGGCATTCCTGGTTGTGCTAGGAAGTCTAGCGTGTGGCTAGTGGTGGAGGCACAGAACAAAGGAAATGGAAGAAAACTGGCAAAGAGAAGAAAAATAGAAATAGAGGGGAAAGTTGATTTTTCTCCAACTTTAACCTCTCATTTCTTCCTGCTCAATACCTAGAATCCACCCTTATTTATAAGGGGGTGGAAGAGGGGCATTTTTCCTCATTGAGGACCAATCTTGGCCCTTGATTTAGGTGGGAAAGATCACAATTGTTGGGTCAAAGGTGTCATCATGGTCTTTTAAAATTGGGCTGCTAAAGCTGGTCGAGTTGGCCTCTTTCAGGCGACGCCATAACGGCTATAAGGGCAACCAGTCAACAAGGATTGCATTGGGGTGTAGTATAATATCAGACCATCATAGTAGTGTAGGGTTTATCTAGTTTGGTTAAGAGATGAAACATTAAATTCTCAAAAAAAAATAGCCACCTAAGAAATTTTTTTGTATTGTTTAGTCAAAACACGTCGTTTCATTTAAATAAAGCGACGTTGTTTTGGCTTTTAGAGTTTTAATTTAGGGATTCAACCAAAATTCAATTTAGTCCTTTAGCTTTTGATTTTTTTTAATTGCATCGCTAATTAACCCCAAACTTTTGATTTTACGCAATTTTGCCCTCCCTAAACTTTAATATTAGCCCTAAATTTCAGTGTTTTTTTCATTGTGATCCTTTGTATTGGATTTATGTAAATTGACCCTCAGTTGACCATTAAACTTTTAATTTCTTCAATTTCACCCTTCTCTTCAATCAAAATAAGTCCCCGAAGTTTAGCGCCTTTTTCAAAAAGTCATTGACTGTGAATTTTGTTAATTTAACCTCTAATTGACCACCCTAAACTTCTAATTTTCTTGCAATTTTACCCCTAATTTCAATCAATTAACTTTGTAAAAATTAAGTTTGGTCCTCTAAAATTTCAATCTTCTCAATTAAGCTCATATTGAGCTCCGAGATTTAATTTTTCACCAATTAAGTTTCTAATAAAATTAATTTGACTCATTAAAAGTATAATTAAGTTCTTGCACCTAATTAAATCATTTAATTTGACCCAAATTAATTCTTAAACACAATTAAACTTTTAATTTGGCGTATAATTAAATCAAATTAGCCTATCAAAAATCAAATTATGTCCCCGGACTTAATGTTTATGCAGATTCATCCAACAATTATTTAATTTAACCTTAAATCTGTATTATCTCTCTAGTCTTGAGTACAATGGGGTATGATAAGGCTCCCAATTTCATTCAAAACTCCAACTTGATTTTTCTATGTATATCTGAAACCTTCCGCAGCCAAGTTTTGTCAAATTGCTAGTCTACTTGTTATTATTGCTTTTGTTTTTTTTTAAAAGGAAAATTAGAGGATATAACCCAAAAATAGATTATGACAATTCCCCTTAACCAGAACCAAAATCTTTGTCTGTAACTCAGTTAACCTTAAATCCTAATCTTATGATTCCCTTTAATTAGAACTAAAATCTTTATCTATAGCTCGGTCAACTTGAAATCCCAGTCTAGTGATTCCCTTTATCCAGAACCAAAATCTTTGTCTGCTAAGAGAACCGTATTCTCATAGCTATTCTCCTACATAACTGTCTTTTTTTTCCAGCTTATTTGACCTAAAATCCTAAATCTCAAAGATCCCTTTCAACTAGAATTTTCTGAGGGTGTCTTTAATTATGTTGATTTAATCCAAAACATTTTGATTGTAGAATTGAAAATTGAGATTCCTGATGACAGGGTTCCCAAAACTCAAATTATTAATGGTATGCTTTTTCTTGTTTTTCCTGTTAACAGAGTTTGAACTTTCTTCTTTTCTTGAGAATTTTCTAATTGTAGGGTTCTTCTCACTTTTCTTTCTGATTGGAGGGTTTAAAAAATAGGATTCATGATGGTGAGGTTCTTCCTTTTCTTTCTTCTTAATTATGGTTTGATCAAGTTCTCCTTAAACTTTCCTGGTGATTTCTTATTACAGGGTTGACGTGTGGACTTTTCCTGATGATAAGGTTAACTAGATTTCCTGATGACAAAGTTGAATTTCTTTGTGCTTCCTGATTATAGGGTTAACCTATCCTTCCCGATGGCAAGGTTGAATTGATATTTTCTGATTGCAGGATTTGAACTTGGTGCTTCTTGATTGTAGAGCTGACCTAATACTTCCTAATTATAGGGTCGAAAAACTGGTACTTCCTTATTATAGGGTTGACTTATCCTTCCTGATGGTAGGGTTGACCTGATACTTCTCGATCGCGGGGTTTGAACATAGGGTTGACCTGATGATAGGGTTGACCTAATACTTCTCGATCATAGGGTTAGAAAACATGGTGCTTCCTAATTACAAGGTTGACCTGAAGACTCTTCTTGATGACAAGGTTTATCTTCTCTTTTTCTTGAGAATTATCTAATAATAGGGTTCTTCTCTTTTTTCTTTCCTAATTGCAGGGTTTAAATGAATTTCCTTGTTATTATAGCTCAAAGATTCTTTCTTTGTCAACTTAAATTCATCAAAATCTTGCTTTATTTCATCAATAATTTTTTCATAAAAAAATTCAAAAACATTTATGCATTGCATACATATAACCCCTCTTTAATGCTCCATTATCATAAGGTGCCTTTTTTTTATGATTCACCGGCTCATTTGAGTTTAACATTTGTTAATCCTCTACTTGAATGTAAGTGCCCATCCTGGGCTGTCACGATGATTACTGCTCTCATTGTTTATTATGCTTGACCATGCCACCAAGTGTGGTATTGCTTGCTTTTTCATGAAAAAGTTTAACAAATCATTCACTTTTTGGATTATTTCAAAAATTGTCATTTGATTAGCTGTGTGCATCATGCTAACAATTATCAAAAGGTTTTCTAGTGTCGGTCTCATATTGGATTGTTAATCAACCACGAAGTTGCCTCCAATTAAACTATACTTTTCTTTTATAATCTAAGCATTATCCACAAATTTGACTAGGCTTTGTATTATCTTCATAAAGGATTTTATGAGACCCATCAATGGACCACCTGCATTTACACAATCGCTTTTTTCTCAATAGTTAACCATGGATTTTCAAAGATCATGCCCATCCCTATCTCATTGTTGAAATGAAACCAAAGGGATGTCAATTTTCAAAGTATGTTCTGAAAATTAACTTGGTCAAAGACCCAACACACGTCATTCCATACATGCAATTCTTTGATTATTTCGCATTTTAAAAACATAAATTGACTTGATGTAAGATTAAAACATTTGTTTGGCTATTTTATGGTTCTGTGTGTTAATTTCAATCTCTTATTTTAGTTATATCATTTGATGGTACATGATGAGGTGATCTTCTGTGGATTTCAACAGCAAGAGGTTCGAGTCAAAACTCGAGGTTCTATCAAGAAAGATTGTCTCTTTTGAGCAACCATTTTATCAGCATGCATAATAACTAGTAACATAGTTAGTGAAGCCATGACCTTTATAGAAAAGCTCTTCATGTTTTGAGAGCATTATTTATCGATTCAAAACGCGTGCTTGATTAAAAAGGGCTTTTAAAGCACGTAACACAGGTTATGACTCATGGCTATGAGAGAAAGGAAAATTCATACGCTTAAAAGGTATTTGAGGGTTTCAATGACATAGGAGCATCATCAACTATTCACTTCACTCTATTTATTTTGATGTCTTTATAAAAGAAATGACATATAATGATACGATTCGGGCAATGAAAAAACAATCAAATTCAGATTTTGACATAAAATGCGTAACTATCTAGTTTTACGACAATAATTATAATTCTCAATCCGACCGTTGGATCTAGCTGAAATTGTACGTGGAGTCTCCTGATATGTTGTCCTACCTTAGGTTATAATTTCAAGTCAATCAGAGTTTGGAAAAGCACCACAATACTGGTCAACAGAGGTTGTATGAATTTTATTATTTACTTTCTTTTGACTTGTGAACTTCCTATTTGGCTAGGATTCTTTTTCTAAAAGGATGTGGCAACTTGTTTTGGGAATCTCCTCGTTCTATAAAGATCTTTAATGGGCTACAATATAGTTTCCAAGTGTGGCAAGGATTCATAAATATTTCAGAATCTTTTTCTTATAAGGATTCCTTATTCATCCTAGCTACAACAAGGAAAGAAGACTTCAGAATTAATTCTACCTTTAAATCAGATTTCCTAGTCTATTTGGAACTTCTTAATGGTGACAAATCTAATTTTAGCATATTTAGGATAGTAGTTTTAGGATTTTTATTATTTTTTTCTTACTCTTTGGGTTATTATAACTTATTTAGGTCAATTGTAAACGGGCCTCATATAAGTCCACCTAAGTGGGGTCTGTTAGGATTTATTTAAGTGTAGAGTTAGTATAAATAAAGGCATAACTAGACATGTAAGTTAGACAATTCAGATTAATAAAACTTCTTGTTTGTCGTACTTTGTGTATGTGTGTGTTGGTGAGATAATCTCCCTTCCATGGTTCTTTAAAAAACTAAAAATGACTTATCAAAGAACAATTGGCTTCATGACATCATCCTTATACTTCTCGTTCATGAATCATTATTCGTTGGGTGGGTGTTTCCGTTTTCAATAGTATTGGTGCCTAGGTACAAGTTATCTTTGTGTCGCACTCCTATCAAACCTGATTTACTTGGCTTTTTGAAAATTGGTGTCTTTGCGTGTAGGTTGCATGACCATGTGACAATGGGGTTCGCATCATTTGATATCAGAGCTTGGCTCAATGAATCATGTTATATCCTTCTGAAATTTTTGTTTCTTGTTGTTTCCACAAAAATTCCTTAGTGTCCAATTTCTTCTTCTCCTAGAATTTGCGGCATATTAAAAAAATAATATTTTTTTGTCATTTCATTCTATTATTGTCCAAAATATATCAATAGCATAAAAATAAGAAAAAAAAGTCGTTCAGAAAGATGTTTATTGGTTTCTGCTGCAAGAAAATAAACAAGGGAAAATTAGATCAAATCAACTTAGAATTAGCTCAAATTCAATACTCTAATTATTGGGGTCTTAATCACACCAAATATTAATTTTAGAGTCAATTGGATATCATTTGCTTTGGTTTTCAATTTCGGGTCTAATTAGGTTTGATTTATAACGTTTTTGCGTCAGCATATCAAACCTTATTGTAAATTGCTCAAAGTTTATATTCTATCTATTTGGGTTAAAATCACACTATATCTAAAATTTTAGCTCAATTGGACATCATTTACTTTAGGTTCCAGATTCAGACATAACTCATCGTAAACGGGTCTATTTTGCATCAACTTTTGAAATTCGCTTTCTTTCTGTTGTTTTCATTTCTTACAGTATATTTTCAACATATCCAACATATTTGGGTGTTGTTTCATCATTTCACATATTTCATTTCTGTTTTTATTCGAGTCTTCAGTTTTGTTCATATTATCGGATAGATTTGCTTGCTACTCATGAGACTATCATCGCAATTTTGTTTTGCTTGTTTTCTAGTTTTTATTGCTTCTTGAGTCATATATACATATTTGGATTGTACTGCCAAGTTGGTTCTATTTGGTGTTGGTTTGAGTTCTGTAAGAACCGCAAGAAGGTGAGACGAGAGGTGTGAGCATGTGAGGATATTAAGAGTGTTTGAGTGAAACACGAGTGATGTGAGGATATTGTTTTTACCACTAACCAATTTTTACAGGTACTATCATGTTAGATCAAAACAACACACCACCCCCTCCCGAGGGAAAACTTAAGTTCCAAATGCAAGCCATGACGCAGATGATGGAGAGGATGAATTTTGTGATGGGGAACATATGTGACAGACTTGATAGGGTGGAGAGACGTGGCAATGAGGCTAGCACAAACACCCAAGACATGAGGAAGGTTAGGGCTGAACCGAAAGCAAATAGTGGTAGTAGGGCTGAAAAGCCAAGGTGGGCTGATCTGAGGAGATTCAATATGAGTAAGGAAGAGAAATAGAGGTTACGAGTTTCAAATATTTATGCTCATAATGCTTTTATGATGTTAGATAAAGAGCGTGAGGCTGAACGACTCGACTTGCAAATGTTTATAAAGAAACAAATAAAGAATGTGAAGAATGGAGAACTTCAATTCAGCGCCAAAGGGATAACAAATGAAAGAGGACAACAATGGTTATCATTCAAAAATATACACGTAAGTGGATGGGAAGACATGCTTATTTGAAATTATTATCAGGAACTACATTCATACAATGTTGTTATAGGCAATTATGTGCAAGAAAAGAACTCCAACGACTGAAATAATTAAGAAATTGTCTATCAAACTTGTTGGTGATTCGAGGATGAATCATCTTGAAGAGCAAGGGTGTGAAAACCCGCTAAATTATAATCTCAATAAAATAAATAAAGTACTGAATAAATTAAATAAAAGGATTTCAAGTATTGTAATTGGATACAATAGAATAAAATATAAGATGTTATGGTGAGAATTAAGTAAAAAGAAGAGTTGAGTGACAAAAATAGAAATGAGAAGAAATAGAGGCCAATGTGTAAATAGGTAAAAGTTAGACTATAAATGCTCCATTTTTTCTCTTTTAGCCGTGAGCTTTAAACAAAGAGAGGGGGAAGAATTATGTGATTTTTCTACTTAAATTCTCATTGATTTCACTAATTAAAGTGAGTAATTAGAGTAATTAACTTAATTAAACTTCAAGAGGGGGTTGATTTTAAGGTGGTGAGTGCATTGGAGGAAGGATTTCAAACTAGGGTTTGAAGAGGGAGAAGAAGAAAACTTGATTTTTCTTGCATTCTTTCCTTAAATCCTTATCAAAGTGAGGTAAATAACATGCTCCAAATGATTAATTCCTTTAATTTTATGTTTGATGAAGGATTATGCAAAATTATGATTATGTGAAGTTGTGGATTTATGTTATAATTTATAGGAATGATGTTACATTTGAACCATGTTAGAAAGCATGAATTATGATTGGGTAAGTGTTTAATTTTAAGTAAAAGAAACAAAAATTAATTTTCCTAATTTGAATTGAATATTTGGCCAAAAGAGGAATAATTTAGGGGATTTGAGGTTTAATACAATTGTTTGGAAAATATGGGAAGATGAAGGTTTATAAGTATTATTATATGAATAGAGTAAGAATTTTTCAAAGAGAAAAGAAAAATCTTCACTTCCTTCCGTAGGTTGTTTTTGGCTATATAGAGAATACAAATTAGAGAATGGAGTTTAAATGATATTTGACGAGTTTTTGGCTAAATAGAGAAGAAAAATTAGAGAATGGAGTTTAAATAATATTATTGAGGAATCTTACCAAATTGAAGACAATTGATGTTGATAGGTTAAATTGTATAGGGACTTCTGTGAAAAAATAAGTAAATGTTTCAAAAAGAAGGGTTTCGCCCTCCTTGAATTAAAAGTCAATTAAACTTAATTAAGAGTGTTGGATTTAATCAAAGAATATGTAATAGGTATTAGAATTTTACCGGTTCGAATGAATAAACAGTGACAAAGTAATTTTTGTTGATACAGAGGAGGCCGCAGGACCTAATCAGCAACAAGGGACCTCTTCACACGCACAGACACCAGGTAGGTGTTCGATACCTTGGAGTAATTAATTATTTTATATTTTTTTATAATTGTAGAAGGAATTTTATAGATTGTAAATTCTAGTGCTGGTTACTGGAAATAATGCCCTGGTGAATGGGCAACCCTTGAAAAATTATTTCCTGGTTACTGGAAATAATGCCCCGGTGAATGGGCAACCCTTGAAAAATTATTTCCTGGTTACTGGAAATAATGCCCCGGTGAATGGGCAGTTACTAGAAATGATGCCCTGTTGAATGGGCAAGCCTTGAAGATCATTTCCTGATTACTGGAATTTATGCCTGGTTGAATGGCCATGTAAAGAAAATTAATTTACAAATTAATGGGATAATCACTCAATGTAAAATAGATTAATTGTAA
>Ga0325400_1001080_pt1 | contig 21967 bp, 16 predicted proteins | sample PopdelMetagenome_2_FD_205662 | JGI IMG/M metagenome (GOLD analysis project Ga0325400, IMG submission 205662) | Populus deltoides microbial communities from Bellville, Georgia, United States - Xylem-PdKOR-R1 | ecosystem: Host-associated > Plants > Phyllosphere > Stem > Wood/Secondary xylem...
GCAGATCCAAGCAACTAGACCTGATAACAATATATTTAACCAACCTTGAATTTCAATTCAGCCTAGAATCATATTTGATCAACTTGGTTTGGGTTTGATTAGTAAAAGCATATGAATCAGTAGATCAATTCATGTATCATTGGGTTAATTATTTTTTATTAAAATGATGTTTCGTCCTTTAAATTTTTTATCTAATATTAATTCGATCAAATCTAAACATGATTTAGGTAATTCAATCAGGTTACTAGCTAAATTTTAAGTCAACTAAGTTTGAATATATAAATTTATTTTTTTATTTAAATTAAAATCCAATTCATATTATATCTTGAATAATTTCAAACAAGTTTAATAACCATTCTAAGAACTTCTTAATTGCCAGAGCATCTATAACATGCCGTGAATGATAAAAGAATTCCTCTAGAATCAATAAAAGAACTACAATGATCTCAAACGACTAGAACATAGCTAATCCCTCCACTCTTAGTTCAACATTGTACTTTAAATACCCTTGCAAAGGAGTCTGCCATTTAACGATCCGCTGGTAAATTTTCACAGAATGATCATTAGAAGGACTTGATTGAATAGTATCTCAAAAACTTGGGACCGAATAGATAATATTTATAAGCTTAGGATAAAATTTATAAGTTTGGGATTCAATTGGAATGAATAAATAACAAACTAGGAGCTAAATTGAAGTTTAACGTTTTCATAGGAGAACCATCGCAGATAGCGAAAAGTGGCTAAGCCTCTTTAAAGCCTCAAATCAGAGATTCTGAGCGTAAGAGAGAGTGCGAGCCAAGCCATGGCAACCCTCGCGCTCCCGCTAGTCATATCCGTTTTAAAACCCCAATTCACCCGCCTCTTCCTCTTCCGCTCCCCCGCCACCGTTGTCGGAAGGCCAAACGCTAACCGCTTTTTTCTCAATCGCCACCGCCCCCGCCACTTCACTAAAACCACCGCCTCCGCTATTAGTACCAATTCTTCTATTCAACAGCATTCCTCAACAAACCCTTACAATGAGCCTCAAAACACCTCTGTCCCTACTTTCCAACAAGCAATTCAGCGACTCCAGGTCAAACTTCCAGCCTCCACTGCCCTTTTCTTTTCTGTTTTAAAATTTTAATTTCATTTAAAATTGAGATTTTTGAAATTTTGTTTTCTCGAATAGGAATATTGGGCTTCAGTTGGATGTGCAGTGATGCAGTGTAGCAATACAGAGGTAGATTGAATTACACGTTTAGTTTTGTCATTTTTTCTTCAAATTCGTGTCACTTCCTCTTTTTATCGAGGTTTTTGGCTGTGTATTGCTAGGTTGGAGCCGGGACTATGAATCCTCTTACATTCTTAAGAGTTCTTGGTCCTGAACCATGGAATGTGGCGTAAGTATATGATTTTCAATGCGATTTTGTTATTACCATTCAGTGTTTTTATCCTCAAGAACCTTATTTTCGGAGTAGATGACAGTATGACGGTGTTTCCGAATGAAAAGAGTGAATGGTTGCCAGGATTTTGGTTCGCATTGTGAAATTCTGACTGCCTGCATGGTTTTTAGCTGATGTTTGAATCATGTCGTGATTAGTTAATTTGATATACTGGTATACTGTCAAGATGGGTTTTGAAGGTTTGCTATTTACAGTAATTGCTAATTTGGAGTTTTTAATGAAAGGTACGTGGAGCCTAGTATTCGCCCAGATGATAGTCGTTATGGGGAAAACCCAAACAGACTACAGCGTCACACACAGTTTCAGGTTAAGTTGAATTTTACATATCAAATCTTGCAATTTTAAAATACTGATGGAACTTTATTTTGGAATTATGTTTATATGATTGATATCTTCTACTATTGGGTTTCATGTTCATTTCAGGTTATACTAAAACCTGATCCTGGAAATTCACAAGACCTATTTATTCGAAGTCTCTCTGCGTTAGGTGATTCTCTCCTTTTCCATGTGCCATTTCAAATTTGTTAGTCTTTTGCGAGAAGTTTATGTTATTTCTAGAAGTGCATTATTTCTAGAAGTTCATGACTTAGCTGCAATTTATTTCTATTCTTTTTGTAATTCATTTGAAAATTTGGCAAACTTTTTTGTTTCTCCCCCCCCCCCCCATAATTCAAACAAAAAGATAAAAGTAAAAAGAAGAGGAGAAAGGAAGACAAAGCCTTCAAGTCAGAAAGATTGCATTCTTAAATGAGACTAATCACTGGCAATTTTTCTGTTTCTATACTGGTAGTATGTGCATGTACATGCACGCACTCATGTAAATTTCTATGGTTTGAAAGGCAGGAGCCTATCTAGATGGTCTTCCCACATGTCCTGATCATAAGAACAAGAGAAATTTCCACACATTTTTGCTCCTTCCTTCGTTCTTTATTTTAATTAGTGTGTATCTGGTGACTGGTGTATGGTGGAAATTGTTAAATAGCAGGGACCAGGGTGCTTGAGTTCCATGCAGTGTATATCTTACTCAGACTAGAATATAGTTGTGTTGCGCTGCATATGCTTGTTGAAATATAATTATAGTTCTTCATTTTTATACTTTGGTCATTTGATTTTTTTAAAAAAAATTATGTCCTGTTTGGTTTGCAGTTACTATTGTTTTTCTCTAAATCATCAGCAAAGTGGGTTGTTTAATAAACATCTTACTCCAATTTAATGTGTCGATTCACTGCATTCACTTTTAGAAAAATTTTCCTGTTTAATTTTGTGATAGAGGCCTGATCTTTTCCTTCCTTTATGCTTGACAGGTGTTGATGTTAATGCACATGATATACGATTTGTGGAGGACAATTGGGAGAGCCCGGTAATTTGATTTGCATGTCAGCAACTCTTGCATTTAACAAAATTGCATAGAACTTTTGGGTATATAATTCATTGCTGAAAAATTATACATTACCAGGATCTAAAAATGCTTGTAGGTACTTGGTGCTTGGGGTTTGGGCTGGGAAATCTGGATGGATGGGATGGAGATCACTCAATTCACCTACTTTCAGCAGGTTCATCTCTGATATTTGCAATGACTAAATATATGATGTTTTCCATTTCATAATTATGGCTTCTAGGCTTTTATTTATTTATTGGTGCTCTTGGATTTTCCTGGAAGGTTGGAGTTGAACTTTCATAGAGTTTTTAATTTATGTGTGTGCTTGGGATTCTCTTTGATTTCCTATTTCTCTAGGCTGGAAGTCTTCAACTGTCGCCCATATCTGTTGAAATCACTTACGGCCTTGAGCGCATCCTCATGTTGCTTCAGGTTAATGTCCTTCCTTCCCTTTTCCTTTTCTGCTTTTGTTTGCTTTAGAACTTTGGCTTAAGTTATTTCACTACTAATTGGCAGGGAGTTGACCATTTTAAGAAAATTCGATATGCTGATGGCATTACATATGGGGAGTTGTTCTTGGAAAATGAGTAAATGAGATTATTATCCCTTTTTTTTCATATCAACTTGAAGTGGATGCTATGCATATAATTTGTGACAAGAATTAGTGTACATTGATCAGTAACTGCTCTCTGTTCCTTTTTTTCATCTCTCTTGTACCTATTTTTACAGGAACATTATGCTCGCTCTTGTAATAACTTTTCAATATTGCTATTTTTGTTGTCAAAATTTCACTTCCATTATTTCAACATCATGTAGCTTGAGCTTTTCTCTTTCAAGTTTCAAATTATTTGCAAATTACCAAAATATTGAAGTTCTGTTTCAGGAAGGAAATGAGTGCGTATTATTTAGAACATGCCAGTGTTCATCATCTTCAAAAGCACTTTGACTTTTTTGAGGAAGAAGCCCGTTCCTTGCTTGCCTCTAGTCTTCCAATCCCTGCGTATGTATAAGAACTTTTTTTCTATTTTATTCACACTGTCTGGATTACTCTGTGGTTTCTTAAAGTTAATGTTTGCTGAACAAGCTAGGTATGATCAGCTACTGAAGACCTCTCATGCTTTCAATATCTTAGATTCTAGAGGTTTTGTTGGGGTAACAGAGCGTGCTCGATATTTTGGTCGAATGCGTAGGTGAGTGTGCCTTTTCTCGCTCATGCTAAATAACTCCCTGAATTATCTAGAACAATTGATTGTTCACATAACAATAAACTGAAGAGGCTTGCCTTCTCTCACTTGTGTCAAATAGCTACCTGAATATCTAGAACAATTGATTGTTCACACAACACTAAACTGAAAAGGCTTACCTTTCCAGTTAAATCAGGGAACTTCAGTTCTCTTTTGAATGTATCTGAAAAATGCAGATACACGCTTGAAGAGAACATTTTGCTTGCTATGAAACTGTTTTAAATCAATTCTTCCCATCTTTTGTCTGCTTATTTCTTTTTGGTTTAACAGCTTAGCTCGTCAATGTGCTCAACTTTGGTTAAAGACCAGGGAATCCCTTGGACATCCTCTGGGTACTGTTTCTGAACCTGCTCAACTTGTATCTGCTAAAGAGCTTTTGGAGGAAGCTGTCAAAAAGGTTGGTCTGCTATAAGTCAGTTGAATTTTGTTCATTCTTTAACATGACAGCTTTTCCCCCTACTTCATAAATTTTTGATATGTAACAATCTCTGTATCTAGAGAACTCATAAATGTCCTTTTCAACCATTGTTGACAGTAACACTTGATACTTGAATTTTTTTATCTAACTTCTTACAACAGGTGCATGATGAGCAAAGGTTTTTTGTTCTTGAAATTGGTACTGAAGAGATGCCTCCTCAAGATGTAGTTCATGCAGGGCAGCAAGTAATCTCATTTCATTTCAGCTTTAGATCTTGTCATTTGTAGCTATCTTTTTCCGACCAGTACTCGTCTATTTTTTCCCTTTGAATTGCTGAAAAAATTTGTTTGCTATTTTAACTTCTGCAATGTCTATTTCCTACATGTCTCTTCTATATTCCTGTAGTTATGTTTTAGTCTAATAGCTGTTCACTGACTGTCCTTGCCGATCTTTTCAGCTCAAAGATTTAGTGTTGCAATTGCTAGAGAAACAACGATTGAGTCATGGCAAAGTTGAAGCTTTTGGTACTCCTCGCCGACTAGTGGTATAGCTATTAATATTTACCTTGCTTGACATCTTTTTTACTATCTTTTGTTTAAACAATGGTACAGATAATAAGAGTTTTTCACTAGTCTTCTCACTAAATTATGTAGTAGCCTGTGAGTGAAGGACAAAACACCATATTAATCTCAATGATAAAATCATGTTTCCCTTTGATTTAGAAAATATCATCAACACAAAAATGATATGCCATTCTAGCAAGAGAATTAGTAAAAACTCTCAATATCTCTAGAATTGCTCTTTTTATTTAGAAGCATGTTTTTACTCTTCCACCCTATATGGCAATGCTGGTGATGGCTCCTTTTGTCCACGTACATTTTCTTGCTGCCTTTGTTTGTTATTTTTGGTGCTATAGAAGTGTAAAGTAAAGTTGATTCTTATGCCTACAGCAATCTCAAAGATGTTTATAATTTTATCCATGCATGCTTGTGCGCAATGCTCTACCTCCATAAAGGGGAATTGGATCAAGACAATAAATTATTTGCATACAGGGAAATCCTTCATTAATGAGGAGCGTATCTTTTAATTATTTTTTGTATGTAATTTGTACATCTTACAGTTGCATCTTTTATGACCCTGTAGTTCTGTTTTCTGATCTGGTATATGCATGTATCTTTCTTAACAACCATTCACATTTCTATTTTGTAATATGTGAACGTTTGTTACTTTCTCATATTTTTCATGCAAGGTATTTGTGGAAAAAAACCAACAATTACCAATTCTTCCATCCGTGGCTAGCTTTACTTTTGAATTAGTTTTCTTAAGTGGAATGTAAATATATTGCATCACACTTGTCATCAATGCCTTCAATTCCTGAACCACCTAGATCCATGTTTAGTTCACTCCAGTCCAATTCTAATAGCTTGTCAATGAGCTTGAATAAAAGTAGGTATGCTGTTCATGCACAGCCATACTCTATCACCTGGAATGCAACCTAAACCGTGTAGAAATAGAGGACGATGAGAGATAAATACTTGATATTAATCAAGTTGGTAACAATATGCTGCTAGCATTAAGAACAGTTGCCAAGGACTTTTGCACACTCTCTTACTATTTGTGTTGGGATCCATATACTTGTTTCTCAATCATAAACTGACTGTTTCTTCATTACTATGTTTGTTATGAAGCCTATCAGTTCTCATATAACACCCATTACCTTCATGTAAAATTTAGCAAAAAATATTTGATATTTTTATTCTATTTTATCACACAGATTAATGTACCACATTATAAGTTTTCATCTTTTCCAATCAGAGTGTCATATGCACACACAAAAATTTCTGTGAAGAATAGTGTTTTCAGTTTCAAAATCTTATGCCAATATGTTGACTTATCATTTTACTTAAAGCACTGAGGATTTGTTTTGATATTGTCAAAATGTTAATATTTATGCCCCTAAGAATTTTCTTGTAATCACAGGTTTGTGTTGAGAGTCTTTCCACTAAGCAAGCTGAGACTGAGCTTGAGGTTCGAGGACCTCCTGTTTCAAAGGCCTTTGATCAAGAAGGAAATCCTACAAAGGTTTTGCTTGATCTATAATTTTTCCCCTTTATATTTTTAAGCTCAAACTTATCCTTTATCCTCATACTCTGTCCTCTTTGGTTTGTATTGGTAAATTTATTACATGGTGAAAATAGAATATGCTAGTGTTGGAGTATTTGTCCTTTATCCTTTTTTACTATATTTTTTAATTACTATATTTTTTTATTCTCCACCATGGTTGTGTATTTCCTTACTATGATCTGGCAAAGTCATAGACATAATTAATCTATCTTCCACATCTTTCAAAACCATAAAGGAAAAACACATGAAATTGATTTCTTCCTCACTTAGTCATGTATTCAGTATGACATGGTATCATATTTAGTTTGCTGTTTCATGTCAGGCTGCTGAGGGTTTTTGTCGTAGATACAACATATCATTGGACTCATTGTTTAGAAAGGTTGATGGTGAGTCAATTTGGATGCATGGATGAATACCAGGGTTTGCTCTGTTTATTTTCTGCAGATTTGCTTTGTCTTCTTCATGTAATGGTGCTATCTATTGATATTCTAAAGTCTTTAAACTTCCATTTTGCTTAATGTCTTTGAACTTTTAGGAGTTGTTTGTACCATGTTATATTGGAAACAGTTCAATCATGTTCTCTTCTCTTCTTTTATTTTATAATTATTTTTTTGATAGCCAACCTTTTCAATCTCCTAATCTCACTTGGTTGCCTTGAAGATTTAAAAATGTTGGATACCAATCACTGAATCATTCTCAGTATCCTCTTAGTAAGTTCTAGCTGGTCTTTTTGCACCTTAACTAGCTTGATGTTCTTTTCCATCCACATAGATACATGCAGAATGCAGCCACTGGAAATCCAATGTTAAATTATATCTTTTGTTGCTTGAGCTGGCAATGAAAACCTTGTGGAGATAACCTGATCTTGTTTGATGCTAGTCCTATCTGGTCCATCTCATGCATTAAGGTATACCCAGGTTTCATATGCAATAATTCCAATTTGTGAGTAAAATCAATCTTGCAAAATCTGAATACATACCCTTTGCCAGTAAGAGTATTTCTCAACAAATATTCAGAATTCATTATATTCGAATAATTTCAGTTAGGTAGCCCAAAACCTGTATCTACTAGGATGGGTAGGATAGGTGTCACTTGTAAGTTTGCTTTGTACAATGAAATTCTTAGGCTTGTATCAAGGCTAATCCTATCCAATTCAGGTCTCCAAGGATTGAAAGCAACCTGTGGCTTAGAGTTGGTAGGCTTATTTCATCCCTGTTTAAGTGAGACTCTCAAGTCTGATCTAGTCAGTGGATTGGCTTCCAGATGTTTTTCAATTGCTGTCCTTGGTGTCTCCTGAGTTCCCCTTTAATCAAGGTCTATTTAATCACACACTCTCTCAGAACAGGCTGCCTCCCAATAAAAGAGGCAGTGGTAAGAGCTATCTTGCTGCTGCCTAAAGGCAAAGGAATATGCTGCTGTTCATAGGCCTGCTCACTCAGCAAGCTTCTGAATTTAGTTTATGCGTTGAACTTGATTTATTTTTCTAATTAATTATTGTTGTTGTTTCTGGTACTATCTACTATTGATAATGTTACTTATTGTTTTTCTTTTCAAGTGCAGGCAAAACGGAGTATGTACATGCCCATGTAAGGGAGACTGCACGATTTGCTTTGGAGGTTGTAATTTTGATCTCACTTTTGCTAGTTGTTCTGATGATTGTAGTGTCTGCTTTTTTGAGTCGTGATCCTCTTAAGTAGAGAATGGGATGCTGGCAAGTTTAGAGGATTTGATATCCTTTTAATTCTGTATGAGGTTATTTTGTTTGTTACCTTCTTTCCTGACTTGTCCCATAGACAATAAATGCTGATGCTATCCATAATGGATGGGGTATTCAAATTGTGGCGGTGTACAGAAAAACTCAAAGACAAAAGAGAACAGATGATGTTTGAGGGTTAGGCTGCAATAGTACCAGATTCATGAATAGCTATTCTATGTTATTACAATGCTTCTTTCTTAGAACCTGCTGTAGTTCATTAGTGATGATCTTTTCTTTTTAAATATCTAGACCAGTTTTATGTTGTATTGCATGTCAGATTTTATCTGAAGATTTGCCCAGTACCATCAGTAAAATATCATTCCCAAAGTCAATGCGCTGGAACTCTCAGGTATGTGAACGGTCACTTTTCTATTCACTACACCTGTCTCTTTCATTAGGGAATGGCCTAGTCGAAATAAAGCTGGAGTATCTGGAACAGGTTTATCCTTTGATTTATAACCATTACTTGTTTTCATGCTATGTCGGATCTAGGTCATGTTCAGCAGACCAATTCGTTGGATTATGGCCTTGCATGGAGATGTGGTTGTTCCATTTGCATTTGCTGGAGTTTTGAGGTATTTACAATTACATATGTTCATGCCCATCCGCCACCCCCCCCCCCTCTCTGGCTTGTCAAATTGTATTGGCTTTGCCCTTGGTTGGAAATAATATATGCAAAAAGCAGAGTTGTTGGCTATTGAATCTATTCAGAAGAGAAATTATTGGGTACTCCTGGTGCATTCTCCCTCCTTGACATTCATGTGGGCTCCATTATGGTAACTACCTTTGACCCTCACATGATTTGAGCGCTACATTGGGAGTATTCAATGATCACTCCTTCCAAGGGCCAGCTTTTTTTTTTAATTAAATTTTACATGGGAACTTTGTGGGTACAAATGTACAATACCTTGGTAGTTTTGTTGTTTGTTGAAGTCTCACATTTGCCAATTCTCTGCCCTTTTGTTTTGTTTAGAATTCTATTGCTATTTTATACGCAGTGTACTGTTTCTTAAAGTTTTTATGTTTGTTGGTGCAGTGGGAACCTATCTTATGGCCTTCGTAATACCCCCTCAGCTACTGTTCAGGTATGTGTAAAACTGACATGTTTTAATTTCAATGAACGTCCTCTGCCTTGTGAACAGATACTAAGTTGTGAATTTTTTTTTTATCAGTATAGCTCATTAAGCACTGTGACTATGTTGTAGAAGTACAGTAATGGTATTAAGGGGTGCTATGATATTTAATATAACAATAGTTCATCACCAAAGCAGTTTTTCCTGGCATTCGGAGGCACATTGGGGAGGTTTTTCAGCTTTCTTTTGCTTTATGTCATTGGTGTCGATTAAAAGCTCATCTATAGGCACTAATGAACTAGCCAGTCATTGCACGAACAAAAAAAGGCAGCAGTGCGGAAATCCCTGTTCTGGGCTAATTGGCTTTCAGTTTTGGAACTTGTTTATTTTTGGAAGATTTTTATTGTTGCTTTTGTCAGCTGTCTTGCATGTACATCATACGTTCATTCATTATCTTTTGTATACTGGTGTGTACTTTTATTAATCCTGCTAAACTTCACAGGTTGAAAGTGCAGAATCTTATGAAGGTGTAATGCAAAATGCTGGAATTAATATTGAAATTGAGGTATCACAGAATAATTTTGCCATAAAATCTACGTCGCTTTATTTTGAAAGTCTTTTTACTAAACAACTTTTCTTCTTTTGTGTGAGAAGTGGGTTTAAACTATATATGCTTCGAACTACACTAAACATCTACAGGGTCGAAAACGAAGCATCTTGGAGCAATCTAATGAATTAGCAAAAAGTGTCAAAGGACGCATCCTTATTCAGGAAAGCTTACTTAATGAGGTACTCTCTCTCTCTCTCTCTCCAAATATGCTAAGGATATTCTATTAAGAAAAAGTTCAAGGATGATCGTGAGTATAAGCTATCCCTCTGTATGATGTTTTAGGTCGTCAATCTTGTTGAGGCACCAGTTCCTGTGCTTGGGAAGTTTAAAGAGTCCTTCTTGGAGCTTCCAGAAGATCTTTTAACAATGGTAAGTTTTTTTTTTTTTTTACTTTTTAAGGCTTGTTTAAAATTGGCACCTGACAATATCTTTTTATTTAATTGCATTTGATAAATGAAATTTGATGTTTGTTTGCTGCATTCATGACATGTATTGGAAAGCTGAAAATTGAAGAGCATTGAAATCACATAATGCCCGCCAACTAGTAATTGATCATTTAGAAGCTTCAAATTGGTTCTCCTACATGCCATGCAATATTGATTCTAACTTTTGCATTTGAATGGTTGCCAAGTAAACTATTTCAAGTCACTATAAAAATTAATCTTTTGACTTGTTGTGTTGTAGCTAAATTTATGATGAATTAAGGTGTTGGAGACATAACTTGGGGGTTAAGATGCATCATGCTGAATACAAATTAAGGTCTGATGTCAATGATTTGATAGTGCTTTTATCCCAAACCAGCGATTAAAAATAAAGCAGGCCTGCTGTCATGGAAACTAGCTTTGTAATAGCATTCCTACCTGTATCAGTTAGATAAAGTTTGGCCACATTGGCCAAGTGCAATAGCTTGGTCATTTCTTCTTGGACGGATCATCAAGGTTCCACCAAATGCAAGTTTTCACTTGAAATATAGGCAAAGGGGGTTTTGAATTTTGGAAGAGATGTATCATGTATGTTGTTTTATTTAATATATTGACTGTTGCTGAGGCTGGATTCTGTTAATCTTCTATATCCAGTTGCTCTGTTCACCAATATAAAATGGAATAAGTATTAACCCAGTAGACGTATGGCATAAGTGATGCACAGATGCTCCAAACTCATTTATTTTTCACTAGTTTAGTGACTACAGCATACCATTTATGCAGGTCATGCAAAAACACCAGAAGTATTTCGCCATAACTGATGATAGTGGAAGGCTGCTGCCATTTTTTATTGCTGTAAGACACGCTTACCAGTTACACGTCCTTTTTTAACTTGATGCTTCATATTCATCAGATGACACTGTTTTTTTTAAGGTGGCAAATGGAGCAATCAATGAAACCGTGGTAAAGAAAGGGAATGAAGCTGTGCTTAGGTAGGGATTGCTCTATAGTAGTTCTAGTCATTTGTCCTCACAAGAGGAAGAGGAGCATCCTAATGGATTTTTAACAGTCCCCTAAATTGCCTTGGCTAATTTTTTTTTTTATGCTGCTTAAATGTTTTTAGCATTTAATCAATATGTGAAGTTATATATGATTTCAAATAACCAGTTATTTTGACTTTCCTGTCTGTAATTACCGCCAGCAAAAATATTTGCAAGTATTTCTTATCCTTTTTACCTTTTCCTCTTATTATTCTTGAAACATGAACCACACATTTCTTACACGCAGAGCTCGCTATGAAGATGCAAAATTTTTCTATGAGATGGATACGCGCAAGAAGTTCTCCGAGTTCCGAAATCAACTAAATGGGATTCTTTTTCATGTAAGTTATTTTCTATTGCAATTATCCAAAGGGAAGAAGTTATTGATGGTGGTTAGGGATCAGGAACTACTTAAAATTCTGAAGCTCAGGTTGCTAACATCAATCTGAAAAGGTGTGTTTTAATATTATAAACAAATAACAAAACAGTTTCTTACTGGATCAAAGACCTAATGGCAAATAGAAGAGTAAATTATAATAAATCTCTGTATCTGATTAACACTTTTTGTTAGTTTTAATCTCTTTATATTAAAGCCATTAATGGATGTAGGTGTAGCATAAGGTTTTGAGACCTGTAGCTTGACCATAAGGATATAAAAACTAACAGAACCATTAATGGGTAACAGTCCACAAAGTTCAAGGGACTAAGTTAAAGGTTTTGAAAAAGGAGCACTGAGTTACAGTTGCATTGATAACATAGGGACTAAAGCCAATTACTCCAAACATAAAACATTTCAAACCACCCCAACACTAACAGTGTAAGTTCAAATGCAGGAAAAGTTAGGAACAATGCTTGACAAGATGATGCGCGTTGAAAACATGATCACCGAACTAACTGTGGAGTTGGGAGTTAACGAAGATGTGATTCAGGTTGTCCAGGATGCGGCATCGCTTGCTATGTCAGATCTTGCTACTGCTGTTGTGACAGAATTCACTGCCCTTTCAGGAATAATGGCACGCCATTATGCTCTTAGGGAAGGCTATTCAGCACAGGTCATTGAATTCACTTTAAATTGATGTACAAATCCCTTTTTTCTTTGCCACTTCATGAAGTTGCTTATGAAGTAATTTCTTTTCTTGATCCGGATCCATGTTGAAAAAACTCCTACCTCAATGTGCTGTGCTGAATTCTAATTTCTGCTGTCTTCTTTTTTGAAGCTTCACTATGCTTCTTTCTTTATATTGTGTTTTGATTTGCAGATTGCTGAGGCCTTGCTAGAAATTACACTTCCTCGATTTTCTGGAGACATGGTTCCAAAAACTGACGCAGGGATAGTTTTGGCAATTGCTGACAGGTGAATTTAAAGTCATAAGTCAACTTCAACTTCAACCTTTATCTCTTTTGGTTGAAAGTAACTTGTTGTGATATAAGGCTCCCATGTGTTGCTGGAATAATGTTTGTGCTTGTAGATTCTGATAAGTAGAAAAATTATCATCAATGAACAGTGGTTTCATGATGTCTTTTTCTCCCCCAGAATGGTAATTGATTAGTGAATAAACAGGAAGAGATGATGCACTCACTTAACTTTTCCAAAGGAAAATATACACCAGGTAACTAGTAAATTTCTAAGCAAAGGTTACTCGAGGACAACACTGAATAATTTCCAAGCAAATCCTACCTTACTAAGATTCAATGAAGAAACAACACTGAATTGATGAAAAGCTCATTCCTATCCATGTCACGGTAACATTTGAATAGCTTCTTCAGAAAGTGCTACTTGTATGATTATTGCCAATAGCTAAGAACTGAGGTATTATTGTCCTTAATGCCCAACACCTTGTGTCAAGGGAAGAACATGAATGAATGTACATATTTATACACTCATGGATTTGTCTGTACGAAGACATTGTTAGTCTTGACACACTCGCTATCATGAATTACAATACTTGGTTTGCATGCTATTGATGTGAAAGTTATTTTGCAGATTGGACAGCCTTGTTGGCTTATTTGCTGCTGGTTGTCAACCTAGTTCCACTAATGACCCATTTGGCTTGCGAAGAATCTCTTATGGTCTAGTAAGTTAATATGATTATTTTGTAGGGCTTTAAGGTAAGTTAGTTTAATTAACTCAGTGCTGCATTTGTTTGTTTTAGGTCCAAATATTGGTGGATAATGATAAAAATTTGGATTTGGTTCGTGCTTTAAGACTTGCTGCTGACGTGCAACCCATTAAAGCAGATGTCTCAATGATTAATGATGTAAGAACAAGTTCTGAAATTCTTGCAAGAATGCGCCCCCCCCCCCCCCCCTCTCTCCTTGTTCATCTCGCTGAAAATGTCATCTATAGTAAAGGACACGGTTTTTTTTAAAGGAAAAAACTCAAAGGCATCATTGAATTGTTGCAATGAACCTGAAAATTCATCACAATGTGCAGGACAGCACTTCTAAAAAAATCCAGATTTTCAGGTCACTAGCCAACCTCCATTCCCTGCACCAGCTCTCAAGATCACCTTTAGCAGGAAAGATCTTTTATTTCCCTTCTCATTGACATCAGTTTACTCCAAACAATGAGAGAGACAAGCAAATCTCTCTTTCTACTGAACTATGAGGAAGTCTTCCTTGAACTAATTCTCATGTCAGAATATGACCAAACAATAAAGAAACTCTGGTGGGAACTTTAGCTTTTGCCATTTTCCTTGCAATGTGCCTCTCAAGTCACTTCATAAACTTATACAAGGATTTGACCTTAGACTTTCTACTATAGCTGGTCTCCAACATACATAACATGATCCGCCCTCTGGGCCATCACCTTGCAGAAGTTATAGCAATCCATGATCCATGTGTCTTGTTATTCACGTGAAACCATTCACTATTGTCTTATTACTCGAGTTCATCCAATTAACTGTTTGATTGGTATGTTACCCTATATTTTTAGGTGGCTTCAGCAGTGCTTGTTATTTGTTTAGAGTCAGTACAGGCATGACAACGTGGGGTTTTGAATATTTATTGTAGGTACATCTATTTGTTACTCGAAGATTGGAGCAATTCCTGGTATGTACGCATTTGACACCACCAAGTTAACATGATTAATCAGCTAGATAACCCTAAAATATCAAAATAACTGATTCCACAAATTATAAGAAAGATGTTAGGACATGTAAGTTCTTCCCTGCCTGTTACAAAACTTTTGGATGATTTATGTAGCTTAAGAGCTTTTTTTGGCGCTTTTCTTTTTTCTTTTTAACTGATATGAAGACATGAGACTGATCAGTGAAATGAGGGTGGGGTTGTATTCCTTTTTATTTATCGGCTGCCTGAGAACACGGGAATGCATGTTAATTTAACCAATGAGAAGATAAGCAGGAAAATAAAGTCAAATTGCAGAAGGAAAAGAAGTCAAAGTGAAGATGGAACCATTGACTGCCTTGTGTTAGTGTCTTAGGATTGTACAATTGAAGAGAGCATACTAATGTCTTTCTAACCTCAACCTTCTACTGTTGCTAAAATTGGTTGCCTCGAGCACAATGATTACATCTTGCCAATCTTGGTCAAGACTTTAAATTCCAAGTATAACAATATCTTGTAAGATTTTAGTATTCCAGAGATTGATATGAGAATTTATTCCTGCTCATTATGGTTACAGGTTGACAAGGGAATAAGGCCAGAAATTGTTCGTTCTGTTCTTGCAGAACGGGCAAGTTCCCCTTGTCTGGCAGCGAAGACAGCATATAAAGTAAGTGGTTTTGCTTGATTTTTTTTGAGTTTATTTTCTTACTATTAAGGTTTTTATTTATGGATCGTTGCTATCTCTACAAAATCAGCATAACTCGATGCACTCTGAAGGCAAAATTAGGGCATTGTGTTTTTTAAGTGTTAGGACCTCAAGCTTATACCACCAAACACTACTAGAGCCATGATCAATTCTATTGCCAAAATAGAAGGAATAGATAATATGAAGATGCTTTGTGGCTTGCAAAACGCCTATGATCTCTTATGTATTAACTTCTTGTTTCCTTGCTGCTAAGGCTGCTCCACATCCTATGTATGATGTGAAACATATATGTAAGATTTTGTAAACTATAGTAGTTGTTTTGTTTTTTCTTATAAAATACTCCCTGGCCCCTGAAAAAATGCTCCAGTTCAAGGTTTTATTTTGCCTAAAAATATCTGTCCAAGTAAGAAAGTCAACTAACACCTTAGAATTTGTCTGCTCTTGCCACATAAATGACATTGAAGTTGTGGAAATACTGGATTTCAAGCATAAAATGTGGATTATGTTTTAAAGCTTTGCCTGAAACAATTGTGTATACTAAAAAATGGACTCTTGATTTAGTGCAAAGGGAGCAATGAATACGTAAATGATGATATTTTACAACAACGTTCTCAAATTTGAGATGGTTCGACATGCATCTGTTATCCCAAAAATCTTGGATCTGAAGAGTTTGTTTGGCTAGAATTCATTGTCATGTACTTCTGTATGTGTTTTTTTTTTTTTTTTTAGAGGGCAGCAGTTACTAAGAAAGCACTTCTTGGTGAACATGACTCCATTTCATTTCCTAACTTAATGAGCATGAAACAAAGAAACTAAAAGGATGGTCTTATTTATCATCCTTCTAATTTTCTTGAATGCTTTATCAATTTTGAATGTGACTTAAAATTTGTTTCAGATGGAGGCTTTGTCAAGAGAAAATCTTTTCCCTAAGGTAGTTGAAGCATATTCTCGTCCAACAAGAATTGTCCGTGGCAAGGATGTGGACACTGATATGAAGGTACTATTTCTCAGATGAAAGAACGGTGCGTTATTAATTAAATTAATTGAAGGTAGAAGATGAAGTTAGAGAACACCACATCCTTTTATAAGCAAGTGAGAGTAAAAAGGGTAACAAAATCAAATAACAGTGCACTCTTATCCTGTTAAATATTAGCAAGGGAGTTACCTCTTGCTGCAATTCACCTACCTCTGGCTCTCTACTGATAGAATGCACTACACAAGGAAGCACCAACACGTGGATTGAGGATGGAGAATCCAGGCACCCATCACCATCCAACACCACTCAAGATAAGGCACCACCAACTACCACATCACCAAGCTAGCAAAACCACCACTTGCATATTCAAACAAAACTTATGCAATGCCCTCTTATTTTAAGCCATGGTCCCTTCTGTGATAATACTAAAATATGCACATGTAGTTACATTATACCTCAATAATGGCATCTCGGGGAGCTAAATTTTGTCAATCATCTGCATCCTCTGATCCTCTCCCATTTTGAGCCTTCAAAACCCCTATGAGGTGCCCCCTGTCCTCCTGAAAGTCATCTCCCAAGATATTTGACAATAAAGCATTACCTCCTTTGACATGGACTCGTCTATCTGTGTTAGTATCTTCACATGTCTCTGGGCTTCTTCCATCTTTGAAGATCATATAGCATTCCACGTACCACTGTATTTAACCACTAGTATCTTCTCATGTCTCTGTGGTGCAACTTCGAAACATAGTTTTTTGTTTTTCTATGTTCTATATATTTTATTGAGCACCAGTCTATCCTAGAAAATCTCTTTTTAATGGTATGAAATTGTTTATTAGGTGGATGAGGCTGCGTTTGAAACAGATGAAGAGAGAGCTTTATGGAGCACTTTCATGTCCACAAAAAGCAAAATTTATCCTGGTACATGATCTTTCTTCATAAAATGATCACTCTCATGGAATTGAGATCGCTTTTTCCCATGGGACATGCTTCCTTTTGGGTTTGAAATATTTTGCAATTTGCATTGATTTGTATTAGTGAACTATGGCATTTATTAAACTGACCTTGAGATAAACACATCCATCTTACAGGCATTGAGATTGATGAGTTTGTTGAGATATCCTCAGAGCTACTACAGCCGCTTGAGGATTTCTTCAATAATGTTTTTGTCATGGTGGTATGTTTTCTACAGGACTCAATTATTTTTATTATTAATGTCTATATTCGTTGTTGGAAATTACATTTGAGATTTTTATCATTAATCTCCATGCTCTCGTCCTGCCTGACCTTAAGCCATAGTGTTAGTCTACCCATGAAATGTGCAGATTATCCATGCTTTAATTGCTTTGCAAATTACTTTTTATAACAACTCTCTCTCTTATAATTGCGATTAATGGATCCCAATATTGTGTAACATGACTTTTGTCTGCACGCAGGAAGATGAAAGAATCAGGAAGAACAGGCTTGCTCTGCTAAATAAAATTGCAGACCTGCCTAGAGGCATAGCAGATCTTTCAGTTTTACCAGGATTTTAGAATTTGCCAACAATTCATTATGTGATCATGAGGAGAAAAGGAAAAGGTGAGATGAGAAGAAAAGATGATTTTTGGGATCGGCGTGTGCATAAAACCTCATTATATCGAGGCATGTAAAAATTTTGATACGTTTTTGCTGGTGGCAATGGTTTAAATTATTTTAATATAATAATATATGAGAAATAATTATTCATCCTGGTTGATTTATATGCTCATGATATTAGGCATATGAACATGATACCTGGTGCCACTTAATGTATCCGTTTGAGTCGGAAGTTGTTTAAATCGTCAGCGATTCAACTTCACAATTTCCAAAATGAACCCTTTTTGAAGTCTCTGCATTTGATCCCAATTAGTTTGGGATTGAAACTAGATTTAGTTGAGTATCAAGTTTGATGTTTTGCAAATTGTTCTGTCAAGATCATACCTCGTGCATTTGAATTTAAGCTTCGGTAAGAATTGCTAGAGCTCAAAAGAGCTTGTGTAGCATGTGACCTGAAAAATTGAAAATGCAGTGCTAGGCTCGCTGTTCTAACCAGAGAAATGCGATGAATTTCATTATGGACAGTAGAATTTAATAAATCTAAGAAAAATTCTAGGTTAAGCAAGTGAAACAACCCATTCGAATAATGAGGTCTTGTCAATAATAACCTCTTAATTTCCATGAGCCCTAGAAATTTACAGATGGCCAGTTCAATTCTAGATTAAACAACAAGCCGCTGTTTGCTTGTGCTTTAATATCGTTTTTTCCACTTACCTGAACAGATTTAGTTGGGCGTTTAGTTTTCCACTAGCCCATAGCCGCCGCGGGTTTGCAGCAATATTTTAAAAAAAAACGCAAAAAAAAAAATAATATATACTTTGCTGATTTGTCTTCTAAAAAAAAAAATCTAATTATGAATGGAAAGTAAACTGCATATTAAAATGATATTTTAATTTAATATTAAGATAAAAATATATTGAATCTATATAAATTAATTTATGTTAATTTGTGAAACTTACACGGATAATTTAAAAAAAAAACTTGGAAAGTTAATTTCCTAACTAATCAGTATTGAAAGTCTAAATTAGTAAAAAATTTAATTAAAAAAATATAAGCAAAATCAATTGAACCAACTAAACTTGTGATACAAGTCATACATTTCATTGAATTTAATAAAAAAAATTCTCAAAGATTATTTTTTATTTAATTATATAATAATAAAGCATATATGATTAATTTTTTTCAGGCAATATTAATACTTAAAATAACTATTATAAAACTTTCTTAAATGAATAAAACTCGTTTACATAATTTTTAATTATTTTAGTGTTGAAATAGGTATTAATGAAGAATTCTCCTTGATACACGGGAATTCAAAGACTCTTTTTTTCTCAAACAAATCTAGAATTGATAAAATAAAATTTTATACTAAAATTAAATTTTTAACAAATAAAAAAACTGATAATCTCTTAACTGAAAAGGAAAGGGGTTAAAATGAATTTTTTTAAATGAATTTCTAAATTACCATTTATTTTACTCGTTTTATTAGACTTTGATGATATGCCTTTCAGTTTCAAAAGAGCAAGTAGATATTAAATTTTGCACAAAAGGAGTGCTACTGTGAAAAAAAAATTCAATGACCTAGCTAATTTTTTTTAAAAAAATACTGTTCAAATCCAAATTCATAATGATACGTTAGAATACACAGGAAGTACAAGGTATTAAAAAAAAAACACCTTACAACTTATTATTTTTATAATATTCTGCTTTCGGGTTACATTCTAATTGGCAAGAGCATGTCTTCTTGACTACAATTGATTTTTAACAATTTTGTTATTTTTCAACCAAATTATCCATAACCTAGTTTAGTGGTCCTAGATACAAGATCTAGCCTAAAGAATCAATTCAGAACTTGATCCGGATTAATAAAAGAAATCAGTGTTTTTTTTCATAGTTTGTTTATTGTTTTTTTTTTAAAAAAAACCTGAAATGATTTTTTTTTTTTTAAAAAAATCAAAACTCAGAGTAACTCACTGATTTGCTAGTCAATCTGATGATGGCTTTGTCATACCAGTCAGGTCATATAAACCACAGCCAAACCTACGATAATGATTATCATGGAAGGCAAACAGCCAAATAAAAAAGCTGAAGAAGAAGTATAAAAAAGGACGTGGTAATTATTTATTACATTAACTGTAAGCGAAACCTGAAAATGACCGGTCATTCTAACCCCACGTGTCAAAACAAATCAATCATCCGGTGCATACAAAAGAATAAATTTACTGGATAAAAATCATTAAGCTATGAACTACAGCCAATTAAATGTATGCGAGTCCCCCTCTCTCTCTATATATTTTTTAATTAAAATAATTTTTTATTTATTTTTTAAAAATAAATATATAAATCTACTATAGATTTTTTTTTTATTTGTGAGCAAAATCCTATCACTACTACCAGCAAAAACTGTGGGCGAAGACATCATCCTTGGCTTGATTCTGAAAAACGACAAGTCCAAAACTTGATAAATCTATAGAATAAAGAAACCTCACTCTCACTAGCAGTGGTCGGTCACTCCACCCTTTCTTATCTCGAAAATGGCATGGCCGTAAATATATCCAATAACCAGCACCTAAAGGGAAACGCTCCCTGTTTAATATCAACGACGAAATAAAAATAGAAAAGAAAATCACTACACTACTCTAAACAGCAGCAGCAAGTCTCCAACAACATTAACATCTCATAGTAGGTCTCCCTCTCTCTATCTCGCTGTCTCTCTTGCGGCTAGGGTTTTTCTTTTCCTCTCTATCTCTCTCTCTAACTTTATTGAGTTCTTTATTCTTTCAGATCTAGATTCATGATAAAACAAGAAACGATAAATATGGAGGTCTTGTTACCTTAGGGTTTCGTGGAGGTGTTTTTGGTGGCGTGTTAGTTTGATTGTTGCTGAGGTTTTTGTTTATCGGAAATGGCGACGATCAATCCTTTTGATTTATTGGTTGATGACGCCGAGGATCCATCTCTCATCGCTGCTCTAAAGCCGGTGGTTTCTCCTCCCGCCGCAGCGGCTACTAAGAAAGGTCCAGCTCAGACTCAACCTAAACCCGCTCCTGCTGCCAAGCTCCCTTCCAAGCCTCTTCCTCCTTCACAGGCTGGTCAGTTATTATTATTTTTGTTCATCTTGTTGTTTGTGTGTGGATTTAGTGTTTTTTTTTGTGTGAAAATTTGTGATTTTTTAATTATCGTGAAGAAGTTTTTTTTATTTGCTATTTTGTAGAATGAGATAAATTAATGTATTAAAAATGTATGCTTGATGACTTTCTTAGCATGTTTTCATTTTTTGTGGCCGTGTGGTTTCAAAATATGGTGTCTTCGTATCCGTGTGTGTGAATGTGCTAATTTTTTTCTGTTTATATTTATGTAGTGAGGGAAGCGAAGACTGAAGGTGGGAGAGGAGGAGGCCGAGGTGGTGGTGGAGGAAGAGGATATGGGCGTGGTCGTGGGGGATATAATAGGGATTTCAACAACAATGAGAGTTCATTCGGTAACTCTGGAGCACCGACTGTTCAAGGTGCTGCTGAAGATGGAGATACTGCAAAGACTTTTGAATCACGTGGATATGGTGGACCTCGTGGTGGTGGTTTCCGTGGTGGCCGTCGTGGGGGTTTTGGTAATGAAGAAGTTGGTGAAGGAGAGCGTCCTCGTCGAACTAATGAACGTTGGAGTGGGACTGGACGTGGGTGGGTAATTTTTTATGATAGTTTGTATTTGTTTGTCATATTTTTATCATTTATAATATGCCATGTGTTCATGAATCTAAGTTGACTTCTGTATACATGTAGAAATGAGATGAAGCGTGAAGGCTCTGGTCGTGGGAACTGGGGAACTCAGACTGATGAGCTTGCCCTGTAAGTTTTATAAATCCAACCAACATTTTATATGTCCTTGTGTGTGTAATCTCCACTGTAAAAGTCTGTTATATTTCTGTTATACTTGTTGAAGAACTACTCCATTTCAAGAATAGTTGGGCACTGGTATTTTTATTTTATCTTATTATTATTATTATTATTATTTTAGGGTAACTGAGGAAGCTGCCTACGAGGGTGAGAAGAATTTGGGTGATGACAAGCCTGTGGAGGAAGCAGCAGCAGATAGGAAAAAGGAGAACCCTGCTAATGAACCTGAAGAGAAAGAACC
>Ga0325400_1001086_pt1 | contig 21931 bp, 32 predicted proteins | sample PopdelMetagenome_2_FD_205662 | JGI IMG/M metagenome (GOLD analysis project Ga0325400, IMG submission 205662) | Populus deltoides microbial communities from Bellville, Georgia, United States - Xylem-PdKOR-R1 | ecosystem: Host-associated > Plants > Phyllosphere > Stem > Wood/Secondary xylem...
CTGTCCGCCGCGATGAAGCCGGACGGGCTGCTGGTGCTCTCCACCCCCAACCGCACGGCCCTGTCCCGCCTCGCGCTGCTGACGGTGGGCGAGGGCCTGCGGCTGATCCCGCGCGGCACGCACGACTGGAGCCGCTTCCTCACCCCCGACGAGCTGACCGCGCACCTGCGCGCCGCGGGGCTGGAGGTGGCGGACGTGACCGGCCTTTCGTTCGACCCCGCGCGCGGCTTCGTGCTCGGCCCCGACACCCGCCTCGACTTCCTGCTCGCCGCCCGCCGCCTCTAGCGTCCCTCTCCCCTTGCGGGAGAGAGGGAGAGAGCCTGGACGCGCTTGACCCCTTCCGCACCCGCGCGGCATGGAGGCCAGGACACGACCCGCCCCGGAGAGGCCGCCTTATGCCGATCGAGATCAAGATGCCCGCCCTCTCCCCCACCATGGAGGAGGGCACGCTCGCCCGCTGGCTCGTCAAGGAAGGCGACACCGTCAAGTCGGGCGACATCCTGGCCGAGATCGAGACGGACAAGGCCACCATGGAGTTCGAGACGATCGACGAGGGCACGGTTGCCAAGCTGCTCGTGCCCGAGGGCACGGACGGCGTGAAGGTCGGCTCCGCCATCGCCCTCCTCGCGGGCGAGGACGAGGATGCCTCGGCGGCGACCGCGCCCAAGGCGGACGCGCCGCCTACGGCCAAGCCCGCCGCCCAGCCCAAGGCCGAGCCGGAGGTCGCCGCCAAGGAACCCGCGGTCGGCGAGAAGGGCTATGGCGCGAGCCCCGCGGACGACCCCTCGCCCGCCCAGACCCGCCTGCCCGAGCAGGGCGGCGCCGCTGCCCCGAGCGGCGGAACGCGCGTCAAGGCGAGCCCGCTCGCGCGCCGGCTGGCCGAGCAGCAGGGCGTGGACCTGGCCGGCCTCGCCGGCTCCGGCCCCAACGGCCGCATCGTCAAGGCGGACCTGGCCGGCGCCAAGCCCAAGGCGGCCGCGCCCGCCGCCGCGGCCCCGCAGCCCGCCCCCGCCCCCGCCCCGGCGGCCAAGCCCGCCGCCGTTCCGACCGCCGCCGCGCCCGAGGGCGTGCCGGCCGAGACGTCCAAGCTCAGCAACATGCGCAAGACGATCGCGCGGCGGCTCACCGAATCCAAGCAGACGGTGCCGCACATCTACCTGACGGTGGACATCCGCCTCGACGCGCTGCTCAAGCTCCGGTCCGAGCTGAACAAGGGGCTGGAGGCGCGCGGCGTCAAGCTGTCGGTCAACGACATGCTGATCAAGGCGCAGGCGGTGGCGCTGATGGAGGTGCCGGAGGTCAACGTCCAGTTCGGCGGCGACGTGCTGCACAGCTTCAAGCGCGCCGACATCGCGGTCGCGGTCTCCATCCCCGGCGGCCTGATCACGCCCGTGGTGACGTCCGCCGACACCAAGTCGCTGTCCGTCATCGCCACCGAGATCAAGGACCTCGCCGGCCGTGCGCGCGACGGCAAGCTGCAGCCCCACGAATATGCCGGCGGCACCGCCAGCCTGTCGAACATGGGCATGTTCGGCATCAAGCAGTTCGAGGCGATCATCAACACGCCGCACGCCATGATCCTGGCGATCGGCGCGGGCGAGCCGCGGCCCTACGTCGTCGACGGCGAACTGACCGTCGCCACCGTGATGAGCGCCACCGGCAGCTTCGACCACCGCGCGATCGACGGGGCCGACGGCGCCAAGTTCATGGCGGCGTTCAAGCGGCTGGTGGAGGCGCCGCTGGCGATGCTGGCATAATCTATGCCGATCGAGGGTCGCCGAGATATCATTATCTACAAGGTACTCGTGCCTGTTAGTGGCGCTATCTTGGGTGCTGTTGCTGCAACTTGGATCAAGTCTGCCAACATAGACCACGCTCAGCTTAGTGATGTAATAGCGCTATTAAAGGACCCGCAGCTCAGTGGCACACAGAGGTTAAAGGCTTTGGAAATTTACAAAGAGATCACAGATAGGCCATGGGGCGTCCTAAGATCTCTGGTCTCCACCTTGTCCTTTCTGGGTGTTGCTATCGGGGTAGCCTTTGCTGTCCGTCTACAGAACAGTCGATAGTGCCTATGCAAAATGACAAACCTCCCGCGACTGAGCCCGCCATCCGCGTGGTGGCGATGCCGGCGGACACCAACCCCTATGGCGACATCTTCGGCGGCTGGCTGCTTTCCCAGATGGACGCCGCCGGCGGGTTGGTCGCGGCGCGGCACAGCAAGGGCCGGGCGGTCACCGTCGCGATGGACGGGATGGCGTTCCACAAGCCGGTCAAGGTCGGCGACGTCGTGTCGGTCTATGCCGACGTGGTCTCGGTCGGCCGCACGAGCATGAAGGTCGAGGTCTCCGCCTGGAGCCGCCACCGCGAGGGCGAGGAGACGAGCCGCGTCACCCACGCGACCTTCACCTTCGTAGCGATCGGGGAGGATCTTCGCCCGCGGGTGATCGCGGCGTGACACCCCCTCTCCCTCCCACCGCTCCGCGGCGGGCCCCTCCCTCTCCCACAAGGGGAGAGGGGCAGGACTGCTCTTCCCCCTCCCCCCTTGTGGGGGAGGGAGGGGCCCAAGCCGCAGGCTTGGGAGGGAGAGGGGTTGCGCGCGACCGAGCGCGGAGTTTGCGCAAGAACCAGACCGAGGCTGAGGCGAAGCTCTGGCGCCTGCTCCGGGCCAAGCGCCTCGCTGGCCACAAGTTCAGACGCCAACTCCCCATCGGCCGCTACATCGTTGATTTCGCCTGCCCCGCCGCCCACCTGATCGTCGAACTCGACGGCAGCCAGCACGCCGACAGCGCCTACGACCAGCGCCGCGACGCTTGGCTCGCCACCCAGGGCTGGCGCGTCCTGCGCCTGTGGAACAACGACCTTGCCGACGAAGACATCGCACTCACCGCGATCCTCGCGTCCCTCTCGCCCCCTCTCCCCAACCCAGCATCGGGGTGGAAAGCACCTCTGTGCTTTCCAGGTCATGCTGGGAGCATGACCGACCCCGATGCTCCCACAAGGGGAGAGGGGCTTTCTGGAGCCACCCATGCCTGACACCTACGACATCGCGATCCTCGGTTCCGGGCCCGGCGGCTACGTCGCCGCGATCCGCGCGGCGCAGCTCGGCCTTTCGGTCGCGATCGTGGAGCGCGAGCGGCTGGGGGGCATCTGCCTCAACTGGGGGTGCATCCCGACCAAGGCGCTGCTGCGCACGTCCGAAATCTACCATTACATGACGCATGCCGACGCCTACGGCCTGAGCGTCGAGAAGCCCGGCTTCGATCTTGCAAAGATCGTCGACCGCAGCCGCAAGGTGGCCGCCACGCTCAACGGCGGCGTCAAGGGGCTGATGAAGAAGAACAAGGTGACGGTGGTCGACGGCATCGGCACGCTCACGGGCAAGGGAAAGATCAGCGTCGACAAGGGCGGGCAGAAGACGGAGGTGGTGGCCAAGAACATCATCGTCGCCACCGGCGCGCGCGCGCGCGAGCTGCCCTTCGCCAAGTCGGACGGCGACCGCATCTGGACCTATCGCCACGCGATGACCCCGTCCGAGATGCCGACCAACCTGCTCGTCATCGGCTCGGGCGCCATCGGCTGCGAGTTCGCGTCCTTCTACTCCGACATGGGCGCCAAGGTGACGATCGTGGAGATGCTGCCGCGCATCCTGCCGGTGGAGGACCACGAGGTGTCCGCCTTCGTGCAGAAGGCGTTCGAGAAGCAGGGCATGGCGATCCTGCCCGGCCACGGCGTCGAGAAGCTGGACGTGAAGCCCGGCCGCTCGGTCACCGCCACGATCAAGCTGCCCGACGGCAAGACGGAGGCGCGCGAGTTCAGCCACGTCATCGTCGCGGTAGGCATCGTGCCCAATACGGAGAATATCGGGCTGGAGGCGCTGGGCGTGAAGACCGAGCGCGGCCACATCGCCACCGATCCGCATTGCCGCACGTCCGTGGACGGCATCTGGGCGATCGGCGACGTGACGGGCGCGCCCTGGCTCGCGCACAAGGCAAGCCACGAGGGGATCATCGCGGTGGAGGCGATCGCCGGCAAGCACCCGCACGCGATGGACGTCGCCAACATCCCCGGCTGCACCTATTCGCGCCCGCAGGTGGCGTCGGTCGGCCTGACCGAGGCCAAGGCCAAGGAGCAGGGCCTGGACATCAAGGTCGGCAAGTTCCCCTTCATCGGCAACGGCAAGGCGATCGCGCTGGGCGAGGCGGAGGGCTTCGTGAAGACGGTTTTCGACGCCAAGACGGGCGAGCTCTTGGGCGCGCACATGGTGGGCGCGGAGGTGACCGAGCTGATCGAGGGCTACACCGTCGCCAAGCAGCTGGAGACGACGGAAGCGGACCTGATGGAGACCATCTTCCCCCACCCCACTTTGTCCGAGATGATGCACGAAAGCGTGCTGGGGGCGTACGGGCGCGCGCTGCACATCTGACGGGAGCCCCGCCCTTTCCCGGCCGTTCTTCGCGTCTGACGGAAGGAGCAGCCATGGCGGAACAGGACCACAAGGACATCCGTGACGCCTTCGACGAGGCGGTCAACATGACGCCCGCCGCGCTGGAGAAGTGGCTGGCGACGGAGGAGAGCAAGGAGGTCGGCTGGAAGGGCGCGGACGGCAAGGGATCGGGCGAGAGCGTCGGCCACAAGGAGGGCCAGCGCATCGTGGAGATCAAGCGCACCAAGCAGGCCGACCTGACCGACGACGACTATTCGCACATGCTAAAGGTGGTGAGCTACGTCCACCGCCACCTGGCGCAGGGCGGCCCGGCGGAAGACAAGGAAAGCTCGCGCTGGCGCTACTCGCTGATGAACTGGGGCCACGATCCCTGCAAGTGATTGCCTTGGCCGCCGCAGCCCGTCACAGACGGGAAACACGAGGGGCGAGGAACGATGGCATGCGGTGGTTGATCGGCGCGGCGGCGCTGGCGTGGGGCGGCGCGGGCCAGGCCGCGACGGTGGTGACGGCCGCGCACATGGTGGATCCGGTGCGGGGCGTGACGCTCGACCGCCCCGTGCTGGTGGTGGGCGATGACGGGCGCGTCACCGCGCTCGGCACGAACGGCACCGTGCCGCCCGCGCCGGCCGGCGCCAAGCGGATCGACCTGGGGCAGGCCACCATCGTCCCGGGCCTGATCGACATGCATGTGCACCTCGATGCGGACGCCACCATCGGCGGCTATCGCGGCCTGGCCTACACCGACACCTTCTGGTCGGTGGTGGGCGTCGCCAACGCCAGGAAGATGCTGGAAGCAGGCTTCACCAGCGTGCGCAACGTCGGGTCCAGCAACAACAACGACGTGGCGCTGAAGCAGGGGATCGAGGCGGGCTATGTCGTCGGCCCGCGCATCGTGCCCGCAACCTATGCGATCGGCGCGCTGGGCGGCCATTGCGACGGCACCGAAGGCCTGCCGCCCTCCTATTCGGACGCGCTGCCGCAGCCGAGCACCGCCGTCGGCCCGGAGGGGTTCCGCCAACTCGTCCGCAAGGTCCACAAGAACGGCGCGCAGGTGATCAAGATCTGCGCGACGGGCGGCGTGCTCTCCAAGAACGATGCGGCGGGCGCGCAGCAGCTGTCCTTCGAGGAGATGAAGGCGATCGCGGACGAGGCGCACATGCTGGGACTGCGTGTGGCGGCGCACGCGCACGGCACGGCCGGCATCAACGACGCGCTGCGGGCGGGCATCGACACGATCGAGCATGCCAGCCTGGCCGACGCCGAAAGCTTCAAGCTGGCCAAGGCCAAGGGCGCCTGGTTCAGCATGGACATCTATGACGACGACTACATCCTGTCCGAAGGGCCCAAGAACGGCCTGTTCGGCGAAAGCCTGGAAAAGGAGCGCCAGATCGGCCGCAAGCAGCGCGAGACGTTCCGCGCCGCGCACGCGGCGGGCGTGAAGATGATCTTCGGCACGGACAATGGCGGCGTCTTCCCCGCAGGCCAGAACGCGCTGCAGTTCGGCAAGATGGTGGAATGGGGCATGACGCCCGCCGAGGCGATCCGCGCCGCCACCAGCGAGGCGGCGGTGGCGCTGGACCGGGTGGCGGACGTGGGCCAGCTCACCCCCGGCCACTATGCCGACATCGTCGCGGTGCAGGGCGATCCGCTGAAGGACGTGCGCCTGCTGGAACATCCCGCCTGGGTGCTGAAGGGCGGCGCCGTGGTGAAGGGGCCGGGCTCCTGACGTTGGATGGCGCCCGCTGATGGCCGAGGGCAAGGCCGGCTCCAAGCTCGTCCTCTACGCGGCGCTGGCGGCGAACCTCGGCATCGCGGTCGCGAAGTTCGTGGCGGCGGCCTTGTCGGGCTCGTCCGCGATGCTGACGGAGGGGTTTCACTCCACCGTCGACAGCCTGAACCAGCTGCTGCTGCTCTACGGGCAGCGCCGCGCCGCGCGGCCGCCCGACGAGGTCCACCCGTTCGGTTATGGCCGCGAGCTCTATTTCTGGAGCTTCGTGGTCGCGATCCTGATCTTCGCGACGGGCGCCGGCCTGTCGATCTACGAAGGCATCGTCCATATCCGCGATCCGCACCCGATCGAGGATGCGCGCCTCTCCTACATCGTGCTCGGCATCTCCTTCCTGCTGGAGGGCGCGTCGTTCGTCACGGCGGTGCGCGAGTTCGGCCGGGAGAAGGGCCGGCAGGGTTGGTGGCAGGCGGTGCACCGGTCGAAGGACCCGACCACCTTCATCGTGCTGTTCGAGGACTCGGCCGCCTTGTTCGGGCTGGTCGTGGCGGCGGCCGGCGTGACGCTCTCGGTCGTCACCGGCGATCCGCGCTGGGACGGCATCTCCTCCGTCGTGATCGGCCTGGCGCTGGGCGCCGTAGCCTTCGTGCTCGCGCGCGAGAGCAAGGGGCTGCTGATCGGCGAGCGCGCCGATCCGGCGCTGGCACGGGCGATCCGCGCGGCGCTGGACGCACGCGCCGAGGTGACGGGGGTGCAGGAGGTCAACACCATCCACCTCGCCCCCGACAAGGTCTACGTCTCGGCCAGCGTCGACTTCGAGGATCATGTGCCCGTGGGCGTGATCGAGCAGGTGGTGGCCGACGTGGAGGCGGCGCTCAGGCGCGCGCACCCGATCATCGCCGCGCTCTACATCAAGCCCAAGGCCGGCCACCTTGACCAAAGTGCGTCCGGCGGGTAACGACCGACGCACTCGAAGGGCCCCCAGGGGTGTCGGGTGCTTGAACATTGCCGCTGTCTGGCAGGACGGGGTCGGTCATCCGTGACCGCCACGTCCTTTTCGCGTTCGGCGGGCCGGCCCTCGGTAAAGTAACCATCTAGACAAGGTGAAGGCTTCAATGCCGACGATCAACCAGCTCATCCGCCACGGGCGGGAGCCGCAGAAGACCAAGTCCAAGGTCCCCGCGATGGAGGCCAACCCGCAGAAGCGCGGCGTGTGCACGCGCGTCTACACCACCACGCCGAAGAAGCCGAACTCGGCGCTGCGCAAGGTGGCCAAGGTGCGGCTCACCAACCAGCGCGAGGTCATCTCCTACATCCCCGGCGAGGGCCACAATTTGCAGGAGCACAGCGTGGTGCTGATCCGCGGCGGCCGCGTGCGCGACCTGCCCGGCGTGCGCTACCACGTGCTGCGCGGCGTGCTCGACACGCAGGGCGTGAAGAACCGCAAGCAATCCCGTTCCAAGTACGGCGCGAAGCGTCCGAAGTAAGCCGGTCGGCACTCCGTCCGACCACCTAGGCTGAAGCACAGAGGAAGATACATCATGGCCCGTCGTCGTCGCCCCGAGAAGCGCGAGATCCTGCCCGACCCGAAGTTCGGGGACGTGATCCTGAGCAAGTTCATGAATTCCGTCATGCTCGACGGCAAGAAGTCCACCGCCGAAGGCATCGTCTACGGTGCGCTGGAGACCGTGCAGACGCGCGCCCGGCGCGAGCCGCTGGCCGTGTTCCATGACGCGCTCAACAACATCCGCCCCGGCATCGAGGTGCGGAGCCGCCGCGTCGGTGGCGCCACCTACCAGGTGCCCGTCGAAGTGCGGCCCGAGCGCAGCCAGGCGCTGGCCATCCGCTGGCTGATCACCGCCGCGCGTGGCCGCAGCGAGCACACCATGGCCGGTCGCCTGTCGGGCGAGCTGATGGATGCCGCGAACAACCGCGGCAATGCGGTCAAGAAGCGCGAGGACACGCACCGCATGGCCGAGGCCAACCGCGCCTTCTCGCATTATCGCTGGTAGGCTACTACATAGCGGTTGGAGGCAGGCGGCATGGCGACGCATATCCCACCCGGCGATCTCGACCTGCAGGAACAGCTGGCGCGCATCCGCCAGATGGGCGTCAGCACGGAACAGGCGCTGATCGAGTTCCAGAAGACCCGGGTGGATATCGAGAAGGTCCTCAAGGACACGCGGGTGGTGACTTTCGCCACCGTGTTCCAGGGCTTCATTGCCGTCGCCGCCTTGCTAGGTGCAGGTGCGGCGCTCGCCAAGCTGATGTTTCCCTGAGCGGGCCCTTCCGCTCTTTTCGCAATCCGTTTAGTCCGAAGGACCCTATCCATGGCCCGCAGCCATCCGCTTGAGCGCTACCGCAACATCGGCATCATGGCGCATATCGACGCCGGCAAGACGACCACGACCGAGCGCATCCTCTACTACACCGGCAAGTCCTACAAGATCGGCGAGGTCCACGAGGGCACGGCGACGATGGACTGGATGGAGCAGGAGCAGGAGCGCGGCATCACCATCACGTCGGCCGCGACGACCTGCTTCTGGAACGACCACCGCATCAACATCATCGACACGCCAGGCCACGTCGACTTCACCATCGAGGTCGAGCGTTCGCTGCGCGTGCTGGACGGCGCGGTCGCCTGTTTCGACGGCGTGGCGGGTGTCGAGCCGCAGTCGGAGACGGTGTGGCGCCAGGCGGAGAAGTACAAGGTTCCGCGGATGTGCTTCGTCAACAAGCTCGACCGCACGGGCGCCAATTTCGACATGTGCGTCGGCATGATCAAGGATCGCCTCGGCGCGCGCCCGCTCGTCCTCTATCTCCCCATCGGCATCGAGGGCGGGTTCAAGGGCCTGGTCGACCTCGTCAACAACAACGCGATCATCTGGCTGGAAGAGAGCCTGGGCGCGAAGTTCGAGATCCAGGAGATCCCCGAGGACATGAAGGACGCGGCCGAGGCCGCGCGCCAGGAGCTGATCGAGACCGCCGTCGAGCAGGACGATGCGGTGATGGAGAAGTTCTTCGAGGGCGAGGTGCCCGATGCGGCGACGCTCAAGAAGCTGATCCGAAAGGGTACGCTCAACTTCTCGTTCGTGCCCGTGCTGTGCGGCTCCGCGTTCAAGAACAAGGGCGTGCAGCCGCTGCTGGACGGTGTGGTGGACTATCTCCCCTCCCCGCTCGACATCCCGCCCGTCGAAGGCGTGAAGCTCGATGGCGAGACCAAGGACACGCGTCCGGCCGATGACAGCGCGCCCATGTCCGCGCTCGCCTTCAAGATCATGAACGATCCCTTCGTCGGCACGCTGACCTTTGCCCGCATCTATTCGGGCAAGCTCGACGCGGCCTCCACCGTGCAGAACTCGGTCAAGGACAAGAAGGAGAAGGTCGGCCGCATGCTGCTGATGCATGCGAACAGCCGCGAGGACATCCAGGAGGCCTATGCGGGCGACATCGTCGCGCTGGCCGGCCTCAAGGACACAACCACGGGCGACACGCTCTGCGCGCAGAGTGCGCCGATCATCCTCGAGCGGATGGAGTTCCCCGACCCTGTCATCGAGCTTTCGGTCGAGCCCAAGACCAAGCAGGACCAGGAGAAGATGGGCATCGCGCTCAATCGCCTGGCGCGCGAGGACCCGTCCTTCCGCGTCTCGTCCGACGCCGAGAGCGGCCAGACCATCATCAAGGGGATGGGCGAGCTCCACCTCGAGATCCTGGTCGACCGCATGAAGCGCGAGTTCAAGGTCGAGGCCAATGTCGGCGCGCCGCAGGTGGCGTATCGCGAGTACCTCAAGAAGCCGGTCGAGCTCACCTACACGCACAAGAAGCAGTCGGGCGGCTCGGGCCAGTTCGGCGAGGTCAAGGTGCAGCTGAAGCCGGGCGAGCGCGGCTCGGGCTTTGTGTTCGTGGATGAGATTAAGGGCGGCAACATCCCGCGCGAATATATCCCGTCCGTCGAGAAGGGCATGCGCGAGACGGCGGCAACGGGTTCGCTGATCGGCTTCCCGATCGTCGACCTCGAGGTGCACCTGATCGACGGCAAGTATCACGACGTCGACTCGTCCGCGCTGGCGTTCGAGATCTGCGCGCGCGGCGCGATGCGCGAGGGTGCGCAGAAGGCCGGCATTACCATTCTTGAGCCGATCATGAAGGTTGAGGTGGTGACGCCCGAGGATTATCTCGGCGACGTGATCGGCGACTTGAACAGCCGCCGCGGGCAGATCCAGGGTACGGACAGCCGGGGCAACGCCCAGGTGGTGGAAGCCCAGGTGCCGCTCGCCAACATGTTCGGCTACGTGAACTCGCTCCGCTCCTTCACGCAGGGGCGCGCGCAGTACACGATGCAGTTCAGCCACTATGACGAAGTGCCGCAGAACGTGGCAGACGAGGTCAAGGCGAAGCTCGCCTAAGGCGCACGGGGCTAAGCGCTGCTTAGCCTCGAGACGCCGCAGGCCGGCCGGCCTCGGCCCCGCCGAGGACCGACGACGCGGGATTAACGCGCACGTCGGCCCGCTCTCTCCGGAAAGGCCCGTTCCCAGTCGGGGGCGGGCCTTTCGCTTGTCCGCGTCCCAACCTACACTCACCCCATGAACGCTCCCCACCGGCTCCTCACCAGCCCCGAGCGTATGCGGCTCACCGTCGAGCACTTCCTGCTGCTCGACGAAGGCGGCGCCTTTGCCGATTACAGCAAGGTGGAGCTGATCGACGGGGACATCTACGTCATGAACGCGCAGCTCACCCGTCATGCTCGCACCAAGTCGCGCTTGTTCACAGAATTGGCCCTGGGCCTGCGTCTGATCGGCGGCGATCTGGAAGCGATCAGCGAGGTCTCCGTCCGCGTTTCCGACGATGGCATGCCGGAGCCGGATATCGTGCTGACCCGTTTCCGGGGCCAGCGAGAGGTGCCCGCCGAGACGGTGGCGCTAGTTGTTGAAGTGTCGGACACAACGCTCGCGATCGATCTCGGACGCAAGGCGGCGCTCTACGCGGCAGCCGGCATCGCGGAATATTGGGTGGTGGACGTGGAGGCGCTTCAGGTGCTGATGCACGACAGGCCGGAGGCGACCGGCTATCAGCGCCGCCGCGACCAGCCGATCGGTGAGCCGCTCCGCTCCCTGACCATCCCCAGCCTGGAGGTATCGACCGACACCCTGCTCGACTGACCGGCTCCAAATAGGGCTAGCCTAGCCGCCTCACATCGGCTATCGGCGCTGCCTTGCGAGGGGCTGGGCGGGAACGCCCGGCTTCTTGTGCTTTCGGGGGCAACCCCCCATCCACATCGTACTATCGACCACGTAGGCCCGCCGGCTCGCAAAGGCGGCGCGCTCGCAGAGGGAAGACCATGGCCAAGGCTAAGTTTGAGCGGACCAAGCCGCACTGCAACATCGGCACGATCGGGCACGTCGATCACGGCAAGACGTCGCTCACGGCCGCGATCACCAAGGTTCTCGCCGAGACCGGCGGCGCCACCTTCGTCGACTATGCGAACATCGACAAGGCGCCCGAGGAGCGCGAGCGCGGCATCACCATCTCGACCGCGCACGTCGAGTATGAGACCGAGAAGCGCCACTATGCGCACGTCGACTGCCCCGGCCACGCCGATTATGTGAAGAACATGATCACCGGCGCCGCGCAGATGGACGGCGGCATCCTGGTGGTGTCCGCGACCGACGGCCCGATGCCGCAGACCCGCGAGCACATCCTGCTCGCGCGCCAGGTCGGCGTGCCCGCGCTGGTCGTGTTCATGAACAAGGTCGACCTGGTCGACGACGCCGAGATCCTGGAGCTGGTCGAACTGGAGGTGCGCGAGCTCCTCTCCTCCTATGACTTCCCGGGCGACGACATCCCCGTGATCCAGGGTTCGGCGGTCAAGGCGCTCGACGGCACCAACGACGAGATCGGCAAGCAGGCCGTGCTCAAGCTGATGGCCGCGGTCGACGAGTATATCCCGCAGCCCGAGCGTCCGCTCGACCGTCCGTTCCTGATGCCGATCGAGGACGTGTTCTCGATCTCCGGCCGCGGCACCGTGGTCACCGGTCGCGTCGAGACCGGCCAGGTCAAGGTGGGCGAGGAAGTCGAGATCGTCGGCCTCACCAACACGCGCAAGTCGGTCGTCACCGGCGTCGAGATGTTCCGCAAGCTGCTCGACAGCGGCCAGGCTGGCGACAATATCGGCGCGCTGCTGCGCGGCGTGGGGCGCGAGGACGTGGAGCGCGGCCAGGTGCTGTGCAAGCCGGGCTCGATCAAGCCGCACACCGAGTTCTCGTCGGAGGTCTACGTCCTCTCCAAGGAGGAAGGCGGCCGCCACACGCCGTTCTTCGCCAACTACCGTCCGCAATTCTACTTCCGCACGACCGACGTGACGGGCGAAGTGAAGCTGCCGGAAGGCACGGAGATGGTGATGCCCGGCGACAACGTGCAGCTCGGCGTCAAGCTGATCGCGCCGATCGCGATGGAAGAGGGCCTGCGCTTCTCCATCCGCGAGGGCGGCCGCACCGTCGGCGCGGGCGTTGTCAGCGCGATCTCGGCCTGATATAGACTGACAGGTAACGAGCCGGCCGGCTCCCCACCCGGGAGCCGGCCGGTTCTGCTTTTAGTGGAAGCGGGTTGTTCTTGCCGTATGGGCTTGAGGACGCCACGCCCTTGAACATCGGTAGGACCAAATGGACAGCAACATCCGCATCCGCCTGAAGGCGTTTGACCACCGCGTGCTCGATCAGGCGACCGGCGAGATCGCCGACACCGCGCGACGCACGGGCGCGCTTACCCGCGGCCCCATCCCGCTGCCGACGCGCATCGAGAAGTTCACGGTCAATCGCGGCCCGCACATCGACAAGAAGAGCCGCGAGCAGTTCGAGGTGCGCACCTACAAGCGCCTGCTCGACATCGTGCAGCCGACCCCGCAGACGGTTGACGCGCTGATGAAGCTCGACCTCGCCGCCGGTGTTGACGTCGAGATCAAGCTGGCGTAACGGCAGCGCTCCCGCGGTCGACCACGGTCCCGCGGGAAGCACGATATCGCGAGATACCGCCGGTCTTCGGATCGGGACAGCGTCTCCCGTCGCTTCTCCGGAAGCACCCAGCCCTGACGGGGGCGCGCTCAATCTGGGTTGGACAGGCTTCGGGCGACCGGAGCCTTTTTCGTTGGCACGCTCCCCGGCGCAAGCAGCGGAGCCTCTGTTGGGAAGGAATTGGATCATGCGCACAGGCGTGATCGCGAAAAAGGTCGGCATGACCCGGCTGTTCCAGGACGATGGGCGCCACGTGCCCGTGACCGTGCTGCAGCTCGACAACGTGCAGGTGGTGGCGCGCAAGGACGCGGATAGCGACGGCTATGTCGCGGTCCAGCTCGGCGCCGGCGCCGCCAAGGCGAAGAACGTCGCCAAGCCGCAGCGCGGCCACTTCGGCAAGGCCGAGGTCGAGCCCAAGGCGGTGGTGCACGAGTTCCGCGTGTCGGCCGACAATCTGCTGGACGTTGGTGCCGAGCTTTCGGCCGAGCATTTCGTCGCCGGCCAGATCGTCGACATCCAGGGCCGCACGCAGGGCAAGGGCTTCCAGGGCGGCATGAAGCGCTGGGGCTTCGGCGGTTTGCGCGCGACGCACGGCGTGTCGCTGTCGCACCGCTCGCTTGGATCCACCGGCCAGCGCCAGGATCCGGGCAAGGTCTTCAAGAACAAGAAGATGGCCGGCCACATGGGCGCCAAGAACCGCACCCAGCAGAACCTGGAGATCGTGCGCACGGACGCCGAGCGCGGCCTGCTGTTCGTCAAGGGTTCGGTGCCCGGCTCGAAGGGCGGTTGGGTGTTCGTCAAGGACGCGGTCAAGTTGCCCGGCCATGCCGACGCCCCCCGCCCCGCCGGCCTGAAGGCAGCGGCCAACACCAACGCGGCGCCTGTCGCCGACGCCGGCCAGGAGGGCTGACGCCATGAAGATCGAGGTCAAGACCCTCGACGCCGGTGCGGCCGGCGACATCGAACTCAACGACGCCGTGTTCGGCCTGGAGCCGCGCGCGGACATCCTGCACCGCGTGGTGACGTGGCAGCTCGAGAAGCGCCGCGGCACGGCACGTCCCACCCGCGAGCGGGCGGACGTGGCGCGCTCGGGCAAGAAGCTCGGCAACCAGAAGGGCGGCGGCTCCGCCCGTCACGGCGATCGCCGCGCCCCCGTCTTCATCGGCGGCGGCAAGGCGCACGGCGCCCGGCTGCGCGACTTCAATCCCGGCCTCAACAAGAAGGTCCGCGCGCTCGGCCTGAAGATGGCGCTGTCGTCGCACGCTAAGGCGAACAGCCTAATCGTGGTGGACGGGCTCGACGTGGCCGAAGGCAAGACCAAGGCGCTGGCGGGCAAGCTGGGCGGCCTGGGCTTCGGCACCAAGACGCTGGTGATCGACGGCGACGCGCTCAACGTCTCGTTCGCGCATGCGTCGGGCAATCTGCGCGGCGTGGACCTGCTGCCCGCGGTCGGCGCCAACGTCTACGACATCCTCAACCACGACACGCTGGTGCTGACGCGCGCGGCCGTCGAGCAGCTGGAGGCGCGCTTCCATGGCTAAGCCCGAAAAGACGGTCGAGAACCGGCACTACGACGTGGTGCTGGCTCCGCACATCACGGAGAAGACCACCCTGCTTTCCGAGCACAACGCGGTGGTATTCAAGGTGGCGAACGACGCCTCCAAGCCCGAGATCAAGGCCGCGGTGGAAGCGCTGTTCGGCGTCACCGTGCTGGGCGTGAACACGCTGGTCGCCAAGGGCAAGACCAAGCGCTGGAAGGGTGCGCCCTACCGCCGCTCGGACGCGAAAAAGGCGATCGTGACGCTGGCCGCGGGCCAGTCCATCGACGTCACCACGGGAATTTGAGACCATGGCGCTCAAGTCATATAATCCGACGAGCCCGGCCCGCCGCGGCCTGGTGCTGGTCGACCGCTCCCAGCTGCACAAGGGCAAGCCTGTCAAGGCGCTGACCGAGGGCCTGAAGAAGTCGGGAGGCCGCAACAACAAGGGCCATGCGACGGCGCGCGGCATCGGCGGCGGCCACAAGCAGAGCTACCGCTACGTCGACTTCAAGCGGCGCAAGTGGGACCAGCCGGCCACCGTCGAGCGGCTGGAATATGATCCCAACCGGTCCGCCTTCATCGCGCTCGTAAAGTACGAGGATGGCGAGCTCGCCTACATCATCGCGCCGCAGCGGCTTGCCGCGGGCGAGACGGTGGTCGCCGGCCGCAAGACCGACGTGAAGCCGGGCAATGCGATGGAGATCGGCCAGGCGCCGGTCGGCACCATCGTCCACAATGTGGAGATGAAGCCGGGCAAGGGCGGCCAGATCGCGCGCGCGGCGGGCACCTACGTCCAGATCGTCGGCCGCGACCGCGGCATGGTGAGCGTGCGCCTGAACTCGGGCGAACAGCGCTACATCCCGTCCGAGTGCATGTGCACGGTGGGCGCGGTGTCGAACCCCGACAACGCCAACACCTACCTCGCCAAGGCGGGCCGCAACCGCTGGCTGGGCTATCGTCCGCTCAGCCGCGGCGTCGCCAAGAACCCGGTCGACCACCCCCATGGTGGCGGCGAAGGCCGCACCTCGGGCGGCCGTCACCCGGTCACGCCGTGGGGCAAGCCGACCAAGGGCCACCGCACGCGGTCGAACAAGTCGACCGACAAGATGATCATCCGCTCGCGTCACGCGGGCAAGAGGAAGGGCTAAACGATGGCTCGCTCTGTTTGGAAAGGGCCGTTCGTGGAGCTCAGCCTGCTCCGCAAGGCCGAAACCGCGCAGGACAGCGGTGCGCGTGCGCCGATCAAGACCTGGTCGCGCCGCTCTACCATCCTGCCGCAGTTCGTGGGTCTGACGTTCAGCGTCTATAATGGCCGCAAGTTCATCCCCGTCTCCGTCAACGAGGAGATGGTGGGCATGAAGCTGGGCGAGTTCGCGCCGACGCGGTCCTTCCCCGGCCACGCTGCCGACAAGAAGGGCAAGCGCTGATGTCCAAGCCCGCATCCCCCCGCAAGGTGGGCGACAAGGAAGCCCTTGCCGTCAACACCTCCGTCCGCGGCTCGCCCTACAAGCTCAACCTCGTCGCGGGCCTGATCCGCGGCAAGAAGGCCGGCGACGCGCTCAACATCCTGCAGTTCAGCCGCAAGGCAATGGCGGTTGACGTGCGCAAGTGCCTGGCGTCGGCCATTGCCAATGCGGAGAACAACCACAATCTGGATGTGGACGCTTTGGTCGTGCAGGAAGCGTCGGTCGGCAAGGGCCTCGTCATGAAGCGCTTCGCCACCCGCGCCCGCGGCCGCTCCGCCCGGATCGTGAAGCCGTTCAGCCGCATCCGCGTGGTCGTGCGCGAGCAGGAAGAAGCCTAATGGGTCAGAAGTCCAATCCGATCGGCATGCGGTTGCAGATCAACCGCACGTGGGACAGCCGCTGGTACGCCGAGGGCGAGAGCTATGCGAAGCTGCTGCTGGAAGATCTCAAGATCCGCCAGTACATCTTCAAGACGCACCCGCAGGCCGCGATCAGCAAGGTCGTGATCGAGCGTCCGGCCAAGCTCGCGCGCATCTCCGTCTATGCCGCGCGCCCCGGCGTGATTATCGGCAAGAAGGGCGCGGACATCGACAAGCTGCGTAAGGCGTTGGGCAAGATGACCTCGTCCGAGGTCAGCCTTAATATCGTCGAGATCCGCAAGCCCGAGATCGACAGCAAGCTCGTCGCCCAGGGTGTGGCCGACCAGCTCGAGCGGCGCATCGCCTTCCGCCGCGCCATGAAGCGTGCGGTGCAGTCGGCGCTGCGGCTCGGCGCCGAGGGCATCCGTATCACCTGCGCCGGCCGGCTGGGCGGTGCGGAGATCGCGCGCACCGAATGGTATCGCGAGGGCCGCGTGCCGCTGCACACGCTGCGCGCCAACGTGGACTATGCCGAGGCCGAGGCGCACACCGCTTATGGCGTGTGTGGCGTCAAGGTCTGGATCTTCAAGGGCGAGATCCTGGGCCACGATCCCCTGTCGCAGGACCGGCTGATGCTGGAAGCGCAGACCTCCGGAGTTCGACCGGCGCGCTGAGGCCTTCAAGCCTCGCTCGCCTTATCGGCCGCTTCGGCGGTGTTTGAAGGTTAGAGACACATGCTGCAACCAAAGCGCACCAAGTTCCGCAAGGCGTTCAAGGGCCGCATCCACGGCGACGCCAAGGGCGGCACCGCGCTCAACTTCGGCGCCTTCGGCCTGAAGGCGATGGAGCCCGATCGCATCACCGCCCGCCAGATCGAGGCGGCGCGCCGCGCGATCACGCGCCACATCAAGCGCCAGGGCCGCCTCTGGATCCGCATCTTCCCCGACGTGCCGGTCTCGTCCAAGCCGGCCGAGGTTCGCATGGGCTCGGGCAAGGGCGCGCCCGAATTCTGGGTCGCCCGCGTCAAGCCCGGCCGCATCCTGTTCGAGCTGGACGGCGTGCCCGGCCCCCTCGCCCGCGTTGCGTTCGAGCGCGCGATGGAGAAGCTCCCCATCAAGACCAAGGTCGTCGCCCGCCTGGGCGAGTCCGTGCACGAGGCGGTGTAACCATGGCCAAGATCAGCGATCTTACCGCATCCACCGACGACCAGCTCTCGACCCAGCTCGGCGAGCTCAAGCGGGAACAGTTCAACCTGCGCTTTCAGGCCGCGACCAACCAGCTCGAGAAGCCGTCTCGGGTCAAGGAGGTGCGCCGCACCATCGCGCAGATCAAGACGCTCCAGACGCAGCGCGCGTCTGCGGCGGCCAAGTAAGGAGCCATCAGATGCCGAAGCGCGTGCTGACGGGCACGGTGGTGTCCGACAAGACCGACAAGACGGTGGTTGTGCTGGTGGAGCGGCGCGTGAAGCACCCGCTCTACGGCAAGATCATCCGCCGTTCGAAGAAGTACCACGCCCACGACGCGGAGAACGCGTTCCGGGAAGGCCAGACGGTTCGCATCGAGGAATGCGCGCCGATCAGCAAGCTCAAGACCTGGACGGTGGTGGAGGCGATCGATGCGCACCGCACGCCGGCCGTGGCCGCCAACGTCTGACGAGGAGGACTGACCAATGATCCAGATGCAGTCCACCCTCGACGTGGCCGACAATTCGGGCGCCAAGCGCGTCCAGTGCATCAAGGTGCTGGGCGGCTCCAAGCGCCGCTTCGCCAGCGTTGGCGACGTGATCGTCGTGTCCATCAAGGAGGCGGCGCCGCGTGCCCGTGTCAAGAAGGGCGACGTCCACCGGGCGGTGATCGTGCGCACGGCCAAGGACATCAACCGCGCCGACGGCTCGACCATCCGCTTCGACGGCAATGCCGCGGTGCTGATCAACAAGAATAACGGGGAGCCGATCGGCACCCGCATCTTCGGGCCGGTGGTGCGCGAGCTGCGCGCGGCCGGGCACATGAAGATCATTTCGCTCGCGCCCGAGGTGCTGTGATGGCCGCTGCCAAGATCAAGAAGGGCGACCGCGTCGTGGTCCTGTCCGGCAAGGACAAGGGCAAAACGGGCGAGGTCACCAAGGCTTTCCCGAAGGAGTTCAAGGTGATCGTGTCGGGCGTGAACATCGCCACGCGGCACCGCAAGCCGACGCAGGCCAACCCGCAGGGTGGCCTGGAGAAGGTGGAAGCGCCGCTGCACATCAGCAAGGTCGCGATCGCGACCGCCGACGGCAAGCCGACGCGTGTCCGCTTCGAGATGCAGGGCGACCGCAAGGTGCGCGTTGCGGTGAAGACCGGGGAGACGATCGATGGCTGATGGCTACACGCCCCGCCTGAAGAAGCTGTACGACGAGACCATCGCCAAGGCGATGACGGAGAAGTTCGGCTACACAAACCCGCTGCAGGTGCCCCGGCTCGAGAAGATCGTGCTGAACATGGGTGTCGGCGAGGCGACGCAGGACAAGAAGAAGGTCGACCAGGCCGCGGCCGAGATGACGCAGATCGCCGGCCAGAAGGCGGTGGTCACCAAGGCCAAGAAGTCGATCGCGCAGTTCAAGCTGCGCGAGGGTATGCCGATCGGCTGCAAGGTGACGCTTCGCCGCGACCGCATGTACGAGTTCCTGGACCGCTTCGTCACGATCGCGCTGCCGCGCGTGCGCGACTTCCGCGGGCTCAATGAGAAGAGCTTCGACGGTCGCGGCAATTACGCCACGGGCCTGAAGGAGCAGCTGATCTTCCCGGAGATCAGCTATGATCAGGTGTCCACCGTGCGCGGTATGGACGTGATCGTTGCGACCACGGCCAAGACGGACGAGGAAGCGCGCGAACTGCTGCGGCTGTTCGGCTTCCCCTTCCCGCAGCCGGCCGTCGAGCAGAAGAAGGCGGCATAACATTTCCTGGGCCCCCGCCGCGGCGGAGGTGCAGAACGAGGACTTAAGTCGATGGCGAAACTGAGTTCGATCAACAAGAACGAGCGTCGTAAGAAGCTCGTGAAGCAGAATGCGGGCAAGCTCGCGCGGCTGAAGGCGGTCGCGAACGACAAGAGCCTGGACGAGACGGAGCGGCTGATCGCCCGGCTCAAGATGGCGGAGCTGCCGCGCAACGGCAATCCGACCCGCATCCGCAACCGCTGCGAGCTGACGGGCCGTCCGCGCGCGGTCTACCGCAAGTTCGGCCTGGCGCGCGTCATGCTGCGCCACCTGGCCACGCGCGGCATGATCCCCGGCCTCGTCAAGTCGAGCTGGTAAGGGAAAGCGATGACCAACGATCCCCTGGGTGACCTGCTCACCCGCATCCGCAACGGCCAGCGCGCCCGCAAGGACTCGGTCCTGTCGCCGGCGTCCAAGCTGCGCGCCCGCGTGCTCGACGTGCTCCAGCGCGAGGGCTACATCCGCGGCTATTCGGAAGAGAAGCTCGGCGACCATCCCGGCCTGCGCATCGAGCTGAAATATTTCGAGGGCCAGCCCGCGATCCAGCATGTGGCGCGCGTGAGCAAGCCCGGCCGCCGCGTCTATTCGGGCAGCCAGGAGCTGCCGCGCGTCCGCAACGGCCTGGGCATGACCATCGTGTCCACGCCGCGCGGCGTCCTGTCCGACGCGGAAGCGCGCGACCAGAATGTCGGTGGCGAAGTGCTGGCGGAGGTATTCTGATGAGCCGCATCGGCAAGAAGCCCGTGCCCGTCCCCGCGGGCGTGACGGCGAACATCGACGGCAAGACGCTGTCGGTGAAGGGCCCCAAGGGCACGCTCACGCTCGATCTGGCGGACGAGGTCTGGTACGCGATCGAGGATGGCGGCATTTCGGTGCAGCCGGCGAACGACACCAAGCGCGCGCAGGCCTTCTGGGGCATGCAGCGTACGCTCGTCGCCAACCTGATCACGGGCGTGACCGAGGGCTATAACAAGCAGCTGCAGATCACGGGCGTTGGCTATCGTGCGGCGGTGCAGGGCAAGAACCTGCGCCTGCAGCTCGGCTACAGCCACGACGTGAACTTCGACATTCCCGAGGGCATCACGATCGCAACGCCCGACCAGACCACGGTCAACATCTCGGGCATCGACAAGCAGAAGGTCGGCCAGGTCGCCGCCGAGATCCGCCGCTGGCGCAAGCCCGAGCCCTACAAGGGCAAGGGCATCAAGTATGCCGGCGAGTTCATCTTCCGCAAGGAGGGCAAGAAGAAGTAATGGCCAAGGCTCTCTCCCTGTTCGAGAAGCGCCGCCGCCGCGTGCGGACCGCGCTCCGCGCCAAGGGCTCGCTTCGCCCGCGCCTTTCCGTGCATCGCTCGGGCCGGCACATCTATGTGCAGGTGATCGACGATGCGGCGGGCCGCACGGTCGCGTCCGCCTCCACGCTGGAGAAGGACGCGCGGGCCACGTCGGGCGCCAACGTCGATGCGGCGACCTCGGTCGGCACGCGCATCGCCGAGCGCGCGAGCGCGGCCGGCGTAACCTCGGTCGTGTTCGACCGTGGCGGCTTCCTGTTCCACGGGCGCGTCAAGGCGCTCGCCGATGCCGCCCGCGCGGGCGGCCTGGAGTTCTAATATGGCTGACGAAGTTCAGAACGCGGCGCCCGGCGCCGAGCAGTCCGCGGTCGGCACCGAGGGCACCGTCCCGCAGCAGCGCGAGGGCGGTGATCGCGGTCCGGGCGGTCCCGGCGGTGGTCCGGGCGGGCGCGGTCCGCGCGGCGGCCGTGGTCGCGGCGGCGGCAACGACCGCAACCGCGGCCGCAACGACCGCGGCCGGCGCGACAATAATCGCGACGAGGGCGGCGAGGAGCTGGTCGAGAAGCTGGTCCACATCAATCGCGTGTCCAAGACGGTGAAGGGCGGCAAGCGTTTCGGCTTCGCGGCGCTCGTAGTGGTCGGCGACGGCTCGGGTCGGGTCGGCTTCGGTCATGGCAAGGCGCGCGAAGTGCCGGAGGCGATCTCCAAGGCGACCGCGTCGGCCAAGAAGGGCATGATCCGTGTCAGCCTGAAGGACGGGCGCACGCTGCACCATGACGGGGTCGGCCACTTCGGCGCGGGCCGCGTCTATGTCCGCACCGCACCGGCCGGGACCGGCATCATCGCCGGCGGCCCGATGCGCGCGGTGTTCGAGAGCCTGGGCGTCCACGACGTGGTGACCAAGTCGGTCGGCACCAACAATCCCTACAACATGATCCGCGCGACCTTCGAGGCCTTGGGCGAGCAGACGAGCCCCCGCTCGGTCGCGCAGCGCCGCGGCAAGAAGATCGCCGACCTGCTGCGCCGCGGCGGCGCCACGGCCGAAGTGGCCGAGGCGGACGCGGTGATGGCGACGGAGTAGCAACATGGCGACGATCAAGGTCACCCAGACCGGCTCCCCCAT
>Ga0325400_1001088_pt1 | contig 21907 bp, 18 predicted proteins | sample PopdelMetagenome_2_FD_205662 | JGI IMG/M metagenome (GOLD analysis project Ga0325400, IMG submission 205662) | Populus deltoides microbial communities from Bellville, Georgia, United States - Xylem-PdKOR-R1 | ecosystem: Host-associated > Plants > Phyllosphere > Stem > Wood/Secondary xylem...
TTAGGCTCTAGTAGCCCTGTAATTGCACTTTTACGAGAGATCTCAACACTTTCCCTGTGAGATATGAAGCAGGCAACCCTTTTCTCTAAAATTAGTGTGGAAAATAAAAGTGAATTGAAATAAACTTTTTTTCTCACCCGCAAAAGCTCCAATTAGGAGCATCTCTGGACGGTTTAGGGACTTTTTATTCTTTGCTTCGCAATAAGATGTCTTCATCGTCTCGTACATGAAATAGTAGCATGTACTGTATGGAAGCATGCCCATCAGTGTAGGTGAAATGCCAGCATAAAAGGCTCCAATCCCTCCATCCTTGTAAATCTTACTGATGGCAATGCTTATATGAGGGTATATATCACGGCTTACAGTCAATCTATCCTGTACGAAATACAAGTGTTACAATCGGCTTCAACTAGAAAATAGAGATAAACAAAACTTTGTGTGCTTGGTGTCTCGGCTCTCAAAGATCTTCAAACTTAAAACTGTAGAAGGAAAAGGTTGTGACCCACTATCACATCTAATTTCCATTAATTAAAACAAAGCATAATGGTATACCAATACACCATATAGTCCAAGTCAAAGCAGGATCCTAGGAGGGGTATGAAGTAAAACATATATCATCCTAGTGAATATGAGTAAAACAGCAGATAGCGGCTTAATGCTTAATGAAATTCGAACGGAATTTCCAATTTTGGTAATCAAGAGCAATGCCTTATAATGCAAAATACCTTCAAGACTTCAAGAGGATGGCATGCAAGTGTGCTAACAATTCCAGCAGCAGCACCAGCAGCAGCAACTGGAGAAATCCAGGATAGAGAGAAGTTCAAACTAACAGGACCAAGTTGCACCCTTGGACATTCACTCTGACTCCATTTCTCTTGTGCTGATGTCATTGCTCGCTTGACACACTCGAATGTTCCTAGCTCAATTGCCTGAGTGGGAATTATACGAAGCATATTGATTGCATTTCCTGCCCACAGTCCTTGCCAACCCTGCTGCTCAATTATCTCTAAGAAACTACCAGGAATGTTTTGGATCCAACACCAACCACCATTCTTGTTCTGGATATCTCACAAGTAACAAATCAGGAGGGTTTTCATGAGTTACTGGTCAAGGCAGTATGAAATAGTTATCAGCAAATCAAACATTTCAAAAATAGTTAGCATGCAAAAGTAAAACTTTGAAAGGTCTCGACATCTCAGCATGACTTGGTTGGTTTCACGTTACAAATGCTGATTTATGCTAGCAAAATTGGTAAGAGTTCTGAAATCTCAAAATTAATAACGTACATTAGTTCATGCGACCAAATTTCTAAAGTTTCAGACCTCCGATCATTAAGCTTCAATTTCAAATGTTACAAGAAGAGCTATACTTCAATAACTGACCTCAAAATCACTTTGCACTGACTTCAATAGAAACTAACAATAGCAACAAGTTCTACTGAAGTAATGTGCTAACCGACACGTCTGGTTATATAAAAACAATAACACAAGTGCTATAGAAATAAGAAGAAACAGAGGAAATACCAACCTGATGGTTTCTAAAGGAGCAAGTACAGCTTTGGTCATAGCCCCAGCTAAGGCCCCACTGAGGAACTCACTGACTTCTCTGGTCTTCGTGAAATCCTGAGTTTTTACATCAAATTCAATTCAAAATATTTTTTTTTAAAATTAAAAAAAAAAACCGCAAAACAGGAACAATCCATTCCACTCGCTGAATTGGATAAAAAAAGGTAAGAGATTTACTTAAATTCCGAGTTTAAAAAGAATTGGTTTTTCTTTGTTAAAGAGAGAAAATAAAAGCAAAATTCAGAATATTCCATCCGAAGTTCATTTATTTTCTGCATAACTTTCCTTTTCCCCGCTACTTTTACTCTCAACTCCAGGAGAAAATAAAAGAAGAAAAGAAAAATAATTTAATTTAAAAAGGGAATGAAAAGCTGATGATGATGATGAAAAGGAGGCACATACTCTAACAGCAAGCCTGAAATCAGGAAGATGAAATCGTGGCTCAAAAGGAGGAGCAAGAGAACGAGGAGAAGGTAGAGAAATAGGATCATCTATCTGTTAGACTATCAGAATATTCAGCAGATCCAGTAGCATCTGCACAGTTCTTGAACCATTCCATTCTGTTGTCAATTCAAAATAATCCTGCTCTTTTGAATGACTTTTATATATCTATTTACTTCTTTATGATGCTAAGATTAGTTTCATTATTATATACATTGTAGTTTCATTGTACAACTATAAATATAATAGAAACTGCATGGTTTAAGTGTGTTACCCATTATAAAGACATATTATGTATTCTTCCTTCTGTGTTTATCTTACATGGTATCAGACTGACTACAAGGTTACACTTTTCTACATAATCCTTCCTTTTGCTTCCGTATCATCCATATAGTCAACACCAATACTTTCCCAACCCTTGCCCCTATTCTTCCACCATCTACAACCACTGTTTCCGTTAAGGTAGATTGCTCTCACAATTATTTGGCTTGGAAAATGCAATTCCTTATTCTCCTTCGAGGACACGATTTAGTTGGATTCATTGATGGCACTGAAACTTGTCCTCCCAAAAATCTTGACTCTGGTTTATTAAATTCTGCCTATGTTGTTTGGTAGAAGAAAGATGTTTGTCTCCTTGGATGGATCCTTGCATCTCTTTCTGAAAAACTTGTTTCCACTGTTTATGGAATGGAAACATCTCAGCAGGTCTGGACTGCCCTGCAGACTCATTTTTCTACTCAATCTCGCTCTCGCATTTCTCATCTTAAACATCAACTCCAGGCATTGACTCAAGGTACCAAATCTTGTTCTGAGTATCTTGAAAATGCCAAACATCTTGCAAATCAATTAGCAAGGGCTGGTAAGCCTGTGGACGATCAAGACTTAATCTCTTTTCTTCTGAGTGGCCTGCCATTTACTTACACACCATTTGTCACTTCCTTTAATTTTGCATCCCGTGACATTGATTTCACCTTTGAAGACTTTCAAGCCGAATTATTAGGCCATGAAAATCTTTTGAATTTCAATCACTCTTCTTGTGTCACGGATCATAATCATTTTGTCTTTGCTACCCACAAATCTAAAGCTCCTATCTGTGGCAGAAAGAAAGGCCCTCCTCTACATTCCACAAAACTGCAGTATGTCATTTCATCTACTTCTCGGCCACACCAGCAGACCAGATCACCTACTCTTCAACTTTCATCCAACCACCCGGTTTGTCAAATTTGTGGTAAAATTGGTCATACTGCTATTGATTGTTTTCACCATTTTGATTATTCATATCAGGGTCGGTTCCCTCCTCAAGATCTTGCTGCTATGATGGCTAAAGATAATGCCACACTTGATCATCAAGTTTGGTATATGAATAGTGGTGTCAATGCCCATATTACATCCAGTGCAACAAATCTCACTCATCAGAACTCCTGTCATGACTCCAGCACTGTAACTGTAGGAAATGGTTCAGATCTGCAAATTCTAAATACTGGTTCTACCACATTTAACCTTGGCAAATCCAATTTTCATCTAAACAACATTCTTCATTGCCCACAAGCAGCCACCAATCTTATTTATATCAATCGTTTTTGTTTAGATAATAATTGTTACTTTATATTAACTGCTACTGATTTTATCGTGAAGGAGAACCTGATAGGAAAAATCCTACTTCGAGGTGTGGTTGACAATGAGCTGTATCCATTAGCTGGGTGCCAAAATTCTCTTTAAAATCTCATATGTCTTTCAGCAACAGTTGGAGTTTGAGCTACTGCAAACACTTGGCACTCTAGACTAGGACATCTTGCTACTTTTGTTTTTGATAATTTATTCCATTCTAATAAACTCTATGTCAGTGGTCCTTCAAATAAAGTAGACTTTTGCTCTGCTTGTCAACTTGGCAAAGCTAAGAAACTACATTTCCCAGCATCTAGTCATCAATCTTCTGTTCCTCTTGCTTCAATCTACTCTGATGTATGGGTTTCCCCTTTACAATCCACAGGTGGTTGTTTCTTCTATGTTTTATTTGTTGATGATTATTCAAGATATTCCTGGTTATATCCTTTGCACAGAAAATTTGATGTGTTCGCCACTTTTATTAAGTTTAAAACCATTGCTGAAAAATTTTTCTCCACTTCAATCAAACAAATCCAAATTGATAATGGTGGCGAATTTACTTCCAACCAGTTTAAAAATTTTCTAACTACAAAAGGGATATACCATAGATTGACTTGCCCACACACTTCTCAACAAAATGGAATTGCTGAAAGGAAACATCGGCACATCCAGGAAATGGGACTCACTTTTCTAACCCAGTCAAGTCTATCTCCCCAATATTGGGTTGATGCGTTCCTCACTTCAGTGTTCTTAATAAATAGATTACCTTCAAAAGTCTTAGATAATAAAACGCCTTATTTTTTACTTCATAAAACTGAGCCACTTTATAAGGACTTTAGTGTTTTTGGATGCGCTTGCGATCCACTTCTCCCGCCTTATACTGAACATAAGCTGGCTTTTCGAAGTAAAAAGTTTCTCTTCTTAGGTTATTCTAACTATCAAAAAGGATATCGGTGTCTTGATTTAAGAATTAAACGGGTATACATTTCCCGACATGTCATCTTTGATGAGCAGTCTTTTCCAGCTCATGAACTCGCCAACCAAACCACATCTCAAAGTACGACTCCTGCTGCAGGTACCCCTTAGATAATTCCCAGTTCAGTTGTATCTAGTCCTTTATTATCTAACATTTCTACAGCTGTGGCTTCTCAAGATAATCCTTCTTTTCCCTCAACTGAAATTTCAAATCTTGTGGCAATAAATTCTGCCCATTCCTCCTCAGCTACTGCATCTAATTATAGTTCTTCTCCTTCTCCCATTTTAAATTCTCCAAATCCCACTAACGTAGATGTTGACACTTCATCAATATCTCCTTCTTCAGACCCCGATCATACCTCCCCCACTGACATAGATATTAACACTTCATCAATATCTCCTTCTCTAGACCCCGATAATACCTCCCCCAATCCCATTATCCAGCTAACATTCACTCACATTCAAACCCGTTCAAAAACAGGTCACTCTCACCCCAAATCTTTTCCTGATTACAAATTATTCTACCATACCCAACATCCTTTAAGAGCCTTTTCTGCACTCTTCAATACTACTGAACCAACATCCTACACTCAAGCAATTTTGGATCCAAAAAGACGTGCTGCCATGGGAAAGGAATTTGATGCTTTGATGATAAATGGCACTTGGTCCCTCTGTCCTCGCCCGCTTGATAAACACATTGTCAGGAATAAATGGGTATACAAAGTTAAAAGAAGACCAGATGGCAATATTGAATGTTTTAAGGCCATACTTATGGCCAAAGGCTATGATCAAAGGAGTGGGGCGGACTACCATGAAACCTTTTCCCCTGTGATTAAGCCAACTAGTATTCGTCTTATTTTGGCAATTGCAGTTCATTTTCACTGGCCCATCCGATAGTTAGATGTGTCAAATACATTTCTCTATGGGTTTCTAGAAGAAGAAGTTTTCATGGAACAACCGCAAGGGTTTATTGATAACACCAAACTGGATTATGTTTGCAGACTACACAAGTCTCTTTATGGCCTCAAACAGGCCCCAAGAGCCTGGTTTCGCAGGTTGTCACAACAACTTCTTGAGCTTGGTTTCCAGGAATCCATTAATGACTACTCTCTCTTTGTTCTGCATACTACAAAAATTCGGATTTATGTTTTGATACATTTCGATGATATCTTGGTGACCGGCTCTGATGCTTTAACTATTTCTACACTCATCCATCATCTGCAAAGCATTTTTCATGTCAAAGATCTTGGTTCTTTGTCTTATTTTTTAGGTGTGGAGGCTGATAGAAGTTCCAAACGACTACATCTCCGTCAGACCAAATACATTTGTGATCTCTTAGACAGGTCTCACATGGCTGGAGCTAAACCACCTGCATCACCTACAGTAGCCACTACCAAATTGTCCAGTATCGAAGGAGAACTCATCTCTGATCCTTCTACTTATTGTCAAATCATTGGGGCACTTTAATATTGCACTATCACACGTCCTGATATTTCTTATGCTGTCAACTAGTTATGCCAGTATATGCATCAGCCAAGAACTCTACACTTGCAGGCCATGAAGCGAGTCCTTCGCTACTTAAAGGGCACTGTTAACCATGACTTGTTTTACACACCATCTCCTCTACAATTACACACCTACTGTGACTTAAATTGGGCTGGCAACCTAGACGACAGAAGGTCTACTAGTAGCTATGGTATTTTTCTTGGCCGCAATCTAGTTTCTTAGAGCTCCAAGAAACAGAATGTGGTCTCTCGTTCGAGTACAGAAGCGGAATATCGTTCAATGGCACTCGTTACAGCTAAAGTCTACTGGCTTAGAATGCTTTTCAAAGAATCGGCAATTGGTCTCCCACACACACCGACTATATGGTGCGATAACATTGGGGCTATTGCACTTGCTTCCAATCCGGTGTTCCATGTAAGGACAAAGCATGTGGAAATTGACTACCATTTTATTCGCGAGAAAGTTTGCAACAATGATGTTCAAGTCCAACATGTCTCAACTGTTGATCAAATAGCGGATGTCTTCACCAAAGGCCAAACACAACGGTTTCAATATCTCACAAACAAATTAATGGTTTGTCAAAACCCCATTAATTTGAGGGAGGTGTTAGACTATCAGAATATTCAGCAGGAGATCCAGGAGCATCTGCACCAGTTCTTGATCATATCCATTCTGTTGTCAATTCAAAATAGTCATGCTCTTTTGAATGACTCTTGTATATCTGTTTACTTCCTTATGATGCTCATATTAGTTTCATTATTATACGCATTGCAGTTTCATTGTACAACTATAAATATAATAGAAACTACATGGCTTAAGTGTGTTAGCCATTACAAAGACATATTGTGTATTTTTCCTTTTGTGTTTATCTTACATTATCTCTTTGGGAAGCACCATTGTAATCCCACCGTACACGTCTCCAAAAACCCCGCTCTTTTTCTTCTGCGATTTAGTTTCAAAATCCATCGTCAAAATTTCTTTTCTTTTTTTTCCTTTTTCTATTTGGGGAGTACAATATTTTTTTGTAGATAGTAATGCAACTATTATATTAGTCGCTATTCAAAGATTCGAGCAAAACAGAGAGAGACAAAGGAAAGAAAAGGATATGCCTGAGAGTGGGACTTTTGGGACATGGACGGATTTGAACAGATATTTTCCCTTTCCTTTCCTTTCCTTTCGGTAGAGTTTTTTTTGTTCGTTTGCTTCTATTGTTTTGGGGAGAAGAAGGAAAGACATTAGAGGATGTCTTTCATGGGTTTCTAGGGCTCTTTTAGCTCACTACTCCCACCTTTTCAGGGTTTTTGAAATGCTGATTTTGAGTCATTTTCTTTTTGGGAGTCTATTGTCTGAAACTGAGACCCTACCAGAGCAGAAAGTGAACCTGTGAGTTCTTGCAAGTGAATTTACTTCTGTAGGGAATTCCGACCGGTGATGTTCTGATATTTGTCCATTGGAGGCTAAGCACACTGACATAATATTTAACGTGGTTCGGCAAACTGCTTACATCCACGGGAGAAGCCATTTGATTATATAGGGAGAGAACAAGATTTACAACAATAGAGGAGGAGGAATCATCCCCTCTTTAGCAACTCTTAACCTCACTCAATTTCTCTCATTTCAGTGCTGCAATGGCAGCTACTGTTGGTTGCTTTGGCAGCCCACTCTCTCTTATATTTCTCATATCTTTGGCTGCACTTTCCTTCTCTACTCACTCTCAGCTCTCTCACGTCTGCCTCTATTTATAGGCATGAATGGTAAGACAACTTGGCCATAGATCATGGCACTACTGGTGGCAGCACATGGGTTGCACCATTTTATCGATGGTTGGTGCAACTACCATTGACAATGGCAACCCTCTCTTTTTAGGGGAGGCTGTACATGTTGTTGTCCAATAATGACAATATCTCAATAACTTCAACTACTACTAGAAAAACAGTTTTGTTATTTCATGGAAATTAGTAGCCCACGAAGAGTTTCATCATTGTATTCATGATCTAATTATTCCTACTATGTAGCATTTATTAGACCTAAAAAAAAAAAACATGTAGGTTGTCCTATCATGTAAGAATAAACTAAAATTTGTACAATAATAGTAATATCTCTTAAAAGTATTTTTTATTTAAAAATATATTAAAATAATATTTTTTATTTTTAAATATTTATTTTTTTACATAAACACGTTAAAATAATAAAACTGAATTTTAATGCGTTGGATCACAGGAAAGGGACCTTTACCTTCAGTAATTCCTAAAACAGATCCCCTTTTTGTTTTCATATTTTCGAACTTAATTTTGACAACTAACTTCTTTCCATGTGAATGCGCAGAAAAGGATAAAACTGAAGGAACTGTGTAAGAAGAGTGAAGGATGGAAGAAGAAATGCTGGCCTCAAACATACGAGGATGTCCAACTGTTGTTTAGCCTGGTTGACATCAAATTAAATCTTATACATATTTTATTTTTACATCATATTTCTACATTTTCCCTTTGTTTACATCATCAAGCTTGAAAATCTACCTATCTGTTTGTATTTCGGGATAAAAACATTTTTATACATGTTTTATTTTTAGATTAAGATTTTTCTTCAATAATTTTTTTTATACATATTTGATTTTTAAATTAAAAATTAAAAAAATTCATTAAAAATACGCAACACGCGCATGCATGCATGCATAAGAAAGAAAAAAGGAAAAAAAAGATGTTAACTCATAACTATTTAATCAACAAGATTTCAAGCGAGAGAGAAAATGAAGTCGATATAAATTATATAGTGAGGTCTCATATAATTTTTCAAGTTTTTAAATTGAAAAGATTATTTGATATGACATTAAAGTCTTATTGATTAAAATAATTATTACTTATATTTTATTTGATAAAAATTAAGTATAAAATAATATTGACATGTGTAGGTTTTAAATTCAAAGATCTTTAATTTAAAAAATATATTAAAATATTATATAAAATATATTTTGAGATTTTATTTAACTATTAATTAATTTATTTTAATGGGATAGTTACTTGAATGCAAGCTACTCCTGATCCTGTTATGTCGGGTAGTGGTGGGTATCACTAGCCAGGAAACACAAGCAAGAGGATGATCGATTAACCGACACAGTGGAGATGATGGTAGATAGCAATAATATGACGGGAAAGTTTGGAGGAGTGAAATAGGGAGGGCGTTGATAGGATTTGTAAGCGGAACTGTGGTTTACTATCACTGTGCATATCGGAATTAATTCCAGCCTTTTTGACTTTTTGTTAAGGTTACTGGAAAATGTGGGAGAAATAGAAGAAATTGAAGGGAGAGAGAACTTATTGCTTGCCTGAGTTAATTACAAGTTCTTTATTCCTTCTCTGTGCACAACATTCCAGCCTTTTAGGGCTCGAACTTACCATGGATCAACGGCTGTGCTGAGTCACCAAGCTATATATAGTTGACCGTATTAGTGGGATGTTAAGGGACAAAAATCATCCTGCCAATTACCTGAATAGATGCACATATTCAGTAGGAAGGGGTGGCAATGATTACAATGATAATTGCTTCATGTCACAATTATACCCTGCAAGCCGCATTCATACACCCCAGAACAATATGCCACGGTTCTTATTCAACGTTTTTCTCAGCAATTAAAGGTGGATTTTTTTCTTAATTTGTCTCTAAATTATTTAAATTATAACATCTTCTTTATTTTCACTTCATGCTAGTAACTCTTTTTTCTCAAAAAAAAAAATTTAATAATTAAAAACTAGAGTTCTCTCCACAGGCAAGGAGCTAGCGAGAAAGATGATCTTGTTTGGGCTGGCCTCCAAGGGGGTGCTCTCCAGGTGATGCGGCTATTTATGGCACAAATGGGTCTTCCTCGTACGTCATGTGTGGATTACATCAACAATGCAGCTCATGAACTTCTTAACACCAATAACTCGAGGGATGCAAGATTTATCCATGTCAACATGCATGCATGGGACACACACACACACACACAACTTCAACTAAACGCAGTTTGATAAACGTCGTAGCATGAGTTAAAATTTGATTTCTGACATGATTACATTTTAAAATAAATTTCAGGTTTTAGGGTCGCAAATGCTCCATGCATGCATGCATGCTGTGAAGTCGATCGATCGCCTTGAGGGATGGGATGGCAAGATTCACTCCAGCACGAATTCCGACTAAAATTTATATCCAGCCCGCCCTAACCTATACAGAGTCTTTCAATTCAAGAATATCTAAAAAAGGGTAAATGCCTCTTTCCCCAATCCAAAATTGCGAGCGAATGATACATGGGAGTAATTGACACGTGGTCTGAGACCTACGATGTATCGGGTTTTAATAATAATAAAAAAAATTAATTTAATGTGACCCTGTTAAAAGTTAGAATTAATCTATTACCTATCCGCTCAAGAAACATTCGGTCAAAATTTATTAATATCTTAGTATTTTTATTTTAAAAAAAATTAAATTAATTGAGATTAACCAATCTGACCACCTTGCCTAGGTTCGAGATTAAAAACTATATATATATATATATATATTACATGGTAATGATGTAGACAATGACAAATAAAATTATACGTGTCGCAGTCATCTTGGCTTTTGACTAGGGATGGTTTTGTCCATTCATCCATGCCATGAAATGGCCTGGAAGTTTCCACCTTATCTTTACTTTGTTGTGTGCCCCTAAGGTTGCGTCGCATTCGGCTAATCCACGCTGCAGTAGCAATCAACCCCTCCTAAAATTTCAACATTTCATAAATCACACACACACAAAAATATTGTCGTTTCACTTATTTACTGATCACTCACAACCTTTTTCTGTGCTCAACAGTTGAATTTTTGCATGTAAAGATAAACTCCTTTTAGACCTATTTAATCGATTATCCGTACAATTTCTTTTCATGACATTTTAATTGCCATTGTTAAAAAATTAATTCAATAATTTTTTTTAAATATTCTAATAGGATCATAAAAATAAATTCACATCATTTTTTATAACATATCTTTGGATAAAATTTGTTGACACCTCAAACTTGTAAAAACTCACAACTAACTTACACTTACTCCTTTTAATTTAATTAAAAAGAATTAAATGATAAGGTTCAAATTTATAATTATTTAGTTAATAAAAAATTCATATCATAGAAAAAAATATTTTAATCTAATAACTTCATGAATAACTTTGTATTATTCTCTAAAATAATAAAAATTTACTTATTCATTTTGTTAAGTATCTATAATTATTCATTGAATATTTTAAAGTTTCTCGTTTTAAAATTAATCACCAATTTTAAATTGCAAGAAGCAATTATTGGTTTTTTTTCCTATATATTTTACAGGCGTCAACTCTCAAGAGTAGAGACTTAAGTTCATGTCTTCAAGTTAATAACCACTAAATAATAAAATTACCATTATTTTCACTCATCGAAAAAGACTATTATCTTTCTGATTTTTTTTTAAAACCCATGTGATGCGATCTCCTCTCCGAGATGCTTTGGAATAAATAAATAAATAAATAAATAAATAAAATGAAATAAAACAAAAGGTAAGAATTATTATAGAGCCGCCTTCATTCCGGGCGAACGTCCACGCTGACATGGCAAGTTACTAAATAGGCAGAACTATAGCATTACGGTACTGCAAAAGCAGCAGATCACTACCTACCTTCCCTTATGCTGACATGCCCCCTTTCCTATCCCTCCCTCCATAAAAAATCAATCAATGAAATCCCACCTCCTTCGTTTCCCTCCTCTGTCGCTTGCATCTGCGAAATTAATTAATTGTAATTTCTAATTCGATTGAAACCTTAGGGTTTTAATTGATTCTTAGATCCTCCACACTCCTTTGTATAGAATTTCAGTTATCTGTTTCTCTGAGAGAAAATGCCGTCGGTGTACGGAGCTCGATTGACTACATTTGAAGATTCTGAGAAGGAGAGCGAGTATGGTTACGTTCGCAAGGTAGATTCCTTTTCTTTTCTTTTCCTTTTTTCTCAATTAATTATTAATCTCAAGTAATTACATAGATCGAATTTTTGTTCTGGTTTTGATTGATGAACTTATCTGATGACCTGTTTCTGTTGATTTACTGCGATCAGATCGAGTTTTTGGATTTATGTAAAATTGATTTCGTAGTTGAATTTCGAGCCGCTAGATCTGTTTTTTAAAGGTTGTGATCCGTTGAGATACGTAAACTCGAGTGATTATTGATTTTCTAGAGATCTTGTTAGCCTAGTTGATGGTGTTAATTATAAAGGTAGAGATTTGAGGAACTGTGAAGTGGTTGTTAGCGTTTCAGTTCTGTGTGCTTCTATGCTTTTTTTAGCTTGGATTTAGCTTGATAAATATTGAACTAACTGATGTTTGTTTCTTGTTATTGCTTGAACTCGATGAAAAATGTTTATGCAGATAACAAATGTTTAAAAATAAGATCTGATTTGTTCGGTTCGTATTTGTGCGTTGGTTGGCTCATTTGCACAGTTTAAGATTTAATTGCTATATTTCTAGGACGTGAGCAACTGATTGCGATGCATGATTGTTAGTTCAACTTTGGTCTTTCATGATTTCAATCTAAATTCGATGCTGTTTTCTAGGCTCAACGCATTTTCCTGGTTTTGTCTGACTAACTTGATGTGGTTTTGACAGGTATCAGGGCCAGTCGTGGTTGCTGATGGCATGGCTGGTGCAGCTATGTATGAGCTGGTCCGTGTTGGGCATGACAATCTAATTGGTGAAATTATTCGTTTGGAAGGACATTCTGCCACAATCCAAGGTTATTTGCTAATGCGAGTTCTTGATAGTTAGAATACTGTATTTCATGCATCATCCTTCTCATTTTTTGAGCGGTTTCATCATTTAATACTGTGTATCTGCTCTGCTCGCTCCTGGATTCCTATTTTTTAAAAGGAAAGAAACATTTTTCTTTGTATTTACTGAGGTGCCTGGAATGGAAATGAATGTTTTTGTTCTCTCTGTTGACAGTGTATGAGGAAACTGCTGGTCTGATGGTGAACGACCCTGTACTTCGGACACACAAGGTGATCTCACTATCTTGTATTGTCATGTTTTTTTCTGAATGGTATTGTGACTGCATCAGTTCATTAATTGTATGTTGATCTTACAGCCTTTATCTGTGGAGCTTGGACCAGGAATATTGGGGAATATTTTTGATGGAATTCAGGTTTGACAGTGCTTGCCTTATTGTCAAATTCTGATTTAGTAATTAGAATTACATTTTGTTTTCTGTTAATCAGAAACCTTTTTCAAAAGCCTTCTAAGTTTATTCTTTGCCCTCACTTTATCAAAAAGAAAGAAACAAAGTTTGTGCTTTGGTTTCTCTCTTGAAATTTATAGTGGTTAACCATTCACCTATGTTTTCTCATCAAAATAGAGGCCTCTGAAAACCATTGCAAGGATATCTGGTGATGTCTATATTCCTCGTGGTGTCTCCGTCCCAGCACTTGACAAAGACACACTTTGGGAATTTCAGCCTAAAAAAATAGGTGACTGCTGGAACTTTGTTGACAAATGACAATAATTGTTCCTTCAATTTCTTATGTAGAATTCCACTAACTTCAGTTATGCTTAACGTTGGCAGGTGAGGGAGATCTCGTGACTGGTGGAGACTTGTATGCTGTAAGTTCTTTATTTGAACCTTTTGTTTGTTGAACTCTTTTAGAAATGTGTGGTTTGGACATCTTTATTTCTTTATTATTTATTTATTTTTGCATTAAGTTTAACATAGGATTTTGTGTGGATATTTTCCAATGCAGACTGTATTTGAGAACACTCTAATGCAGCATCATGTTGCGCTACCTCCTGATGCTATGGGGAAAATCACTTTCATTGCACCTCCTGGTCAATATTCATTGAAGGTTTGTCTCTTTCTCTTCTTTGCCTCATTAAAATGATAATTACACGAGAACACATCTGCTTTCCCTTTTTTTTCCCCTTGTATGATACATATCATATAGCGCAGTGCTTGCATGTTACATAACACTTTGATACGGAGTTTCTGAATGATGAATTTGGGAAACATAAACTGCATGCAAATGGCATTTGGATCATTCTCTAGTCTCCTGGGTTATAGTTACCATTTAGTTGAGATTTATATTTATGTGAATTTTCTATGACTTCTACACTGCACATTGACATTTCATACATAGATCTGTACACTGACTTCTGCTTTCGTAGGACACTGTGCTAGAGCTTGAGTTCCAGGGTGTCAAAAAGCAATTTACCATGCTTCAGGTTTGTAACTTGTAGCCAAACTCTAGATGAATTGAAATGCTTGCATCCTGATCTAGAAATTTTTTCAAATCTCACCGTTCTTCTACATGCAGACTTGGCCAGTACGTTCTCCAAGACCAGTTGCATCAAAGCTTGCTGCTGATACCCCTTTGCTTACTGGGCAGGTATTTGCCTACATTCTAAACGCATTGGTTTTTTCATCTATTTCTATCTCTTTTAGTAATTTGAGTTCCCAATGACTCTGTTTTGTTTCAGCGTGTCCTTGATGCCCTTTTCCCCTCAGTTCTTGGTGGAACTTGTGCCATACCTGGTGCATTTGGTTGTGGGAAGACTGTCATTAGTCAAGCTCTTTCCAAGGTGAAGCTTGTCAATTCCTCGTGGAGCTTACTCTGATGGTTGTGATGATGGGGTAGTTTGGTTGATTCATTGCTTATGTTTGTTTGTGCAGTACTCTAACTCTGATACTGTTGTGTATGTGGGTTGTGGAGAAAGAGGAAATGAAATGGCAGAGGTATGCATTTCTCTCACTTTATTCGTCAATCCTGTTTTATGGTTTTTAAGATTTTTTTATCTAGGGTAATCGATTGCTCAGGTGCTCATGGATTTTCCACAATTGACCATGACTTTGCCTGATGGCCGTGAAGAATCTGTCATGAAGCGTACAACCCTTGTAGCGAACACCTCTAACATGCCTGTCGCTGCTCGTGAGGCATCAATTTACACAGGTAACACTATCTCTTTTATGTAAATATTAAACAGAGTAGAGGATTCTATGAAGAGTAATCTCTTTTATCTTCAACCCTTGTGCCTATTCTTTCTTGTTAGCGTTACGAGAGAATTCAATGCAGTTGGTTGGTTAAGAGCTGATGTGTTTTGAACACATGCATCAGTGGATGTTAGTAACCGTTTGTAATTCAAGAAAAAGATTGTAATTTTTAAGATATCAGATTACTGTCACAGGTCCTTTGTCAGAGAAGCAGCAGCTCTCTTATGAAGCACATATAATATTCCGCGAAATAAATGGTTGCAATTTGGGCAATACAATCCACACCCTACCATTACACCTGCCGGCTGCAGACTCTAGGCTATTTAGACCACATATGCAGTGGACTGAAGAAAAAAACTCAAACTTGTAAATTATTGCTTATGCTAGAAGTTTCATGTTTGTGCCTGATTTGCATGAATTTGAAAATTCTATGTACTATTCATTTGTTGTTGGTGATGTTCTGTCTTATTGAATGCCTTGTGTTGATTTTCTTCAACTTGTGTGTGGATATGTTGTTCTCAGGAATCACTATAGCTGAATACTTCAGAGATATGGGCTACAATGTGAGCATGATGGCAGATTCAACATCCCGTTGGGCAGAGGCATTGCGTGAAATTTCTGGACGGCTGGTTAGCCTCTACCAACATTTATCTCAATGCCTTGGAAGAATTTTTGAATGCTTCATATGTTAGCGTCTGATATATTGCAGTGTTAGCTGGTGCTTCTGTGTGGTCTATATCATTTGTAGCTAACATGCCATTTGTCTGAGTTACCTTAACTTGCATATCATTTGCAACCTTTAATGCAAAAAATAACTATGTTTTTGTTAGCTAGATTTGTCGAAGCTGGATAAAGTTAATACTTAATGGTTGGTTCCAACATCTTATTAGGTGCTGGCTTCCACAAGTGATTGGCAATATCATCAGCTGTTACTGTTGATATTGGATTAAGGATATACTATTCTCATGATTGATTCTTTGTATGTTGTTATTTATTAGACAAATGAAGTAGCTGAGAAGTGAGAACTATGATCTATTATGCTAATTCTTTCATGCATATTGTGAAATTTGTTTTTATCCTACTCTGATAAACTCTAATTGCATATTTTGATAAACTCTAATTGCATATTTCTTAATTATGTTTGCAGGCAGAAATGCCTGCTGATAGTGGATACCCTGCTTATCTGGCAGCACGTTTGGCCTCCTTTTATGAACGTGCTGGTAAAGTAAAATGCCTTGGTTCGCCAGAGCGTACGGGTAGTGTCACAATTGTTGGTGCAGTTTCCCCACCTGGAGGAGATTTCTCAGATCCTGTTACATCTGCTACCCTCAGCATTGTCCAGGTAATTACAAACTATGCTCACCATCTTTCATACTAGAAGCAATTAGCACACCATAGATTGCTGAGTAAAACAGAGAGTTCAGTGTTATTTTTTTCTTAGCATTCTTCCAAGACCTAAAATTTTTTATTTAATTTTTTTTTTGTGAAAAGCTTGAAATAACTTGTTGCAGTAGGCAAATAATTTTTTTTAGGTTGCCTGATAAACAGTAAGACAAGAAACAGAAATTTCAAAATTGAAAGGAAAAACCATAGAAATATATGTTTAATTAATCAAGCCAACTTGAGCATGGCTGAATTACTGATCAACAAGCTGGAAAGCATAGCCTAGGCCCAAAAATGATTCTGCTTCAGTGATCCAGGTTAAATTTGAAGTCCAAGCACATGTAATTTATAGTCTCAAAAATGATACGTTCCATCTTGATGCCATTTTGGACTTTTTCTCCCAAGCTTTATTTATTTATTTATATTAAAATGAGGTTATTCATTTGTACTTTTGCAGGTCTTCTGGGGTTTGGACAAGAAACTTGCACAAAGGAAACATTTTCCTTCTGTAAACTGGCTTATTTCCTACTCTAAGTACTCAGGGGTAGGTTTGCAATTTTTCTACAAACTTTTTCCCTTTGTTTTTCTTTTGAAATTATAATTATTTGGATGCTTATTGGACATTTCATTCATCGCATCCGATATTCTATGGAACCTGTTCATATTTATTTAGGTTGTCCCGCTTTTGTTGTCAGGCTTTGGAGTCATTTTATGAGCGATTTGATCCAGATTTTATCAACATCAGGACAAAGGCACGGGAAGTGCTCCAAAGAGAAGATGACTTGAATGAAATTGTCCAAGTATGTTTTTTTTTTCCTTCAAAATTTTCTTCTCTTCTGGTTTTCTTAGCTCCAAGAACTATAAAATATGTGATTTACCTGGAACTGTTGAAGTAATATATGGATGAATTCTGTGAACTATATGGTGGGGGTGTTGTTTCAGTGTTACCTTTGCTGCAGAACCTTAATTGTACGAGTACTCCATGTCTTCTCTTGCCCTTCTAAATTGGTTGATTTGCAAATCTTAATTTGGCATAAAAGATGTTTGGTGGAGATTGGTCACAATTGGCGGTTATGATACTGTAGATCTCCATGGAATCATGTAGAGTTTCACTGTAGTGGCACTTTTATTTGGTCTCTATTTCACCCTTACTTTGAGGCAAATATGGCACAGCACATCATCCTTACTATCTCGGTTTTGCCATGTGACAAATTATGAGGATGAAAGTTTATTTGGTTTCTTGTCTGCTTGAGATTGAATAACCATGACTTTCTGGATTATTGCAGCTTGTTGGAAAGGATGCTTTAGCTGAAACAGATAAGATCACCCTGGAGACTGCGAAACTTTTGAGGGAGGACTATCTTGCTCAGAATGCATTTACTCCGTATGCCCCAACCTCATTACTTGATCTTTTCTCTATCTTTCATTTTGAGTAATTAAGATTTATCATAGTTCTGCAATCCTCATCTTTGAATGTGTGTTTGTTTGGCTGGTAGATATGACAAGTTCTGTCCTTTCTACAAGTCTGTTTGGATGATGCGCAACATCATTCATTTCTGTAATTTGGCCAACCAGGTAAATTATCCCCCTCCCCTCTGGTATTCTATCGTTTACTGTAAGTATTTGCAAGTTTGCTTGCTGTGAGAGGAGTCTGGGCATTCTTCTTCTCTTTTGTTATAAAGTTTCAGTAGTCAATAATTGTAGGTCTGATATTAAAACTCACACACCTGCTCACAACCTGTAGTGGGTGTAATATGGTTTGTTCTGGATCTTTGATGAACAAGTTTGCAATCCAACATACAGGCTGTTGAGAGAGGTGCTGGCATGGATGGTCAGAAGATATCATACAGCCTTATCAAACATCGGTTGGGAGATCTCTTCTATCGTCTAGTGTAAGTATTACGTACTTCTGACAAGAATCCCCTAGTGAAAAGCAATGCTATACAGAAATCCACTAGGATTGCCTTCTGATATTGTCATCTGTCAATGTTGCAGGTCTCAAAAGTTTGAGGATCCCGCAGAAGGGGAAGCAGTTCTCGTGGAAAAATTCAGCAAGTTGCATGAGGATTTGACTGCTGGTTTCCGCGCCTTGGAGGACGAGACTCGATGATTTAGGTGCTCCAAATTTTGGTTATCCAAGGAGTGTTTGTGGCGGCATGAGACCAACAGCACTTGAACTATTGTATTTGTTTGTCTGAAGAATCAGTGTTGGTAAATTCGTTAACGCCACTTTGCGGTGCTTGTAGCCTTTTGGGTTAGTGATAGCTACTGTGTAATTTGTTTATTCAAATTGGAGTTGTTCTGGGCAGTAAAAGACTAAACTGTTCCTTGTGTATTTATGCAATAAGGTTTGTATTCAGGCAGTGTCAAATCCCATGATTTATCTTATCACAAGTTAAAGAATCTTATCATTCCGAAGAGGAACTGGTTTTTTTAAATTTTTTTGTGAACTTCCGTTGTATGCTCTCACTACTCTTCTAATATACTTGTGACACGAAAGCTCTGTCTCGGGCATGGGAAGACTCGTGCATAAGGTTTTGACTATGATGTGTTTAGGACAGGTCAATTGTCATCTCATTGAGAGATAGTGACACCGGTGAAAAACCTTCTGAGGCCCAGGATTGCATCCTATTAGTCTTTTTATTATTATTATTATTATTATTGGATTCATTAAGAAAAAGAAACGGGAAGAGAATAAAATTTATGACCTAATGTGCAAGCCTTCTAATCACAGCCTTGTTGCACGGGATTGTGAGGCCAATACATATTTAGGACAACTATCGACCTGAAAATTCTTCATTAACATGCAGATTACACAAGGCTTGTTTTGCTTGAATGAGTGCTTTTAAAGCAATTGATGACGCGCCAGGAAAGTAGAAGCAGCACTATGGAATACGATGAGCACGGTCGATGGCACAGGCTCTTAAAAGAACCGATTACTTGAATTAGGATTGCTGTTGTTCCTTAATCGGCAAGCACTAGTTTCCTACAAAAATTTACACTTAGAAAGAACTCCTAAAAGATATGCAGGCTGAATAGGTTTCCCCTGAACCCAATACCCAATCAACACGAGTTCTGTAGACCAATCAAATCCCCTTTTATGCTCGGATGACTGGAGGACTCCGTATCCATGTTCAGTTTTTGAGCTTTTCTTCTTCCTTCCTTCCTTTAACCCATCGTATTGATGACAACACTGGCCATGATAATTTGGCACGGGCAACACTTAACAGACTCAGGCAGCTTACCTTACATAGATGACTGTCAACAGCACAACCAGCAAATTTCATAAACACAATGGGGTACCTTGAGAGTAATGTGAGGAAAAACTGAGTGGAGAAAGGTAAATATAGAAATCTTGGGAAACATAAAACCACATGTTTGCCACAATTCTAAATTTGAAATTACAACGAAGAAGGTGGATCTTTTAGCCAGGGCCAACTTTAGGAATGTCATAGTGCTCGCTCATGTTGGCCAAATATTGGTTGAAATCTTGAATCCTGTCACGGTGAGATTTATCAGCTTCTTTCGCCATCCTATGAACATCAATTCTCTCTCTCTGCTCAATGTATCGTCTCTCTGCAGGTGTGAGATGATCAATGTAAGAAGCAGCCTTTCCTTCCTCGCTCGTTTTGCCTTCATCATTAATATCTTCCTCATTAGGATCATCAGTTGGTTCTTCTACGCTTTGGCCTATACCAAATACCAACATTAATCGATGATCCTCTGAAATTAAAGTGGAGCAGTAAAATATAACATAACACGAATTACATGAAAAGGTTATAAGGAGCAACACAACGTCTTTTTCACAGAGACTGCTCTATTATTGGGATATTTCAGCAATTCATTTAAATCAAAGATTACCAGAACCCAAAAACAAAGAAATCAAGCCAGCAATCAAGATATTTCTCTGGTTGATGTGTGAAATAAAACCAAAATGATTGTGCTTCCTAATTTCTGTCATTCTCCGGAGACATGATGATAACCAACGAGTAGAAAAATGCCCTGAGAACAAGAAGTAGAAATAGTACACGAGGTTATTCAGCAACCATTGATTTCGAAGGCTGCCAATCACCCTAAACTTTGGTTTAATTGAGTTCTATCAGGACACACGATGACAGTGTTTCCTTCAAAAATCTGTATTAAATTTTATAAACATAGATAAAGACGAAGAAGAAAACAGCAGCACGGCAGGCTTGAAAATTCACACAGAAAGCACAGCACAAGCACAACAACAAAAAACAACCGAGGTGCATTTTCTACGAATGGGAGTGACCACCCAGATTCAACCCCAGAAACGAAACTAATCCCAGCCTCCAACAAGAATCCAAAGACTAACAGCTTACAAACAAGAAATTAATAAAGAGGGGATTTTTAGAAAAAAGGAAGAAACCCAAACCAGTAGAAAGCTCATTATGGATGACGAGATCAGAAGAATCTACTTGTTTCTTAACATGTTTCTTCTTCTTCTTCTTAAGGCTGCCAGCTTTCACATCCAAAGCTTTCCCCTTCAGCTTCAATTTCCCACCCACAACATTCTCATAACCAGACATTGATTAATCGATCGATCTTCTTCTTCTCCTCTGTTTCAACATTGATAAGAAGCCCAGAAAGGTATGAATTTAGGCTACAAAGATAGATTTAAAGCATCGAGCGAAGAGATCAGATCAGATTGATTCGTGGAAGTAAACCCTAATAAACAAGTACCTGATAATATTAGCTTAATCCGTTCCCGTTCAGGCGATGGGAATTCTCTCTTCCGCTAACCAGCCGACAAGACGTCACAGCTCCACAAGAATAGAAGGACTCCTATAAGTAACCGACTTGTAGTTGGTGTTTACATTTGTGGGCCTTTGAATACAAGGACCGACCCAGGTTTGGGAGATGGCTCGTCACTTGTTTTCTTTATTTAGCGACTAAGACTTGAAGAGAAGAGAAACTACTGATGCCATCAAAATTTTGTTTTTGTATTTTAAAAATTTTTTTTAATAATTTATTTATTTTTAATATTTATAGATACACTAATATCAAAAATAGTTTTTAAAAATAAAAAAATATTATTTTAATATATTTATAAGTAAAATATATTATGAAAAACAATCATAAACACAAAAAACAATTCTACTCTTTGAGTTAGCTCGCTTAAATAATATTTGGAATTCAACTGAACAATATATTTGCATTATACACCTCAACTTACTGCTTATATCTACTCTTTGAGTTAGCTCACTTAAATAATATTTGGAATTCAACTGAACAATATATTTGCATTATACACCTCAACTTACTGCTTTGATCATATGAGATGTAGATGATGTTATTTTAATTTTAAAATATTTTTTATTTAAAAATATATTAAAATAATAATTTTTATTTTTTTAATATTAATATATCAAATATTTTAATAAATAATCAATAACACGTAA
>Ga0325400_1001095_pt1 | contig 21870 bp, 20 predicted proteins | sample PopdelMetagenome_2_FD_205662 | JGI IMG/M metagenome (GOLD analysis project Ga0325400, IMG submission 205662) | Populus deltoides microbial communities from Bellville, Georgia, United States - Xylem-PdKOR-R1 | ecosystem: Host-associated > Plants > Phyllosphere > Stem > Wood/Secondary xylem...
CGTGACCTGTAAACATATTCTATATACAACTCATTAATTTAAGAGTTCAATGAATACATGATCTAACATGGATAAAATTAACAAAATACCTAGCCTAGAGAAGACAACATGTCTAGTTTTATTTCCAACACAACATTCTAGAGGGCCAAAACACTACCAAGTTTGACAAGCTACTAGGCCTCATTTTTTCTTGGACTTGGTTAGGAATCTAGCTCAAATGCATGTGGATTTGGCTAGATTCTAGATCCAAATCTCTTAAGGTTGACTACACACTAAACCCAAGCGCACATGAAGCTATCTTTAAGACCCTTATAAGAGCTTAAGATAATCATTTTTCTATATCTCTAGGTGTATAAAAGTTCTCTAAGAGCTGATTATATTTCTACCAACATTAATACTATAATGGAGCTATTCTCATCAACATTAAATGTTGTATATAAAATAATGTATAAAGTCTTTTATAGCTCTACCATTTGTTTATCAACACTAATGATGTGTAAAGGTAATTCCTGTCAACATTAATATTGTGTAAGAAAACATTTTTATCAGCATTAGTATTGATTTAAAAGACTTTTTCCTTACTAAGATATTCAAGAGAAAAAGATTTTGAATCGCTTGAGCAAAACAATAAGATTCAAAGTACATATCCTATAAATATCATCTGAACCATCCAATTAAAAGATTCGCAATTTTTATTCTCTTATCATACATTCTCAAAACATTTATTACACAAAAGCCAAAAACAAATATTTTTGTTCGTAGAGTTTAATGTTTTTTTTATTACAATCGTTTACTATAAAGTTATTAACTTAATTATTAAAAGGTGTCTAAACCTCATAAAAATAGTTTGTTTTATAGAAACCGAGAATTCTACCATAAATTCTTTGATATTTCTATTCGTAGAAATAGAATATTGACATAGAAGTGTTATAATATAATTTTCAAGTACTCAAACTCTCTCATGAGCATATTAGATCCTGAAAAATAATCAATATATAAATTGTTATGGCACACACATTACTAGTTTCCTCACCGATGAGCAATGGTTTGAAGATGGAAGTGCATATCAATCTTTTTCCTCAGGAGTTTGCCACATAATTCCTTTAATTTCCCTTGTCATTGCAACTTGGGAGCTTCATCATTTGTTTGGTAACGCGGTTAAAAAGTTATTTATTTAAAGTTTTATTTAAAATTAATTTTATTTATGTTTTTGAATTATTTTAATATGTTAATGTAAAAAATAAATTTTAAAAAATAATAATAAAATATTTTTTGCATATATTTTTAAATAAAAAACATTTTAAAATACAAATCCTCCCAAACAATCCTAAAATCTAGGAGGACATCGAGAATTTTATTTATTTATTTATTATCAATTTGAATGCTGTGAAGACTGAAAACATAAATAGAAAAAAAAATAATTTTAATATAAGTTAGATAATCTACACTAGAATATACTCTGATCGTTTTTATTTATTTATTTATTTATTTAAAAAAAGCAATTCGACTAGGTTAGGTTGATTAAGTCAGTCCCATATATGTTTTTTCTCCTTCAGTTTGATAATAAATTATATTCTCAAATAAATATAACATAATAACTTTAATGGTACAGCTCATAACAGTTTAATACATTAAAAAAATACAGCACTCTATTTATTAATTTTAATATTCTAACTTGGAAAAATAAGGATATTGTTTTCTGTTGTAAAGTGGTGACATGTCAACGAGCACTGGGCACAGTATTTCTATCTTATCCATCGTATGATTCATCATTTGAGAAAAAAATCAAACACTACTCTGGGAGGAACCCAAGTCAAAGTATCTTAACCATCTAGGGTCGTGTTCTGTAATCAGGGCTCGGAACCCATCTTTCACTTGAAACTAGCCAGAACCAATATTGGAAATTTGGAACCCTCCTGCCCTATATGAGAGCTAGACCAAGCCAGCAGTCTCGTGATCTTGAACCAGAAATAATTAGAGCTCGAGCCCATTGACATGTCGAAGATATAAGGCCATTGTGCAACTTCAGAAATAAATAAAGTTAGAGCCCACTGATCTGTCAAAGATACGAGACCATTGTGCTAAGAGTTGCATGACTTAGTATTATTTAGCCAAATTTGGTCCAAGCCCAGACCATCTTCGATTCTAAAGGTCACACCAGCAAAAGACTCGGCTGCGGGCTGCGGGCTGCGGGCTGCGGGCTGCGGGCTGCATGAAAAATGAGCAGTGCTATTACCGTTTGTTTTGATGGCAGCTGTTCTCAATTGTATGGTGTTTGGTTCCAAAATGAACTTGGGGTTTGGTTCATGGAACCCACCAATAAATGAGGTTTGACCTCAGTTTTGCATGACGCAACTTTTACATGCTTCTAGTGAACCACTCATCCTGTGTTTTTGCCCAATCTTAGTATTTTATTGTTGATAAAACATACAGACCAAAACAACTTTTGAAATTTTCCTTAGTTCAAGAAACAACTGTATAAACAAATTATCTTGAAGAGTTTAGAGAGTTTCCATTTGCACAGATCTATGTCAAGCGTGCTTGACGCCAGGAGCAAAAGACCAAATTTTTTGACAAATTTGAATGAATTTCTTGATGAGATATAGATCACAAAGTTTCGATTATAATTGTTACTTACATGTTTTATTTTATTTTATTATAATATCAATTTCAACCACAGTTTTAATCAAACACATAAACACATAAGATATACATTTTACTAGTCAACAACTTCAACCATAATTTTAATCAAATCAATCATAACTAAAAATAATTATTTTAAACTTATTTTTTAAAAATCATGAACACAAAAACTATATTTCCAGTGGAATGGCCTTGGATATATCGCGTCTCCCAGCTGTAAATTCTTACCAAACCTTTCTAGGCTGCATGCTGTACTAGATATATAACAACAGGGGATTTGTTTCTGATGCAGGTTGGTACATCTGCTAAGTTAGCCATGTGGTTCGTACAAAAAGGGAGGAAAATTAAAGATGCTGCTGCCGCTGTAAACACATCAAGATTGCTAGCCAAGAAATCATGTGGCCTCCTGCACGGCGGTATCAATATATCTAGTTTAAAACCAGGCACGGAAGGGAGCTAATTGGCCATTGTTAGTTCCTGTGAAGGATTGACTGGGACGTATGTCCAACAGAATAAAACTACGAAGAGAGAGTCCCAAAAACGGAGTACAGATTTTCTATAACTGCCATCGGGAAGGGCGAGTCACTTTCTCCTTGACCTTGATGCTTTGATTATTGGTAGTTGTTTCAGGCAAAAGCTGAGACAAAAGCTGCCCTCATCACGTGGTTTTTCAAGACCATCAATTCTGTAATTTGAAACTTTCCTCCATCTCGATCCATGATGATGCCCACCATGAGCTACAGTATATGGCCTCCTGTAAAATGGGTACCTCTTGGTCAATATGACAATAATTTCTGTGGTGATATCAGATTACCTCTAGATGCTTCATTTTTAGTGGTATGTCTTTCCACTATCAAATTTAACAATTTTATTAATAAATTTTTTTTATCAGAATTTATACTCATAGACTGTCAATAAGTATTTTATAAAAACAGTCTGTAAAAAAAATTCTTGTCAGTAATTTATGATATATTGAAGAGTTCATCGATAATAAATTTACCAATGAATTTACAGACGGACAAAGCACACCAAAATTTTTTTATCAGCTTCATTCTGTTGGTATTGCCCTCGGGAAGTTTGCCATATAACTGACAAAATACCACTTGCAATTCCGTTGGTGTTTTTATTTGTTCATCGGTAAATATAACATATCATTGACGGAATATCAGCTGCAATTTCATCATGGAGTTAACAATTACAGTGGCATTTGCAGTAATTCTTTTCAAATTCTTTGGAATATACCAACGAATGTAGTCTATCGGTAACCCCCCCTGTGGTCAATAATATTTTAAAATACTTTTTTTTAAAAAAATATATTGAACAAAAGTAGAAAAATAATTAAAATAAATTAAAATCAAATATATAAAATGAAATTAAAATAATATAAAAATTAAATATTTATTATAAATTTAAATATTTGTATGTTCAAATATAATAAATTTAAAATAGAGACGACGTTGGAGGAGGAGGAGGTTGGTTGTCGTCAGGATCATGGGGCCAATAAGGAGGAGTACATGGATCACCCATGTATGATCTCATCTCCATTACCACTTGGCAGAGTTATTCATAATCCACCATGAGTCGTTCAAAAGTTTCATTAAGATGTGTCGTCCAATCTTGTACTCGTTAGTCTAACATCGCCTTGAACTTCGAAGTTTGATTGCTCATAACCGATTGTGAGCATCCAACTATCAAAATATTACGGGCCATTCGCAAGTTCTCGGCTGTAGTGTTAGAGAGTCCGTACATCCGATTTCTATAGGGCCAACTGAATGATCTTGCCTCTAACCACAAATCTGGATGGGTCGAAGGATCGTCTTCGTTTCTCTTATTCAAACAGTTGTTATATGTATCCTGAAAAGAAAAAATAAATTCATCAAATTGAAGGAGATTATAACTTAATAAAAAAAATGGTTGAAAACCAACATACTACAAAGTGCTGAGCTCGGTTATCCATGAACTGCTGCATCTTTTTTTGGTAGTCATCACTCTGCACATGCATTTCAACAAAATGTTCCATCCGACTTAGCTTGCATTCAAGAATCATAGCCTGCAAGATAAATATGTTGTTAGTTAAATATATTTTTTAAAAATAAAAAAATGAAAGGAATAAAAAAATCTTATTATCTGCTTCACATGCGAAATGAACGGAATGGAGCTGCCAATATACCTGGTAACGGAATAGTGAACACACCGGTGCTGGTTCTCCGCACCAGATTGTGACAATCGAGCAAAACGCATGGATGTTACATGCTGAATGTAGTCCGCTCAAACAACCTTCAAGATATATGGCGGTCTAAAATCCTTCCAAACCACTACGTCATTTCAAGTTGGAAGCTCACTTTCTTTCGCATATTTTCTTGCTTTTTTTAATGCCTCATACCATAAATCACGCAACCTATATGTTACCAATAAATTATCTGTTAGTAAATGAAAAATAAAATTTTAATATTCAGAATAAAAAAAAATATTTTGATTTTGATCTTACCTAGTTGCAGCGTAATTCTTCTAAACCGTTTTCACAACATTATCATTAGCTCTCTCCATTCAAATTTTCCCTTGCAGTAAAAATTTTTAAAAAGAAAATTTCAGTAATTTCAATAAACTAACTGAATTAACATAATAAAAAAATATTTAAGTTAATACTAACCTTAAACCTTGAAAATCATGCATCGACTTGTGGTTTCCATTCATGATGTTTGGAAACCTAGCTCCATTTAGACAATGAAATTTTCATTTATGATTTAAAAGCAAATGTTATTGTTCTTGCAGTCTCAATTTTTATAAACCTGAAATTGCATTCGTTAAATAAAATTATTTTTCAAAAAATATTAAACATGTTATTGCGAAAGCAAAACAAACTTACATTGAAAGGTTCTCCTTACACTAGGTCTTGTACTAGCGAGTAAATAGATCTTGCTATGAAGAGACCCCCCTCGACGTTGTGGCATTGCACTCGATGACCCCACATCGTAAGTAAATGCATGTGCCTTAGGTGCCTGTTCTTGGTCGGCACCTAATGACTTATGGTTGTCAGCATCGCTGCTAGAAGAACTAGCAGCGATCTTATTCTCGCGACATGCAATAGACTTTCTCCTAGACATCTACATAAATTAACGGATAAAAAAAATTATATGATTCTGATTTTTTAAAAACATTCGGCAGCAACTTTCCTATATGACTACTCAAAATTTTTAAACCTACAAATACATAATATATGTACCACAAACCAATTGATTTTATTCAATTTCTTCTAACAACTTAGAATAATTCAAATTTGCACAAAATTCTCATTTTCTAAGTGGTAATATATTAGATTTTATCGATGAAATTTTTGATGGAATATTAAATATTAATATCTTTAAAAATTTTGTCGGTGATTTCGTCTATGAAGTCAAGTTAGAATTTTCAATTCGCGTGAAAAATTTCAGAAACCCCTCCAAATATTGTTGATGAATTTTCATTACGTCGGTGATTTTGTCTGTAAAAGAGTAAACATTCAACAGTAAAAAAGAACATTAATTACTAGTGCCTTGGAATTCCCAATTCTTTGGTGATTCCATTAGGAAACTTGTACCACAATAAAAAAGAGAATTAATTGTCAGCGCATTGAAATTTTTATTTCGTTTATGATTTTGTTGATAAAAAAAGCTTTAATTATCAGCGTCTTGGGAAGTGAACAGTTCCCATCACCATTGGAATATACGGATAGAAATATTCCGTTGGTATATTCATGTGTAATTCTCATCACCATGAACAGTGCCGGGGAGAAGGGGAACAATTCTCATCGCCATTGGAACATAGCGATGAACTCATTCTGTCGGTATTTCCATCGGTGTAAAACAGTGTCTGATGTCAGATTGTATTTGTATTCCCTATCTATTTATCCTATAAATACTTAAATTTACAGCTGCACGCACAACACAATAATACCAGTTAACATCACAATAATAAAATAAATAATTTCTTGTCATTCAATAATATATTAACATCATTGTCATTACATTGAAGTGAATTTTGTCCATAAATATTACATTATAGTTTATGGCATTATAAATTCGTGTTGTGCAAATTAATCAGAATTGTTTTCTTCTTCGTTAATTGACCCATCTTCATCTCCATCACAACTTCTATGTTAATTTCATCACTATCACCATCTTCATCGACTTGTGTATGTCTGCTAGAGTTCAAAACATCATTCAATTTCTCAGAGTTAACATTAACCAAAATATTATTGGTGATGCAAAAATTTGAGTTTTCTTCTAAGTCATTAGACAAAAAAATATTATTTCCCATAGTTAATTCATCATTGCCATCCTAAACAACCTTAACACGACCCCTGGATTTTATTTTCACTACAGATAACCAATCAGCTTTTGAACGATCCTTTTTAAAGAAAGGATCGTATGTGTAATAAACTGCTGGCATTGCTTGGCAAAAACAAAGACATTGTCAACGTTGCGGAGTTTAGCCTTTAAATTAATTTCGAACAAACCATGATAGGGATCTACTTTGATTTCTCTGTCAATAGTGTCATACCAATAACATTTAAATAAAAATACTTTATTTTGCTTGCTATGATATTGCAATTTAATGACCTCTTTTAACTTCCTATAATAGTCAAATTTAAACTTATTAGAAGTTGATCCCTTAACATAAACCCCACTTTATATGTCTTTCCGCCATGCCTATATTCTTCAATATGAAACAAATGTCCATTGATGAAGTACCCGTTGTAGCACTTCCTTTTTCTTTTAAAACCCAGACTTAGTAAATACAAAGTAACACTAACATTCCTTCACAATTGATAAACCTAGTACATGAAGTACAACCATGAACAATTCACGAGAAATGTGTAATGAAATTAAGTATCCTAAGAGATAAGAATAATTAAACAGTACTTATATATGTTCTAAACCACGCAGAAAATTATTTATCTTATAATCGAAAGATTTGAGATTCAGTCAGCTGTAAGTCTTAGGATAGTAAATATTGACGATGTTGCTATGAGAAATTCATCAATATATCAATTTATGATATTATAAGAGATAAATTGCTAAAAAATAATGACATATTAAGCAACATACGTACTGAATAAAACATCTTAATTCATCGCAGTTAAATTGCACATAATTATATGTTTGTCTGAATTCTATTTCAGACAAATATCTTTTCCTCATAGCTTTTTTTGGGTATAGATTGTCCAGGATGAGAGATTATTAACAAGTTCCCACTTGAAAACATTTCCCTACCATCATCATGTCTTGGGACGCGATTGCTTTTTGTTCTCAATCGAGGCTCGAAATGGTACGAGATAAATGTTGAGATCTCTTTAACAATATAGGCAGCGTATATTAAAGCCTCAACATGCACCTTGTTTTTTACTTTTCTCTTAAGGTTGAATAAGTACCTGCATAGAATTAAACGAATGTTTGAAATTATACAAAGAAAAACAAATTTTTTTTATTATGATGCATGTGTAATCCCTAACCTCTCGAATGGATACATCTATCCATATTGGACCGGGCCTCCAACTTTTGCATCAAAAGATAAATGTATGGGTAGATGCTCTATCGAGTTGAAAAATAATGGAAGGAATATCATCTCAAGTTTGCATATTATCTAGATAATATTCATTTCAAGCCTATCTATGTGTTGTTTTTGCAACTTATTGGATCATATATCTCTAAAGAAATGAATGATCTTTGTGAGTGCATCCCATATCCTATTTGACAATAAATCCTGACAAGCTAATGGAATGAATGTTTGGATAAACATGTGGTAGTCATAGCTCTTCATTCCATACAATCTGTAATCCTCTAAATTCACCAACCTTGATATGCTAGAGGCATGTCCATTAGGTTAACACAAACTTTTAAGCTATTAATAGACAAATAATTATGCATTCTTACCTAAGGCAAAGCTGGCTTTGGGCTTTGCAACCCGTGACCCAACATAAACCACCTTCATATTTTTACGGTGAGAAAACAAAGCTATATCCATTCTAGCCTTGATGTTATCTTTTGTCTTTTTCTTCACATTCATAACCGTGTTGAAAATGTTCTTAAACATGTTCTTTTCTATATGTATAACATCAATGTTATGGCGGAGAAGACTGGTCTTCCAATAAGAAAGCTTCTAAAAAATACTTTGATTAACTCAATTGTGGGTCAAACCAAAATAAAAAAACTTCTACTCATCTGATTGAAAACCAAACACAATGTCATTGTACTCTGACACCAAGTAATCGAATTCCTTCCCCGAAAGAAGCGGCGGTACATTATCCCTTTCAACTCTGCTAATAAAAAAGTCCTTATTCTTTCTGTACTTGTGATCCGTTGGCAAAAATCATGGGTGACAATAAAAAAAATGCTTTACCATTGTTTGTTAAAGTGAATGCCTTTTTATTTTCCATACAGTATGAACATGCTAGTTTTCCATACGTGCTCCAACAAAAAACTATTCTATAAACAGGAAAATCATTGATAGTCTACATCAAAGCTGACTTCATTATAAAATTCTGTTCTTCGATACATCATAAGTCAAAGCCCCAGATAACCACAACTGCTTCAACTTATCAATCAATAGCCAAAGACAAACATCTATATTCTAACCCAGAATATTAAGATCGGGTATGACCGTAGATAAAAACATGAACTTTGGTTGCTTCATACACATCCCCGGTGGTAAGTTGTAAGCTATAAGTATCACCGGTCAATAAAAATAAGGTGCAATAAATTACCCGAATGGATTGAATCTATTTATACATAATCAAGAGGCACGCTCCTTAATTCCACTGAAAACTAAGGATGCACACTGTTAAAGTGTTTCCAGGCTTCATCATTGGAGGGGTGTACCATCACTCCATCTATTGCATCAGTTGATTGGTGCCATGCTCATCAGTCTTTGGTGACGTGAATAAACTCTATAATCTAGGTGTGATTGAGAAATATCTAAGTTTTCTGTGTGCGAAAAAAGTCCTTCCCCTGCCAATTCTGGGTTTATAACGAGAATGCCCACATGTTCTGCACTCAGTTAACTTTGCATTTTCAAGGTAGTGCAACATGCAGAAGTTTGGACATATGTTAATTTTCTGGTATTCTAGACCAAGGGGTTTCATCATGGACTTAGCAGCATAAAAGTTCTCTTTCAGCCTGTTCCCTTTAGGTAAAATGTTTCTCACCTATTCGACAATTCTATTATAACTGGTCTCACTCAACCTATGATCCAACTTGATGGTGAACACCTATGCAACGATCGATAATTTACTGTGATTTGTGCAATCATCCTATAATGGTTCATTGGAATCTTTTAAAAGATAAAAAACCTAGTTGTGTCCGTATTAGGTTCTTCATCTATGATTGGACATTGACCGATATGACTCTGATTCATTCTAATCACATCTATAACTATATTCTTATAAGGATTACTATTGTCATATACAACTCCATGCACATTGCTAGCACTAGAAGTTGACCCAACCATCCTCTATACAATTACATCGTGAAGAACATATGGTTCTCCGTATGCATACCAACATATGTATTTCTCCATGAACTTTTTTTTTATAGAAGATGCATCGTTACAACATCTAGACTGATAAGTTTTTTTTATTCTTACATCTCTTGCATGAACATCTAATACGACCTCCATTAAAATTTCTCAAATTATATAGTGTGTAATTAATAAAACCCTGAACTCCATTACAATAATCCATCATTCGCAACCCTTGGGGTGAATCTTGATACATCCATGAACAATCATTCATTACTTATATCGAACCTATTTAAATAATGATGACAAAATGCATTAATTAACTATGTTAACTAAATAATTTGCAAAAATATTGGTTTAACTCAATCTTATTCAATCTATTTTACTAGTTCTCTTAATTCATTATCAATTTTATCTCTATATAAATTAAAATTTCTACACATTTACCAAAAATTACAACTCGGCAATAAAATTGACAAAATATAAAATGAACATGTTAAATAAACCATTATTTATTTCATCATAAAACACCAAAGTAAAACATTCAACATAAGTTTCATCAATTTACAAACAAATATAATTTTACAAAATCCAAAACAAACATAACATGCACAAATCATAAATCCATACAACAAAATTGTATGAGAAAAAACTATAAAATAAGTTAACACCCAAACAAAATACATATATTATAAAAATATGAAAAAAATAACATTTAAAAATTATGTTTAAAAGAAAAAAAGGATAGATTTGTTTACTTAAGGTGGAGAATCCTCAATAAAATTGAAATAAGAATATGGATTATGACAAACCAAGTGTTATGGTGGCTAAATTTGTTGTAGGAGGTTGAATTGTGTTTAGATTGAGGGGGGGTGACTGTTTGTTGCAGAAAAAAATGCATAAGAAAAAAGGAGAAATGAGGGAGGGGAGAGAAGGGTTGCCCGTCAGGTTAAAAATTAAATATTACAGATAAAATTATTATGTCGGGCATTCCATCGGTCATTCTATTGGTAAAATGTGTCACTTCACCATACGATTTGCCTTTTTAAATTTCGCTGTAATACAATGTGTAAGTCCATCGGTATATACTGAGAGACTATTTTTGTCGGTATATTTACATACAAACTTTACCGTTGGGTTAAGTCTGTCGGTAAACCTGTTGGTAAAAGTTACACGTCATCATACTGTTTTAGCTTTTTTATTTTTTCTTTTCCTACTGCAATTCTCTTGGTATATACCAACATAATGTTTCTATCGGTTTTTACCGAGGGATATAGTGATGGAAAAGTCCATTAGTAAAATTCACCATAATCTACCGACGTAAAAATTATATTGATGTTTCTGTTTATATTTGTCAAATTTTTGGTAGTGTCAACTATATCACGTCTCCCAGCTGTAAATTTTTACCAAACCTTTCTCCTGTAAAATGGGTACCTCTTGGTCAATATAACAATTATTTTTATGGTAATATCAGAGTACCTCTGATTCTGCATAATTGACTACTTACACATAGTTGATTAAGAAAAGAAAGGCTGGCAAAATGGCATCTTTAACTAATTTGTTACTCTTTTATTATTCTAATAATTATATGAAACTATTGCCATCATTTAAGCTCCTCCACCGGCTGGAAAAAAAAGCTCAACGTCAAAAAAGGATGTCAAGAGACCACAAGTGTATTCTAAAAAAGCAAAATAATAATAATAATAATAATAATAATAATAATAATAATAATAATAATCATGATTCAGGTATAAGAAGGAAAATAACATTCATTTATTCAAGGTGAAAATTGAAAATATTCAAACATTTTATAAAAAAAATAAAATAAAAAACTCAAAATCAAAAGAAAAAGGATCAAATATGAAAACAAAACAAAATAAAAGAGCAAATAGCATTTCAATCAATGATGAAATTAAAAAAAAAATTAAAGTTTACAAAATAAATCAAGATGAAAATCATACAAAAAAAAACAAAGAGGACTAAATCAGATATCTCCAAACAAAAAGAGGACATCATGGATTTTTTTTTTTGCTTGGACAACTTGTTTTTTAGAAGAAGAGAGAGAAAAAGAAGAAGAAAAAAAGAAAACATTGCCAGAGTCAAATCTCTACACGCCTCACCATACGCTTTACCTTATATATGCGAGGACTCTACAAGCTTTTGAAAGTTGTCGCAATTACATAATTCTCACCTCCTAACACCGTTACATGCGCTATTTTAAGCATGCAGAGCAGTTTCAAGCGTTGACACATGCATTGCACGCTCCAACAACTTTTCTTAAAAAACATTAATTATTCATTTTAAATATATGAAATTTTCTATGTATTAACCCCATAAGCTCTTTGATCTCAAGCTTAAAAATCTCTGATTTTAGGTGTAACAAAGTAAATTCAACGCGCATTTATTTCTAAAATATTAATTACTCATTTTAAAATATGAAATTTCCCCTGTATCTATTCTATAATTACATAATGACTACATTGAAAAGATGAATAAGCCCTTAGATCTAAGTTTAAAAAATTATGGACTAAAGGGTAACTAAGTAAATTGACTATGTATTTTTAAACAAAAGATGATTTTCCCCATCAAGAGAAGGTAGATTTATTTTGATTTCAAGGGTATTATAGCCATTACACTATGCACTTAAAAAGTAAAAAGACTTCTTCGACCTTATAAATATTACAATTGGTCCCTATGCAATTACAAAACTACCCCTAGAAGCCTAGCAAATGAGTTTTTGGGGAAGAACAAAACAGTCATTACACTATTTTCATTTACTGTGCATAGAATCTATATGCACAATCACTACGCCATTAAACAGTTTTACCGACAGATTAATTCTGTCGGTATAAGGAACAAAAACCATCGGTAACATTATTACCGTCGACATCTCCGACAGAATTATTCTGTCGGTGTCCTGAGCATCGGTAATTTCGCATCCCGTCATAATTTTTGTCGGTAATAAAAAAATAAGTACCGACGGACATTCCGATGGTACTACAGACGCCTACGCGCGTAAAAAAAAAAAATTTCCCGCCACCAAGTTACCGACGGAATATATCCGTCTGTATGTTCAATGGTAATTACCGACGGATATTCCGTCGGTGATTGTGGCATGGAATTACCTACGGAAGTATTCCGTCGGTAAAAGCCATGGTAAATCCGTTGGGAGTTTACTATACTAAAATACCAACGGAAATATTCCTCTGTAAATCTGTCGGTATTTATTTAAAATATTAAAAAAAAATTATTTATTAATAGTTAAAAAACTTAATAACCAAATAAATTTGCATTAGACATTAAAAATGAAAAAATAATGTTAAATAATATTCATCGAAATATTCATTACAAATTTAATGTTTTAAAAAACAAAATTAAACTAATTAAAATAGCGGCGGAGCTGGAGGAGGAGGAGGAGGAGGAGGTTGGTTGTTGCCGGGACCGTACGGCAAAAAAGAAGCAGCACATGGATCATCACCAATCTTTGATCTAATCTCCATGACCATTTGATGGAGTAGAGCATAATCCGTCGAGAGGCGTTCATATTGTTGTTTCAAGGCTAAAAACTCCTATGACTGGGTGCTCGATACTAATGGAGAGCTCCCAACGGTTGAGACACTACCGGTCGATCGTAATTTTTCGGCCGTAGTGTTGGAGAGCCCATAGACCTGATTTTTATCGGGTCCACCACACGATCCAACCCCCATCCATAAATCCGGATCGAAATCTGATTGGGTCAAATGATCGTTCCCATATCTCTCTCTTAACTGGCTATTAAAGGTCTCCTGAATTTTTTTTTAAATCATCATATTCAATTTAAGAAAATAATAACTTACGAAATAAAATGATTGATTGAACATACCACAAAATGCTGAGCACGGTTGTCTACGTACTGCTGCACCTCTTTTTGGCGGTCTTGACTCCGCACGTGCGTCTCTACAAATAGCTCTATTGGACTCGGCTCACGTCCAAGAGACGTAGCCTGTAAGGAAAAAAAAGATTGCAAGTGAAATATATTTATAACAACAAATTAATTAATGATATATTTCATTTAAATTAATCTTACTATCCGCATCGCATGTACGCTGAACGGGACGGAGCCGCCGGTGTGCGTGGTCACCAAACCATGAATTTGCCAGTTCCGGTTGACGGCTCTGGATTGTGGGCCAATATATGCCGTGAGAACTGCTCAGACGTCACGTGCTCAATATATGCCGCCCATATATCTCTCGAGATGAATGGCGGTTTAAATTCCCGCCAAACCGCCACCTCATTCCATCCTTTAAGCCTGTTGTCCCTCGCATATTTTTCGCCTTTTTTTGGATGTCATACCAAAAATCACGCAACCTACTTCCATAGTAACTGAATTTAGAACATAAAATTTTAAATAAAAAATAAATATTATTTTTGATGTTACCTAGTTGCCGCGTGATTCTCCCATACTCTCCTGACAACATTGTTGTCTGCGCTATCCCACTCAAATTTATTCTGTATATCTAAATAATTCATTGAAAAGAAAAATAGTACAAGATATAAAATTACAAAAATTATTTATTAAAAATAAACTGGAAATTAAAAATTAACACCTACCTGAAATCGCCGAAACCAAGCATCGATATCAGGTCTCTACTCAGGATGTCTGGAGAAATGACTCCATTGAAACAATGAAATCTCCATCGACGATTTCAACACCAATGTAATTGTCCTGGCAGCCTCAATGTTTGTGAACCTGAAATTAAATAATAAAAAATTAATTAGTTGTTCATAAATTATGTTATAAGTATTAAAAAAAAAACTAATACCTAAACAAACTTACATTGAGAGGTCATCCTTTCATTGTGCCTGGTACTTGCGGGTGAATTGACCCCGCTCTGAAGGCACACCGCTTCTGCGTTGTGAAACTGCACTAAAAAAGGCAACATCACACGGTTGCGCAGATGCATCACCGTGATCAGCACCTAAGGAGATGTCCTCCTCGCTGCTAGAAGAACTAGGTGCAATTGTCTGCTGACGACATCCTGTAGATTTCATTCGACGCATCTACACAAATGTATATGAATTATTACATAAATTAACTTTGATTATTTTAAAAAAAATTCGGCAGCACCTCTCCTATACTAGACACTACTCACAGTTTTTAAACCTGCAATCTTTACAATACCCACAATCCATATAATCTCCATCAACATCATATATACAACCTAATATCTATACCAATTCAATCATTAAAAAAAAAATATAAACATCACCTCCCTTATAGTAGAGATTACCCACAGTTTTCATACCTACAAATATTGATAATTACACAAATATTGCAAAATCAACTATATACAACCTAACATCTATAGAAATTCAACGTCTATATATTTTCAACTACCATCAATACAAATTCATAAATAACAATTAAAATTAATCAAAATAAGAAACAACATAACATAAATTGAACAATATCATAAAATTAATATAAACTAATTAAATTTAATTCTATATATCAATTCACATTTATAACATAAATTCAACAATAACAATTATTTCAATACAAACAATAATATCCTAAAATTAAAATTAATATAAACTAATTAAAGTTAATTTAATTCTATATTTCAATAACATTAAACAAAACATCTTAAATACAAAACAAACAATACACAAAACTAAAAAAAACAATACATTAATTCAAAACAAATTTGGGAATAAAAAATGCTTACTTTAATAGTGTGTTGATTTTTAGATTTTATCTATAAAGAACACACAAAACAAAGAACACCAAAAAAATAATGATAATTAAAATAAAAAAATACAAAGATAAAGAAAAATCATTACATACATTTTAATATGTTGAAAACTACCACCAAACCAATCAAATCTTTTTCAAAAACTAAACTCAAACGAAATGGAGAAGAAATAGAGATGAGAGCCAAGAGAAAAAATGAACCAAAGGGGGAGGGGGAACGGTTTTATATGCCAACATTTCCGTCGAAATTACCGACGGAACATAAATGTTGTCGGTGGCATTAATTTCCATCGGTAATTCCGACGGAAATAAATTGAAATGCGCACCAAAAATTTCAAAAATACCGCCTTTGTTTTCGATCCGTCGGTAATCTCGACGGAAATTACCGTCGAAAATTGGGTCGCCGGCAATTCCGTCGGTAATAGTGCCTCTGACTGGCGTGCGCTTTGGGATGTGTGATTTCCGTCGGTGATGTCCGTCGGTAAATGTGGCACAACTCCGTAATTTTTTGACAACTCTCTGTGAAATATCGACGGCACTAGGCCTTCGGGCCGTCGGTAGTACCGTCGGTAATTTTCCCATTCTGTCGGTGAACTCGTCGGAAATTGTGGCACAACTCTGTAATTTTTTGACAACTTCTCTGTGAAATACCGACGAAAATAGTACGTCGGTGAAGCCGTTAGTGAAACAGTTAATATTTCTACAGCTGCTCCCTGTATTTTTGTCTATCCTCCTGCACACTTAGATCACACACAGCACAATCACAGGAGCTGACAATTAAAAAAGAATAAATATTTCATGTTCCAAAATATTACATTATAAAAATAAGGTTTTACAGCATGTTTAGTCAGAATTTTCATCTTCATCCTTAATGAATTGTTATTATCCGCTTCATCGCACTCTTCAATGTGGTTATCAACTTCTTCATGAACATTCTCTACTGCACTAGTAGAGCTCAAAATAGCATTCAACTTCTCTGCGTCAACATCAACAAAACTATCATTGAAAACATGAAAATTCAAATTTTCTTCTAAGTCAATCGAAGGAGCAACTCGGAATGGTTCAACCAACTCACTAGCTTGAAAGACTTCATCTATCACACTTGTGTCTTCGTTCTCATCCTGAACAACCTTGACACGACCCCTTAGTTTTTAAAATGGATAACCAATCAACTCTTGATCGGTCCTTTCTAAAGGAAGGGGTGTATGTGTAATAAACTTGTTGGCATTGCTTTGCGAAAACAAAGACGTCGTTTACGTTGTAGTGTCTAGCTTTTGAGTTGATTTCAACGAGACCATAGTGAGGATCTACTCTGATTCCTCTGTCAGTTGTGTCATACCAATAGCATTTGAATAAAAATACTCTATTCTGCTCGCGATGATATTGCAGTTCGATGACCTCTTCCAATCTACCGTAGTAGTCAACTTCAAACTCACTAGAAGTCGATCCTTTAATACAAACACCGCTGTTGTATGTCTTTCTTCCATGCCCATATTCTTCAGTATGAAATACATATCCATTGACAAAATACCCGTTATAGCACTTAACTTTTCTTTCAGGACCCAGGCTTAGTAAAGACAGTGAAATAGCAGCATTAACTCCCATTTGATGAACCTTATATATTAAATACAAAACCAATCAATAAATGGATATTATGTAATATATATTTACGTACAGTGAATTACATTGCAAGAGATTATGAGTTTGTGATAGGACTTACATGTGTTTTAAACATGTGGCAAATTGTTCATCTTGTAATTGAAAAATCTGGGATTCGGTCAGCTGTGAGTTATTGGACAGTAAGTATTGTCGATGTAGCCTGCAAGGTTGTTTCAAATTATATGAGTTTATGGTATCACAAAACATAAATAGTACACTCTTGACAAAGTTTATGTCGAACGTCTACTTACTTAATAAAAGGTCTCAGCTCATCACAGTTAAATAGGATATAATTGTGTGCTTGTCTGAACTCTATTTCAGACAAATATCTTTCCCTCACGGTATTTTTAGGTGTGGGTCATCCAGGATTCGAGAATATTGACAAGTTCCCACTTGAAGGCACTTCACCACCATCATCATGCCGTGAAACACGGTTGATCCTCGTTCTCAAATGAGATTCGAAATAGTATGAGATAAATGTTGAGATCTCCTCAACAATATAGGCCTCACATATTGACGTCTCAACATGCGCCTTGTTCTTAACCTTTTTTTTTTTAAGATTGAACAAGTACATGCATATATATATATATATATATATATATATATATATATAATTAATAAAAAATTATCAATAAAAAAACATTTAATTATGAATTACATAGCAACTGTAATATCTAACCTCTCGAATGGATACATCCATCTGTACTGGACCGGTCCTCCAACTTTTACCTCAAACGGTAAATGTACGGGTAGATGCTCCATAGAGTCAAAAAATAATGGAGGGAATATCATCTCAAGTTTGCATATTGTCTCCACGATATTCGTTTCAAGCCTCTCAATATGATCAACATTCAACTTGTTGGAGCATATATCTCTGAAGAAATGACTGATCTCCGTTAGTGCATCCCATATCCCATTTGGCAACAAATCACGAAAAGCTAATGGGATGAGTGTTTGCATAAACACATGGCAGTCATGACTCTTCATTCCATATAATCTGCATTCCTTGGTATTAACCAGCCTTGATATGTTTGAGGCATGTCCATCGAGGAAACACAGACTCTTAAGCCATTTGTAAACTATTAGTTGTGCGTTTTTCTCTAACACGAAGCTTGCTCTTGGTTTTGCAACCCGTGACTCATCACAAACCACCTCTATATTTTTACGGTTACAGAACAACGCTACATCCAATCTAGCCTTGATGTTGTCCTTTGTCTTCCCCTTCACATCCATGATGGTGTTGAAAATGTTCTCAAACACATTCTTTTCAATGTGCATGACGTCAAGGTTATGCCGAAGAAGATTGGTCTTCCAATAAGGAAGCTCCTAAAATACACTTCCCTTCACCCAGTTATGGGTCAAACCAAAACTAGGAAACTTCTGCTTACCTAATTGGAGACCAAACATAGTGTCACCGTACTCTGAAACAACATCAAGCAATTCTTCACCGGAAAGACGCGGGGGTGCAACATCCTTTTCAACTCTGCCAACAAAGAAATCCTTCCTGTTCTTTCTGTACCTGTGATTTGGCGACAAGAAGCGATGGTGACAGTAAAAAACAAGAAGCTTTACCCCCGTTTGTTAGCGTGAATGCCTTGTTGTTCTCCATACAGGATGAACATGCTAGCTTTCCATACGTGCTCCAACCAGAAACTATTCTATAAGCTGAGAAATCATTGATAGTCCACATCAAAGCCGCTCTCATAACAAAATTATGTTTCCTCAAGATATCATAAGTCAAAGCTCTAGAGGACCACAACTGCGTCAACTCATCAATCAACAGACGAAGACAAACATCTATATTCCGACCCGGACCTGGTATGACCATAGATAGAAACATGAACTCCGGCCTCATACACATCCCCGGTGGCAAGTTATAAACCATCAGTATGACCGGCTAACAAGAATAAGGAGCAGCAAATGACCCGAATGGGTTGAATCCGTCTGTACACAACCCAAGATGCATGTTCCTTGATTCAGCTGAAAAGTGAGGATGCACATTGTTAAAGTTTTTCCAGGCTTCACCGTCAGAAGGATGCACCATCACTCCATCAACTACATGATATGATTATTGCCATGTCATGTGCTAAGCAGTCCTTGGTGACATGAATAACCTCTGCAGTCTAGGTGTGATTGGGAAGTATCTAAGTTTTTTATATGCCACGAGAGTCTTTCCTCTTCCAGTTCTGGGTTTGTAATGGGAATGCCCACATGTAATGCACTCGGTCAGCGCAGTATTTTCAAGGTAGTATAACATGTAGAAGTTAGGGAACATGTCAATTTTTTGGTATCCTAAACCGAGGGGTTTTATCATGGACTTGGCAGCATAGAAGTTCTCTTTCAGCCTGTTCCCTTCAGGTAAAATGCTTCTCGCCCATTCGATAATCTTGTCATAATCGGCCTCACTCAACCCGTGATCTGACTTGATGGTGAACACCTGTGCTACGACCGATAATTTACTGTGGTTCGTGCAGCCATCCCATAATGGCTCGTCAGAATCTTTCAACAAATCAAAAAACCTTGCTGCATCTGCATTAGGTTCTTCTTCTACGTTTGGAAATTCACTGACATTACCTTCACTCATTCTCCTTGCATCCATAAATATTCCTGTAAGGATTATTGTTCTCATTTCCAACTTCATGCATGTTGCTAGCACTAGAAGTTAACCCGACCACCCTTTCAATCATGCTCTTATTAGGAACAAATAGTTCTCCGTGTGCATACCAACATTGGTAGTCCTTCATGAACCATTTGGTTAGAAGATGCATCGTTACAACATCTTGATGCAGAAACTTTAAATTTTTACACTTCCTGCATGGACACCTAATACCGCCATCAGTAAAATTCCTCGGGATAGATGTTGTGAAATTAATAAAACCCTGAAGACCGTTACAATAATCCATCCTGCACAATTCTTGGGGTGAGTCCTGATACATCCATGACTTCTATTGAATCTCTATAAAACATAAAAAAAAATATTGGTTTCCTATGTTAAATATTTATTATCAATTATCCAACAAACTAAAAAAAACACTTATGTTAAATATTCATTATCAATTATCAACTATATATCAACTATCAACGTTCATACATATAAATTTATACATATATAAATTTACAGAAATCACAACTTCGTAATAGAATTGATAACAATTAAAACAGACCCGTTAAACAAGCTATTATGTATTTCATCACAACACATATAATTCGGTGTAATTCAAACAAAATTTCAACAATTTAAAAATAAATATAATTTGATAAAATCTAAAACAAACTATAACAACTACAAAATTATACATTCATACAACAAGTTTCTTTAACAAAATACATATACTAAAAAAAACAATAAAATTCACATTCAAAAGTTAAAACTAAAAAGGATAGATTTACTTACAAAAAATGATAAAATCCATAAGAATTAACGGATGTTGTGACCACGTACAAAAGTATAAGAAACTTGAGTGCTTGTGTTGAGAAGAGGGGAGAGTTGGGATGGGTGGTTGGTTGCAGTTTGGGAGGGGAGAGGTGGGATGGGGAAGAAAAAGGAAAAGAAGAAGGAGAAACAGAGGAAGAGAGTGTCACAGAGTAAATATGTACCGCCGTTTTCTGATGGATTCACCGACAGAAATTTTTCGTCGATGATTCTGTCAGTTATTCGGCTGGTGTTAGTGACACGTAGCTAAACGGCTATCCGGTTTCGAATCCCTTAGTATTTCCGTCGGTAATTCCGCCCGAAAAAAATCCATGTCATCACGCCATTGCAACTTTCAAAAAAAGTTTCTCACCATCGGCGATAGCACCGGTATTTGCCGACGGAATAATTCCGTCGGCCAATATAGACGGATTTTGAGACGGAATTATTCCGTAGTTAAAAATTTCAGTCGAAAAAATTCCATCGGTAATTTCGTTGGTGTTATCCGATTTTCTGGTAGTGAATGAAATCACTACCCTAGTAAGTTTTTTTTATTTTTATTTGTTGTTGATTATATGTTTTGGTAGCATGATTATTTTAAAATTTTATGTTCAGAACATCCGGTTAATATGTTTACCGTTTGTTATAAAGTAATAATTTTGAATGAATTAATTTCAGCTTGAGCAATATGTTAGAATGTGCGGTTTAAGTCTGAACATCCAGTGCACATTTCAATCTAATGATCAAAATAAAGATCCAAAAGATACATTTTCAAACTTTTATTTTTTTACGCATTGATCCTTAGACATTTGAATTATTTTTACATTGATACTAAAAGCCTTTTAGTATCATAATCTAACCCTTAAACTCAATATATATATATATATATATATATATATATATATATATATATATATATATTGAATTC
>Ga0325400_1001100_pt1 | contig 21841 bp, 26 predicted proteins | sample PopdelMetagenome_2_FD_205662 | JGI IMG/M metagenome (GOLD analysis project Ga0325400, IMG submission 205662) | Populus deltoides microbial communities from Bellville, Georgia, United States - Xylem-PdKOR-R1 | ecosystem: Host-associated > Plants > Phyllosphere > Stem > Wood/Secondary xylem...
GGCTCGATGCGGCGCAGGCCCGGATCGAGGCGATCCGCACCGATGCCGAGGGCCGCGCGGTCGGCACCACGCCCTTCGCCGCCGGATGAGCGACTCCGTGCTCCATGGGGCGATGCAGGACGTCGCCGCGGAGGTCGACCGCCAGTTCGACGCGCTGCTGGCGGTCCCGGACGACGCGCGCGCCGGGCTGTACCAGGCAATGCGCCACGCCGCGATCGGCGGGGGCAAGCGGCTGCGCCCGCTGCTCACCTGCGCGACGGCCGGGCTGTTCGCGGTCGACCGGGCGTGTGCCGCCCGCGTCGCCACCGCGATCGAGGCGATCCACGTCTACTCGCTGATCCACGACGACCTGCCGGCGATGGACGACGACGACATGCGTCGCGGCAAGCCGACCGTCCACAAGTTGTACGGCGAATCGACCGCGATCCTGGCCGGCGACTGCCTCCACGCGCTCGCCTTCGAATGGCTGGCGGACGAGGCGGCGCACCCCGACCCGTTTGTTCGCGTCGAGCTGATCGCGTGCCTCGCCGCGTCGTCCGGGCCCAACGGCATGGCCGGGGGGCAGATGATGGACCTGGAGGCGGAGAAGACCGGCTTCGACCTGCCCACCGTCACGCGCCTCCAAGCGATGAAGACCGGCGCGCTGATCGCCTGTGCGGTGGAGGCGGGCGCCATCCTCGGCCGTGTCACGCCGGAGGGGCGCACGGGCCTGCGTGGCTACGCCCGCGACATTGGCCTTGCCTTCCAGATCGCCGACGACCTGCTCGACGTGGAGGGGGACGAGGCGGCAGCCGGCAAGGCGCTGCGCAAGGATGCCGAGGCGGGCAAGGAAACCTTCGTCAGCCTGCTTGGCGTCGAGCGCGCGCGCGAACAGGCCGCGATGCTGGTCGACCAGGCGGTCGAGCACCTGCACGGCTACGGCGCGCAGGCCGACGTGCTGCGCGCGGTCGCCCGCTACATCACGGAGCGCGACAGATGACCCGCATCGGCGTTTATCCCGGCACCTTCGACCCCATCACCCTCGGCCACATGGACATCATCCGGCGCGGCGCGAAGCTGGTCGACCGGCTGGTCGTCGGCGTCACCACCAACCCGTCCAAGTCGCCGATGTTCTCGCTCGCCGAGCGGATGGCGATGGTCGAGCGCGAGGTAGCGGCCATCGGCGGCGGCATCACCGTCGTGTCCTTCGATTCGCTGCTGATGGACTTCGCCGAGCGGGAGGGGGCGAGCGTCATCGTCCGCGGACTGCGCGCGGTCGCCGACTTCGAATATGAGTACCAGATGGCGGGCATGAACCAGCAGCTGAACGCGCGGATCGAGACCGTCTTCCTCATGGCCGATGTCTCGCTCCAGCCGATCGCCAGCCGGCTGGTCAAGGAGATCGCGGTGTACGGCGGCAACATCGCGAAGTTCGTCGGCCCGGCCGTGAAGGCGGAAGTCGATACCCGCGTCCGCGAGCGCGGGTTGAAGGGCGATGCCCGGTCATAATCCTGCCGCGCACGACGTTCACTTTGTCGCAAGCCGCACTCTTGTCTAAGCGCGGCACGGATCAGGTCCTGAGGTCTCTTTGCATGCGGTTGTTCTCGGCTCTCCTCGTCGCCTCGGCGGCTCTCCTCGCAGCGCCCGCGAGTGCGCAGCTGATCGACGTGCCCGGCCGCGCCGCGCCGCCGGCCACGACCGACAAGGAGAATCTGTGGCTGCTGGACCTGTCGAACGGCGGGCGCGTGACGATCTGGCTGCGACCCGACGTCGCGCCCAAGATGGTCGAGCGGATCAAGACGCTGACCCGCCGCAAATTCTACGACGGCGTGCCGTTCCACCGCGTGATCGAGGGGTTCATGGCGCAGGGTGGCGATCCCAAGGGAGACGGCACCGGCGGTTCGGACCTGCCGGATTTGGCAAAGGAGTTCAACTACCTGCCCCACGTCCGCGGCGCGGTGTCCGCCGCGCGGGAGGGCGCGCCGGAGGGGGCGACCCAGGAACAGAAGGACAAGGCGGAGGGCAGCGCCAATTCGCAGTTCTTCATCATGTTTGCGCCGCGTCTGTCGCTCGACCAGAAATATACGGTGTTCGGCCGGGTGATCGACGGCATGCAGTATGTCGACGCCATCCAGCGCGGCGAACCGCCCGAGGCACCGACGAAGCTCGTCCACGCCTATATCGCGGCGGACGGTCCGCCACCCTACACCGCGCCCGCGCCCGAGCGGTCGATGGTCGCGCCGGAGGCTCTGCCGCCGGGTCCGGGCCGTCAGGCACCGCCGGCCAAGTGACGCCAGTCCGATGACTCCGGCCGCGGCCGGCCCATGAACGTCGACCTTTTCGATTTCGAGTTGCCGACCGAACGCATCGCGCTGCGCCCGGCATCGCCGCGCGACGCGGCGCGAATGCTGGTGCTCGACGGGAGTGACACCCGCGACCTCTCCGTGAGCGTTCTGCCGGAGCAGCTGCGCGCGGGCGACCTGCTGGTCTTCAACGACACCCGCGTCATTCCGGCACAGCTGGAGGGAACACGCGGCGACGCTCGCATCGGCGCGACGCTGCACAAGCGGGAGGGACCGCGGCGGTGGCGAGCCTTCATCCGCAATGCCAAGCGGCTGCGCGACGGTGACGTGATCGACTTCGGATCGGGCGTCGCCGCGACCGCCGGTGACCGCGCCGACGACGGCAGCTTCGCGCTCGACTTCACGGGCGACGAGCCGGTCGAGACGCTGCTCGAACGCGCCGGGCGCATGCCGCTGCCGCCCTATATCGCCGCCAAGCGGCCCACCGACGCGCGCGACGCCGACGATTACCAGACGATGTTCGCCGGACCGGCGGGAGCAGTCGCCGCCCCGACCGCGGCGTTGCACTTCACGCCCGACCTGATGGCGGCGCTGGCCGCCAGCGGGATCGAGCACACGACCCTGACACTCCACGTCGGTGCGGGCACCTTCCTGCCGGTGAAGGCCGACGACACCGACGCGCACCGCATGCACGCCGAGTGGGGACGCATTGACGCCGCAACGGCGGCGCGGCTGAACGCCGCCCGCGCCGCCGGCGGCCGGGTGATTGCGGTCGGCACCACCAGCCTGCGCCTGATCGAGAGTGCGGCCGACACCGATGGCACCATCCACCCCTTCGAGGGCGACACAAGCATCTTCATCACCCCTGGGTACCGCTTTCGCGGGATCGACGGGCTGATGACCAATTTCCACCTGCCACGCTCGACGCTGTTCATGCTGGTCTCGGCGCTGATGGGATTGGAGCGGATGCAGGCGGCTTACGCCCATGCGATCTCCGCCGAGTATCGCTTCTACTCCTACGGCGACTCCAGCCTGCTCCTGCCCGAGAGGACTGACGCATGATCCTGGCGCTTCTTCTGTCCTTGGCCGCGCAGCAGAGCGGCTCAGCTACGCAAGCCAATCCTGAGCCGTATCGCCCCGCCCCCGCGACGATCGTCGCGGAGCCGGTCGCGCTGTACATCGCCGTCGCCGACCGCGACCGGGACGGCCGGACGACACTGGCCGAGTTCCGGCAGTCGGTTCTGGAAACGACCTCGGCCGATCCGCCGTGGCAGGCGAACGGCGATACCGGCATCGGGTACATCGCCTATTCCGAATGGGCGCTGCGATGGCTGGGGGATCGCAACGCCGTGCCCAGTCCGTTCGACATCGATCGCAACGGTGACAACCGGGTGACGGTCGCCGAGTTGACCGACCGGATGGAGGCGATCTTCGCCAGGTTCGACGCCGATCGCGACGCGGCGGTCAGCCGCGCGGAGCTGTTGACGATCCGCAACTCGGCGCTCGGCCGCCCGGAGCGCGAGGGACGTGGCGACCGGCGCGGCGACGGCCCGCGGCGCTGACGGGCTGGCCTGACGCGACGATCTCGGGTTAGGATGTCGCTCATGGGCGGGCATCATCACCACGGACACTCGCACGATCACGGCGGGCACGGCCACGTCCATGCTCCCGCCGACTTCGGACGGGCCTTCGCGATCGGCACCGCCCTCAACGTCGCGTTTGTGTGCGTCGAGGCGGGGTTCGGCTTTGCCGCGGACTCGGTCGCACTGCTCGCCGACGCGGGACACAATCTCTCCGACGTGCTCGGCCTGCTGATCGCCTGGGGCGCGGCGACGCTGGCCAAGCGCCCGGCGTCGGAGCGCTACACCTACGGCCTAAAGAGCTCGTCGATCCTGGCCGCCCTCGCCAACGCCGTGCTGCTGCTGGTCGCCGTTGGCGCGATTCTGCTGGAGACGCTGCAGCGGCTGAACGATCCACCCGCGGTCGCGGCGGGCGTGCTGATCTGGGTCGCGGCGATCGGCATCGTCGTCAACACGGCCACGGCAATGCTCTTCCTGCGTGGGCGGCACGGCGATGTGAACGTGCGCGGCGCGTTCCTGCACATGGCCGCCGACGCGCTGGTGTCGGCAGGCGTCGTCGTCGCCGGGCTGCTGATCGCCGCCACCGGGTTCAGCTGGATCGATCCCGTCGTCAGCCTGGGCATCGTCGCGGTCATCCTGTGGAGCACATGGGGGCTGTTCCGCGACTCGCTCGGCATGGCGCTGCAGGCGGTACCCAAGGGCATCGACCCGGCCCGCGTGGGGCAGCAACTGCGTACGCTGCCCGGCGTCGCGCGAGTACACGACCTGCATATCTGGCCGATGAGCACGACCGAGAACGCGCTGACCGTCCACCTCACGATGCCCGGCGGCCATCCCGGCGACGCCTTCCTGACGGAGCTACAGCACCGACTGGATCACGATTTCGGCATCGGGCACGCCACGATCCAGATCGAGATGGGAGAGACCGGCTGCGCGGTCCACGCGCACTGACCGGTCCCGGACAGGCGCGTGGGCGACGGCACGCGGTATCGTGAAGTGCTGAGGATCCGGTAACACCGACGGACGGGCATGGGCGAGCAAGGGTGCCCGCTCGCCACCAGGCAGCCACGGGGCAAGCTTCGCCCCTTCCGGCACAGGCGTCACCCCCCCTCGTACCGCCGCCGCCGCGCGGCCACGCCGATTGCCAAGCGTGGCAGCATCGGTAGGGACGAGGATGTCATGCCACGCTTCGACTTCACCATCGCCGCGACCGATGGCCCCGCCCGCACCGGAACCATCGCGATGGAACGCGGCGACATCCGCACCCCTGCGTTCATGCCCGTCGGCACCGCTGCGACCGTCAAGTCGGTCAAGCCGGCGGCCGTTCGCGCGACCGGAGCCGACATCATCCTCGGCAACACCTACCACCTGATGCTGCGTCCGGGTGCCGAGCGGGTGGCGCGTTTGGGCGGGCTCCATGCTTTCATGGGGTGGGATCGACCGATCCTGACCGACTCGGGCGGGTATCAGGTCATGAGCCTGGCCGACCTGACCAAACGCAGCGAAGAAGGCGTCGCGTTCAAGTCGCACCTCGACGGATCGCGGCACCTGCTCTCGCCGGAACGCTCGATCGAGATTCAGCGACTGCTCGGCTCGAACATCACGATGGCATTCGACGAGCTGGTGCCGACCACCACGGGGCGGGAGGTGCAGGCGGCGGCGATGGAGCGATCGATGCGCTGGGCACGCCGTAGCCGCGACGCCTTCGACGCCGCGGAGGACCATGCCGCACAAAACGCGATCTTCGGCATCCAGCAGGGCGCGCTCGATGAGGGGCTGCGCCGTTCCTCCGCCGACGCGCTGATCGGGATCGGCTTCGACGGATATGCGGTGGGTGGACTGGCGGTCGGCGAGGGGCAGGAGGCAATGTTCGGCTGCCTCGATTACGCACCCGGGCAGTTGCCGGCGGACAAGCCGCGTTACCTGATGGGCGTCGGCAAGCCCGACGACATCGTGGGCGCGGTCGAGCGCGGCATCGACATGTTCGACTGCGTGCTGCCGACCCGGTCGGGGCGCACCGGCCAGGCGTTCACGCGCACCGGCCCGATCAACATCCGCAACGCACGCTTCGCGGAGGACGGCGACCCCCTGGACCCGGCATGCGGCTGCGCCACCTGCGCTTCGTGGAGCCGCGCCTACCTTCACCACCTGGTCCGCGCCAACGAGATCCTGGGAGCGGTGCTGATGACCGAACACAACCTGTACTTCTACGGTGCGCTGATGGCCGACCTGCGCTCGGCCATCGGCGAAGGTCGCCTCACCGCGTTTGCCAACGGCTTCCGCGCCGCATATCGCTCGGGAAAAGGAGAGTGAGCGTGGCCGAAGACAAGCCGAACGAGATCGTCACCGCCGCCAAGGACGCGAAGGCGCGCAAGCAGAAGGCGGGTGCGCCGAAGAAGGATGGTCACTGGCCGCTCAAGGCGATCGGCCTGGGTGTCGGGATCGGATCGGCGGCGGTCGCCGCGGCTATGCTCTACGCCAATCGCGAGCGCGACGAGGATTGAACGCCGGCCGTGAGGGCGAGGCCGCGCAGCAATCAGCGGCGATCTTGTGACCGGTGACCGGTGACCCGGCGATGGCGGACACAGGCTCACTGCCGGGGTTAGCTTAACCATACACCGTGTCGCCGCGGGACGCGGTGAAATCGGGGGGCGCAATACGGCCGGCGCGCGTCTATCTGGGCGGCCGTGATCGAACGGTGGTTCCTGAATGGCGGACGCGGCGCAGCGGCCGCACTGGCAGTGTCGCTGGTCGGCGCAGGCTTTTCGGCGCACGCCGGACGCACGGTCGAGGGGCAGCTCGAGGCCATCCCCCTGCCCCCGCCCCATCCGATCGGGTTCGACGCGCAGGATCATTTCCCCGGTGCGGCGATGCTGTACGCCGAGGCGCAGAAGGACCTGCCGGTGACGGGCGCCACCGGTACCGTCGACCTTCCTGCAGCTCCGCTGGACGCCGTGCTGCCCGAGGCCGATGGCACGATCCGCGCCGCCACTCCCTTCGTGCTCACGGGATCGCAGATCGACAAGGCACGCGCCGTGCAGTGCCTGACGTCCGCGATCTACTACGAGGCGGCGTCGGAGCCCGACGACGGCCAGGCCGCCGTGGCCCAGGTCATCCTCAACCGCGTGCGCCATCCGACCTTCCCGGCCACCGTCTGTGGCGTCGTCTACCAGGGGTCGGAAAGGCGAGGCTGCCAGTTCAGCTTCGCGTGCGACGGCGCGCTCGCCCGCGTACCGATGCGCGCGGCGTGGGAGCGCGCACGCCGCGCCGCAGCCCGCGCGCTGGCGGGATATGTTTTTGCGCCGGTAGGGCTCGCGACACACTATCACACCTTCGCGGTCACCCCGTCGTGGAACCGCAGTCTGGTGATGACGGGCGTGTTCGGCGCCCACTTCTTCCACCGTTGGAAGGGATATTGGGGCACGCCGGTCGCGTTCCGGCAGCGGTACCTCGGCGGTGAGCCGGTACCGGGTCCGCACGTCCGGACCGACATGCCGGTGATCGCGACGCTGGTGCCGATCGCCCCCGTCGCTCCCCCGAACGTACCGACACCCTCCCCCGCAGTCGCCCGAGCCGCGGTGGTGACGACGCCGGTGTCACAGGTCCAGCCGGAACACCAGGTCAGCGGCACGGCCCTCGATCGCTACGCGACGGTCGGCGACGCGCAAATCCTCGACAAGTGGAAGGACACCGGGACGCCGCTGCGCTGAAGCGAAAGGGGCCCCGCGCACACGCGAGACCCCTGCTTCACGTCGCTGTCGGATCAGCGCCGACCGTTGCGATCATTCCGATCATAGCGGACCCGCGCCGACAATGCGTCGAAGCGGCGGTCGAGATCGCGACGCTCCTGCACAGAGAAGCCGTTCGAGCGATAACGCCCCTCGAGTCGAACGATCTGACGCAGGTCGTTCCGCAGGCGGGTCGCCTCCGCCCGGGTCAGCGAGCGATTGCGGATCCCCTGGTCGATACGGCGATCGAGGTTGGCCTGCCGCGAACTGACCGGCTGCCAACGACCATAGTTCTGCGCACTGGCAACGGTGGGAACGGTGGCGGCGGCAACGCTCAGGCCGGCGATCATCAGCGTCAGGGTCTTCATGGTACGCATTCCTTTTCTTCCGCGAGCCCCTCTGTCTCGGGCACAGCGACAATGTGGAACGCACCTGTCGCAGACCCGTCCCCGGGATGGTGCAAAAGTGTCGCGCGAACGTCGCAGGCCGTCGCGTTCGTTCAGTTAGCTCCCGTTCAGCTTGGCGACCCGATCCGAGTTCGCGCTGCTTTCAGCGATCCCTGCGTGAAATTTTGGCCCATCGCCGCGGTCTGCGGAGGCATGGGCGGGGCCCCTAAGCGGGCGCCCGCGCGGACAGGCCAGTCACGCCTCAGCAGGCGATCCGCACCTGTCGCAACCCTGCCACAATCGGCAGCCTATCTTCCCGAACGATGCTCCACCTGTTGATCCTGGTACAGGCGGCGCCACCGCCGCTCGTCGTCGTGCCACCGGTCGACCGCTTCGATCTGGCGGAGGTGAAGGCGCGCGAGGGGCGCTGCGACGTGATCGAGACCAGCTCGACCGAGGTGCTCGTCTGCGCGCGACGCGCGGAGGCGCCACCGAGCCTGGCTGCCGGCGCCGAGATGTTCGAACCCAAGCCGTTCCGCCCGAGCATCGGCGTCGCCGGCGGAGAGGCTTCGGTCGCCGCCGAGCAGCGCAGCACCATCATGGGCAGCGCCCCCGCGCTGATGGCGCGTTTCAAGCTGAAGTTCTGATCCCTCGCCGGGCAAGCACCAGCGCCCCGGTCAGGCAGCCGGCGAACAACGCCCCTTCGAAAGCGGTCGTCGCGGTGGCCGCGGCGATCCCGAAGCCGTCGTCGCCGAACACGCGCCCTATTCCCTCCAGATGCAGGCGCGAGTCGGGGAAGCGGGCGGCGAGCAGGACCAGGCTGCCGGCGAGGAGTCGACGCCCGAGCAGCGCGATCGTCGCGCCCGCGAACGCACCCGCCACGCCACCTGCCAGCACACCGTAGCGGGCCGAGATGCCGGGCTTGCGATCGCTCAGCCACGCGCCGATGCCCGCCGCGCCGCCCAGCAGCAACCCCTCGACCGCGCCGGTGATGTCGCCGGGCGAGCGCCCGAACAACAGCATGAAGGCATCGATGCCGAGCAACTTGGCCATCGCCCCGACGATCATCCCGCCCGCCGCGCCGCCGAGAATGCGCCAGCGCGGGTCGGCCGCGCGTTCCGCGACCGCGATTCCCGCGGCCACCCCGAGGCCGCCGACAGCCGCGAGCAGAATGGCGAGGCACAGCAGCACGATCAGTACGGACGCCGCGCCGGGGCCGGTGGCACTCGGCTGCGACGCTCCGGCGAAGCCATAGACCAGTCCGCCGATCAGCCCCGCCACGCCGGCGCCCAGCGTGCCCGCTCCGGCCAGCAGCAGCGCGTCGCGCCACGGCGTCGCCACCGGGACCGAATTCGGGGGAGTGACCGCGACGTCGTGCTCTCCCGCGGTGACCGCCGCGATGAAGCGATAGCCGTGCTTCGGCACCGTCTCGATGAAGCGCGGCCGGGCGGCGTCGTCGCCTAGAACGCGGCGCAGCGTGCGGATGCACTGGGTCAGCGCCTCGTCGGTGACCGGCACGCCGCGCCAGACTTCGGCGTGGAGGCGATCCTTGGACACGAGCCGGCCGCCCTCGCCGACCAGCAGCGAGAGTGCGTCGAGGTAGCGGGCGTTGACCTCGACCGGGGCACCGTCGCGCAGCAGCCTGCGATCGGTGATGTCCAGGCGATAGCGATCGAAGAGCAGGCACCCCATCAGGCTGGTCAGTAGAGGCGGGTCAGCGGCAGCAGAGCGCGCCCGCGTTCGTCCATCGTCTCGTAATTGGCGACGATCGCGCGGGCCAGTCCGTCCAGCGTCATCAGGTGGGTTACGTTGGACGCCCGCTCGGCCTCGAAATGCGCCTCCCGGGTGAAGCCGCCTGTGCTGACGTACAGCCCGCGATCCTCGGCATGGCGACCACCCAGGAACGCGCGGATTTCCGGCGCGCCCATCTGCCCCCTGCGATGCTTCACCTCCACCACGATCCGCGGCGGTTCGAAGCCGAACCCGTCGCGCGAAGCGACGATATCCTTGCCGCGATCCGGCCCCGCCGGCGAGACGATGGTGCGGTAACCGAGCGCGCGGAGCAGCGCGGCGACGATTTCCTGCATGTCGTCCCAAGCGAGCCTGCCGAGCTTGTCCTTGATCCGCTCCAGCGCCTGATCCTCGATCGCGCCGAACGGGTCCTCCGCCTCGGTCGCCACGGCATCGTCGCCAGGAGCAGTGTCAGTGCGCGGCATGATCGTCCCGGCCGCCAGCTCCTCGAGCTCGGCAGCGGCGCCGTCCTCCACCCTGAACAGCGTCAGGATCGCGCCCAGCTTGCCCTTCGACCGGCGCGACAGCGCGTCGCGCGACACCGACCGGGTCCAGCGAACCGCGCGTTGGACGGGCAGGTCCTCGATCTCGTCGGGGCGGTACGCGGGCGGTCCGACGATCTCGCCCAGATGGTAGAGCCGCTCGATGGGGTCGTAAGTGATGACCGTGTTGCCGACACGAACGTCGTTCAGGAAGCGCCAGACCTGCCCCGCACCCACCTCGTTCTGGCGGTCCGAATTGTCGGGATAGGCCGCCGCCACCTGTCTGAACACGGCGTCCTTGCTGCGCAGGCCAGTGATGTCACCCGCCTCTCGCCAGCCGATCGCCACAACGCTGCGGTCCAGGAAGTCGCGGGAGGACTGGCTGCCGCGTCCCGCATTGACCTTCCACATCCCGCTTCCGCTATGCCGCCAGCAGCCGGCCGGCCTGTGCCCGCGCCTCGTCCGTGATCTCCGCACCCGACAGCATGCGCGCGATTTCCTCGCGGCGATCGCCCGCGTCGAGCGCTCTTACGCCGGTGCGGGTCACGGTGCCGTCGTTGCTCTTTGCGATCAGCAGGTGCTGGTCGCCCCGCGCGGCGACCTGCGGACTGTGGGTGACCACGAGCAGCTGAGCGGTGGCCGACAGCCGCGACAGCCGATCGCCGATCGCGCTCGCCACCGCGCCGCCGACGCCGCGATCGATCTCATCGAAGATCAACGTGCTAGCCCCGCCCTCCTCGGCCAGCGCGACCTTCAACGCCAGGATGAAGCGCGATAGCTCACCCCCGCTAGCGATTTTCGCCAAGGGTCCGAAGGGCGCGCCCGGATTGGTCGACACCTCGAACTCGACACGGTCACGCCCCTGCGGCCCCCAAGCGTCGCGTGGCAGCGGCTCGACCGCGGTGCGGAAGCGCGCGGCGTCGAGCTTGAGCGGCGCGAACTCGCCCGCGACCGCCGCGTCAAGTCGTGCCGCCCCCGCCGTGCGCGCGCTCGACAGCGCCGCCGCCGCAGTTTCGTACGCGGCGAACGCTCGGGCGACGTCCGCCTCCAGCTTGCCGATCCCCGCCTCTCCGGCGTCGAGCCGATCGAGCCGGCCAGACAGGTCGTTCAGCAAGGCGGCGAGGTCGTCGGGCTGCACGCGGTGCTTGCGCGCGAGCCCGCGCAGCTCGAACAGCCGAGCCTCGTCGGCCTCCTGCGCGCGAGGGTCGAACTCGATGTCGCGAGCGGCTTCCCGCAGCCGATCCTCCGCCACCGCTCCCTCGATGATCGCGCGGTCGACCGCCGACAGGGCATCGGCGAGCGCCGCGTGATCCGGCGCGACGCGCTCGAGCAGGCGGGCCGCCTGACGCAGCTTCGACAGGCCGCCGTCGCCATCACTCACCAGCGCCTCGATCGCCGCGAGATCGCCCGCGATCTTTTCCGAACGCTGCATCGTACGCCGGCGCTCCGCCAGCGTCTCCTCCTCACCCGGCTCGGGCGCGAGTGCGCGCAGCTCGGCGACGGCGTGTTCCAGCCATTCGCGGTCGCGTGCCGCCGTCTCCAGTTCGGCGTGGGCGGCGGCCAGTGCACCCTCCGCATAGCGCCACGCGCGGTGTGCGACCGCCGTCGTCCCTGCATCGATCCGCGCGAACACGTCTAGGAGCGCGCGGTGCCCGCCGGGGGCGAGCAGTCCCCGATCGTCGTGCTGGCCGTGAATTTCGACCAGATGCGCACCGATCTCGCGCAACAACCCGGCCGAGACCGGCTGACCGCTCACGAACGCGCGGCTGCCGCCATCGGCCTTCACCAAGCGGCGGATCACCAGCGGTTCGCCCGGTTCGAGGTCGAGGCCGTTCTGGGCCAGCACCGAGGCGAGGTGACCGTCGCCCGGCACGTCGAAGCTGGCCGCGACGCTCGCCTGCGTCGCGCCGTGCCGGACCAGGCCGCTGTCCGCGCGGGCGCCGAGCGCAAGCCCGAGCGAATCAAGCAAGATCGACTTGCCCGCCCCCGTCTCACCCGTCAGCACGCCCAGCCCGGCGGTGAAGTCCAGGTCCAGCGCCTCGATCAGCACGACGTCGCGAATGGAGAGCGCGGTCAGCATATGTTCCGCCTTTGCCACGCCCGGCAGGACTGCGGAAGATGCCAGTCGCGGCTTTTCGTCCTGCCGCCGCCCGCGGGCGGGCTGCCGACGCTCCTATTGCCTACCGGCTAAGTAGGAATATGTTGTGGCCGTGGCGAAGTCGTCGCGTGGCGGCCTTCCCTAGCGTCGCTCGACGACTTCGCCCGCCTGCTGGAGACACGATGATGAGCCATTCACTAGCGACCGCTCCGACGATCCTGACAATACCCGGCCTCGGCGGGTCGGGGCCGACGCACTGGCAGAGCCTGTGGGAAGCCGCTCGCGAAGACACCGTGCGAGCCGACCTTGGCATGTGGGATACGCCCCATCGCAACACCTGGGTGACGAAGCTCGATCAGGCGATCCGGACTGCGCAGGCACCGGTCGTGCTCGCGGCGCACTCGCTCGGGTGCCTGGCGGTGGCGTGGTGGGCGACGCTCTCGCCACAGCCCTATGGCTGGCCGGTCGCGGGGGCGCTGCTGGTCGCACCCGCCGATGTCGATCGCCATGACGGCCCGCCCGAACTCGCGGGCTTTGCGCCGGCTCCGGCCACTCCGCTGCCGTTCCCATCCATCGTGGTCGCCAGCCGCGACGATCCGTGGATCCGCTACGAGCGCGCTGCCGCACTCGCGTCCGGCTGGGGCAGTCACCTGATCGACGCAGGCAGCGCGGGACATATCAACGCCGCCAGCGGCGTCGGCGATTGGAGCGAGGGGCAGGACCTGCTGGGCGAACTGATCGACGACATCGGGCAGGCGACGAACTCCAGCGCCGGACGCGCGCTGCTGCGAAGCCACCTCTCGCACGTGGAGGGTCGCGCCGACCTGCAAGGCATGGCATGATGCCGGGGTGACGATCAGCCGCCGAAGCCTTCTCGCCGCGTCGCTCGCTGCCGTGCCTGCGGGTACGGTAGCGGCGACGATCCCCGATGCTCCGGGTGCGCCCGAACCTATCCTGCTGTGGCCGGGGGGCGACGGACCCGGACTGACCGACCCGGCTCTGGCGGAGCTGGTTGAGAACCGGAGCAAGGATCCCGCACGCCCCGATCGGGCAGTGTCGGGCGTGCGTCGGCCGAGGATCGAGGTCTATCGACCCGCGCGACCCAACGGCGCGGCGATGCTGGTGATGCCGGGTGGCGGCTACGCGCGGCTCGCGGTCGACAAGGAGGGGCGGCAGCTCGCCGAATGGTTGAGCGCGCGCGGGATCACCGCCTTCGTCCTCACCTACCGCCTGCCGGCGGAGGGTTGGCGCAATCCCGCCGACACCCCGCTCGCCGACGCGCAGCGCGCCATGCGGCTGATCCGGGCCAATGCGGCACGCTTAGGCGTCGACCCGGAGCGGGTCGGGGCAATGGGCTTCTCGGCCGGGGGCCACCTGTGCGCCGATCTGGCCACCCGTTACGGACGGCAGGTCTACGCACCCGTCGACGCGGTCGATCGGCTGAGTGCGCGCCCGGCGATCGCGGCGCCGATCTACCCGGTCGTGTCGATGGCGCCCGAGCTTGCCCATGCCGGATCGCGCGCCAAGCTGCTCGGCACCGACCCGACTGAAGCGATGATAAAGGAACACTCGCCCGACCGGCAGGTCACCGCCGACACTCCCCCGCTGTTCATCGTGCACGCCGAGGATGACGCAACGGTGAAGGTTGCGAACAGCCTGGCGCTGCGCGCCGCCGCCCGCTCCGCCCGCGTCGCCTGCGAGACCCATTTGTTCGAGAAGGGCGGTCACGGTTTCGGCTGGGGCAGGCTGACCGAGGGCAAGCCGGCGCATCTTTGGCCGGAACTGTTCCTGCTTTGGGCGAAGGGTCACGCGCTTCTGGGCTGACGATCGATGTAATCGGTTAGATCGGACACCGTTCGCATGGCGGGCAGCATCCGCTGCTGGTCGGGTAGCGGCAGCGTCAGACGATCAAATAGTCTTTCAACGATGTCGCCGAGGTCTTCGGGGTCCATCCGCAGCACGCCATCCAGATCGTCATCGGGCCGCGGCGCCAGACCGGCCATATAGTAGCTAGCGAGTTCGTCGCGAACCGCCGCGGAGACGTCCGGCGCCACCCCGCGCTCCGCCATGGCGCGATCGAAATCCTCGCCGCTCCAGCCACCCTGAGCGGCCGCGAGCGACCGGTGGCGCATCCACAGCGACAGGTTGAAGCCCAGCGTGGCGACGACGATCAGCCCCAGCAGCAGGCCCGCCGTGGCCCAGCCGCTCACGCCCGTGCTTCGACCACGCCTTCGCTGTTGTGGCGCAGCGCCTTCAGCACCGTATCGACGATGTGCTGGGCATTCAGCCCCGCCTCGTCGTACTGGAGGTCGGGCTTGTCCTGATCCTGGAAGATGTCGGGCAGCCGCATCGTACGCAGCTTCAACCCGGCGTCGATCAGGCCGGCGTCGCTGGCGTAGGTCAGGACGTGCGCGCCGAGACCACCGACCGCAGCCTCCTCGATCGTCACGGCCACCTCATGGGTGGTCAGCAGGCGGCGGATCAGCGCCTCGTCCAGCGGCTTGACGAAGCGCAGGTCGGCGACCGTGGTCGACAGCCCCTTCGCCTCCAGCGCGTCGGCGGCCTTCAGCGCCTCGCCAAGGCGGGTGCCGAGCGACAGGATCGCCACCTTCTTGCCCTCGCGCACCACGCGGCCGCGCCCGATCTCCAGCCGCTCCGGCACGTCCGGAAGGGCGACTCCGGTGCCGTTGCCGCGGGGATAGCGCACCGCGATCGGGCCGGAATCATGGCACACTGCAGTATGGGTCATGTGAACCAGTTCGGCCTCGTCCGACGGCGCCATGATGACGAAGTTCGGCAGCGTGGCAAGGTATGTCACGTCGAAGCTGCCGGCGTGGGTGGCGCCGTCCGCGCCCACCAGACCAGCCCGATCGATGGCGAAACGGACCGGCAGGTTCTGGATCGCGACGTCGTGCACGACCTGGTCGTAGGCGCGTTGGAGGAAGGTCGAGTAGATGGCGCAGAATGGCCGCATGCCCTGCGCGGCGAGGCCCGCGGCGAAGGTGACGGCGTGCTGCTCCGCGATGCCGACGTCGAACGCGCGGTCGGGATAGGCCTTGGCGAAGCGGTCGACCCCCGTCCCAGACGGCATGGCGGCGGTGATCGCAACGATGCGACTGTCGCTCGCCGCTTCCTTCACCAGCGCGTCGCCGAAAACGTTCTGGTAGGACGGCGGCCCAGGCGGCGCCTTGTCCTGCGTGCCGGTGATGACGTCGAACTTCTGGACGCCGTGGTACTTGTCGGCGGAATTCTCGGCGGGAGCGTAGCCCTTGCCCTTCTTGGTCACGACGTGGACCAGGACCGGCCCCTGTTCGGCGTCGCGGACATTTTCGAGGACGGGGATCAGATGTTCCAGGTTGTGGCCGTCGATCGGGCCGACGTAGTAGAAGCCCAGTTCCTCGAACAGCGTACCGCCGGTTGCCAGTCCGCGGGCATATTCCTCCGCCTTGCGGGCGGTCTTGTGGACGCGCTTCGACAGCTTGGATGTCAGCTTGGAGGCCAGGCTGCGCAGGCCCATGTATTCGGAACTCGACACCATCCGCGCGAGATAGGCGGACAGGCCGCCGACGGGCGGCGCGATCGACATGTCGTTGTCGTTCAGGATGACCACCAGCCGGTTGCCCGCGGCCTCGGCATTGTTCATCGCCTCGTACGCCATGCCGGCGGACATCGATCCGTCGCCGATCACGGCGATCGCCTTGCCGTCGCTGCCGGTCAGCTTGTTGGCGATGGCAAAGCCGAGCGCCGCGCTGATCGACGTCGACGAGTGCGCCGCGCCGAACGGGTCGTACTCGCTCTCGCTGCGCTTGGTGAAGCCGCTGAGGCCCCCGCCCTGGCGCAGCGTGCGGATGCGGTCGCGGCGTCCGGTCAGGATCTTGTGCGGGTAACACTGGTGGCCGACGTCCCATACCAGCCGGTCGCGCGGTGTGTCGAAGACGTAGTGGATCGCGGTGGTCAGCTCGACCACGCCGAGCCCCGATCCCAGATGCCCACCCGTCGATCCCACGGCCGAGATCGTCTCGGTACGAAGTTCATCGGCCAGTTGGCGTAGCTGCTTGGGATCGAGCTTGCGCAGGTCGGCCGGCGTGTTCACCGTGTCGAGCAGCGGCGTGATAGGCGCATCGGACATCCGTCCTGTCTACTCGCGCGAGCGACCGGTGTCGATTGTTACCGACAGGAGCGATACGTGAAGGGTCAAACGATGCGAAGATCGTGCACGATCATGCTGCTGGTGAGCATCACCGCATGCGCAGGCCGCCCGCCGCGGGTCGGACCGGACGTTACCTCGCTTCATCCGGTCACGCGCAATGCGGATACGGTGACCGCGTGCCTGGAGGCAGCATTTGCCACGCGCGCGGCGGTGTCTGCCGACGGCGTACGAACCATCCGCTACCGCGACGGGCGCGGACGCATCGTTCGCGAGTTGATCGTGTCGCCACGGGGAGTGGAGAGCATGGTCCAGTATCGCCGGGTGCGCGGGACTGAAGCACCCTCGCCGTTCCGGTGCCTCGCCATCGAGCCGCAGGACTGATCAGACGGGCAACCCGAGCGCCCGCAGATCGGCGCGCAGCCTGGGCTCGCCCTCGAACAGCAGCGCGTGGATCCCGACCGCCGCGGCACCCGCCACGTTGGCGGGAACATCGTCGACGAACGCCGCATCGCCCGGGGCCAGCCCGAAGCGGTCGAGCGCCAGCCGGTAGATTGCCGGGTCCGGCTTCAGCAACCGCTCGTCGCCCGACACGACGATGTCGCGGAACCGGTCGAACACCGCCGCCTCCCGCGCGCGGAACGGCGGCCAGAATTCCCCTGAGAAGTTGGTAATGGCGTAGAGCGGCACGCTCGCGGCATCCAGCTCCTCGACCAGCCGGATCATGCCCGGCATCGCGGGGCCTACGCTGTCGTTGAAGCGCGGCGCCCACTGACCGATCAGCGCGGCATGCTGCGGAAAGCGCGCGACGAGTTCCGCCGACGTCTCGGCGAAGGGCCGGCCGGCATCGTGCTGGAAATGCCATTCTGTCGTGACGACGTCACGCAGAAACGCATCGAGCGCCTCATCATCGGGGATGAGGCGCTCGTACAGGAACCGCGGGTTCCAGTCGTAGAGGACGCGGCCGACGTCGAAGATGACGGCGTGCGGCAAGCGCCCGACCGCGTTCAGCCCTGGCGGGCCTTGAACCGGCGATTCGTCTTGTTGATGACGTAGATGCGGCCGCGGCGACGGATCACGCGGTTGTCCCGGTGACGATCCTTGAGGGACTTGAGCGAGTTGACGATCTTCATGGCGTGCGTGCCGCTTCTGTGAATGGGTTTCGGAAAAGAGGCGCTCGCCTATAAGCGGGGGGCAGCCAAGTCAAGGTGGAAGGCGGGGCCTCGGCTGCGGAACCGCGGACGCCGGCGGGAGTATGATGGTGATGCCAGCCGTCGCCGCGTTCGTCACCCTGCTGCTCGCCCAGGCGGCGCATCCCACCGTCCCGCTCGTCCCGGCCGGGACCATCGCCGTCAGCCGCCCCGACCCGGCCGCGCGCGGCGCGGCGTGGAACGCGATCTTCGCCGATGCCGTGGAGGGCGCGCTGATGGACGCGGGGTTCACCGCCATCCCGCACCCGGCGCACGCCCGCAACACCGCGACGTTCGACGTCGTACGCACCGCCCGGGGCACCGCGCTGGCCAAGGGTGCCAGCGCGGGCCCGCCGACCCCGGTCATGGGGGCCGGAGCCGCCGGCGTGTCGATCGGACTGGGCACCAAGACGAACGTGGGCGAGATGATGGCAACCGAACTCACGTTGCGGATCACGCGGCGCGGCGAGAAGGCGCCGGCGTGGGAGGGGCGCGCGGTCACCTATCAGGTCTCCGGCACGCGCGGCGATGACCCGCGTGACCTGGCGCGCAAGCTGGCGAGCGCGTTGACACGGAACTTTGCCGCACCCTCGGGCGTGTTAGTCAGCGTACCATGATGAAACGAAACATCTCGCTCGCCCTCGCCGCCGCCATCGCGCTCGGCGGCTGCGCCACCACCGGCGGTCCGGGCAGCGGCCCAACCGAGGTCAGCCGGTACCACCTGGGCCAGCCGATCGCGCCCGGGACCGTAACCGTAGAGCCGCTGAACAACGGCGACGCGGGCGGACCGGAGTTCGCGCTCTACGCGGGAGCCGTCTCCGCCGAACTCGCGAAGATCGGGTTCACACCGGCGCCGGTTGGCACGTCGTCCGACTATATCGCCGCCGTCGACTTCAGCCGGGTGTCGCGCGGCACGATCCAGACCCCGCCGCGCTTCTCCATCGGCTTGGGCGGCGGCAGCTTCGGCGGGCGCCGTGGTGGCGTGGGACTCGGCGGAGGCGTGAGCACCGGCATCGGATCGAAGACGCGCGAACTGCTGGCCTCGCAGGTGTCGGTCGCGCTGCGCCGGCGGAGTGACGGCACCGTGATGTGGGAGGGTCGGGCACAGCGTCCCGGGCTGTCGGGACGCGAGGAAAGCCAGCCTGCCGTAACGGCAGGTCGGCTGGCAAATGCGCTGTTTCGGGGGTTCCCCGGCGAGTCCGGAATCACTACGACCGTGAAATGACCATTACCGTTTCGGCCGCTTTCGACAATGGCGCCATCCGGGTCGTCGGTGTCGAGGGCGACATCGTTCGGCTCGAAATCCCCGCCGACCACCTGTCCGACTTTTACCAATGGTTCCATTTTCGGGTCGCGGGCGCGCGTGGGCGGACACTCACCTTCCGCATCGAGAACGCCGCGGGTTCGGCATACCCACTCGGCTGGCCGGACTACAAGGTGCGTGTGTCTAACGATCGCGCCGACTGGGTGATGGCGCCCGACACACGTTACGATAACGGCGCACTGACGTGGTCGCACCGCTTCGACGGCGATCTGGCGTGGTTCGCCTATTTCGAACCGTACACGATGGATCGCCACGACGCGCTGATCGCGCGCGCCGCGCGCGCCGACGGCGTGACCCACCGTGAACTGGGGCAGAGCCTGGACGGCCGGACGATCGACTGTCTGACGGTCGGTACCGGTCCCAAGCAGGTATGGCTCTACGCGCGCCAGCATCCTGGCGAATCGATGGCGGAATGGTGGATGGAAGGCGCGGTCGACATGCTGACCGACGCCGCTCACGCCGATGCCGCCGCGCTGCGGGAGAAGGCGACCATCCACCTCGTCCCGAACATGAACCCGGACGGGACGTTTCGCGGGCACCTGCGCACCAATGCCGCCGGCGTGAACCTGAACCGCGAGTGGTCGTCTCCCACGGCGAAGCGCAGTCCCGAGGTCCTGTGCGTACGCGACGCGATGGATGCGACCGGCGTGGCCTTCGCCATGGACATTCACGGAGACGAGGCGATCCCGGCCAACTTCTTCGCCGGGTACGAAGGCATTCCGTCGTGGAGCGACGCGCACGGCGAAAAGTTCTACGAGTTCGGCCGTCGACTGGCGAAGCACACCCCCGATTTCCAGACCGAACGCGGCTACGGTCGCGCCGCCGCCGGTCAGGCGAACCTGAGCATGTCGACGAACCAGATGGCCGAGCGGTTCGGCGCGGTGGCGATGACTCTGGAGATGCCGTTCAAGGACCATGATCCCAACCCGGACGCCGTGCACGGCTGGAACGGGGCTCGATCGAAGCAGCTTGCGGTCGCGTGCCTTGAAACGCTCGCCGGGATGATCGACGAGATCTGATGCACCGCCGGGCCGCACGTGCGAGGGCGTCGGCGATGCGGGGGGGCGCCGGACCGTACGCCGCCGCTGCGCACTCTACGCGCCCGCCCCGTTGGTGGCTGCTCTCCCACGCGAGTGAAGACGTTCATAGCAAAGGACCCGTCATGCCGACCCTAGTGCTTATCCGTCACGGCCAATCGTCGTGGAACCTGGAGAACCGGTTCACCGGCTGGTGGGACGTCGACCTGACCGATCAGGGGGTGGCCGAGGCGCGCGCGGCGGGCGAGGCGATGAAGGCGGCGGGGCTCGATTTCGACCTCACCTTCACCAGCTTTCAGACCCGCGCCATCAAGACGCTCAATCTGGCGCTGGAGGCGATGGGACGGCTGTGGCTGCCGACCGAGAAATCGTGGAAGCTGAACGAGCGCCACTATGGCGGCCTGACCGGGCTCGACAAGGCGGAGACGGCCGCGCTGCACGGCGACGAGCAGGTCAAGATCTGGCGTCGCAGCTTCGACATCCCGCCCCCGCTGCCCGAGGAGGGATCGGCGTACGACCTGTCGAAGGAAGAACGCTACCGCGGCATCCCGATCCCGCAGACGGAGAGCCTGAAGGACACGATCGCGCGTGTCCTGCCCTATTGGCAGGAGCGGATCGCACCCGAGCTGTCGGCGGGCAAGCGCGTGCTGATCGCGGCGCACGGCAACTCGCTGCGCGCGCTGGAAAAGCACCTGTCCAATATCTCCGACGCCGACATCACCGGGCTGGAGATCCCGACCGGCCAGCCGATCGTGTACGAACTGGACGACAGCCTGACGCCGACCAGCCGCTACTACCTGTCCGATCGCGCGTGACGCCCTGCGCCGGGGACGAGAGCGTTCACACGCCCTGCCCCCGACGCGGAGCGGGTCAGCCCGCGTCGTTGCCGCCCGGTCCGCGGAACGGCGCGGCGCTTTCGCGGCCGAACTGCATGATGAGTTCGCCGATCTCGCGTGCCTGGGCCAGCGAACGGCTGCCCTGCTCGCGCAGATAGTCGCTCTGGATGCGCATCACCTCGCCCAGGTCCTTCGCGCCGGCCGCGGCACGCATCGCGGTAAAGGCCTCGCGCGCGTTCGTCTCGGCCTGATCGAGCACCTTCAGCCCGACCGTGGAGCCGTTCTGCGCCATCTTCTCACCCGAAGCCTTCATCGCCTCGCCGGCGCGCTTCATCGGGTCGACCACGCGGTCGTTGATCGTGTCCCTGGCCGCCTCTGCGGTGCTGCGATCGTCGCTCATGAACCCTATCCTCTGCTGCTGGTCCCGAACCAACGCACGAGCCGACGATTCGTGCGGCTCAGCACTCGACGACGTTCACCGCGAGCCCGCCCTGGCTCGTTTCCTTGTACTTGGAGCGCATGTCCTCGCCCGTCTGGCGCATCGTCTCGATCACCGCGTCCAGGCTGACGACGTGGCTGCCGTCGCCGTGCAGCGCCAGATAGGCGGCGTTGATCGCCTTGATCGCGCCCATCGTGTTACGTTCGATGCAGGGAATCTGAACGAGCCCGCCGATGGGGTCGCAGGTGAGCCCCAGATTGTGCTCCATCCCGATCTCGGCCGCGTTCTCGACCTGCGACGGCGTGCCGCCGAGCGCCGCGGCGAGCCCGCCCGCGGCCATCGAGCAGGCCACCCCGACCTCGCCCTGGCAACCCATCTCGGCCGCGGAGATCGACGCGCGCTTCTTGTACAGGCTGCCGATCGCGGAGGCGGTCAGCAGCAGGTCGTGGGCACCGGAGCGCGTCGCGCCGTGGACGAACGTCTCGTAGTAGCGCAGCACCGCCGGGATCACGCCCGCCGCG
>Ga0325400_1001105_pt1 | contig 21820 bp, 4 predicted proteins | sample PopdelMetagenome_2_FD_205662 | JGI IMG/M metagenome (GOLD analysis project Ga0325400, IMG submission 205662) | Populus deltoides microbial communities from Bellville, Georgia, United States - Xylem-PdKOR-R1 | ecosystem: Host-associated > Plants > Phyllosphere > Stem > Wood/Secondary xylem...
AATGCTTGTATCTTCTCCATTACGTGTATGCTACATTTGCAGGGCTATTTATAGACCATGCCTATGGCGTTAGTTGCTGGGGCAAAGAAAATAAAAAATAAAAAATTACAGCAATGGCCTCCGTCGTCGAGATATATGGAGGCAGCCTATCAATAAACAAAAGCAACAGAGCTTTCGGTTTTGGTTCTTTCTTCCTGGAGAAAAATTCCAGATCCCCCACGTGATATTACGGGAAACCAACCCCTTAATTTCAAAAAAAAAAAACCTTAAAAATAAATTGGAATAATAACATAACCTCCGGTAGCAACACCAAACTAGAGGTGTTCAAAACCCGGATTGGATTGGCATGAGCTGAAAAATCCAACTAAACCAAGTTCTTTAATTTTTACAAAATGTGTTCATTACCAAGCCAAAAATCGGTTCAAACCGACCCCGTCCAGCTCGTTCGGGGTCGGATTTTGTGTTTTGGAAACCCGAAAATTCAATACCATCAGAGCCTTTAAACTTCCCAACACTTCTCCTGTCTACCTGAATTGTTCCATCCGAATCTCCCAATTCAATGAAAGGTAATTAACTCCAGATCAAGCAATGAAAAAATATTTCTACCTAACACTAAAAAACCAGGTCTACAAAAAAAAAAAAAAAATTACTTAAGAGAGCCTCTATCTTACCAAGCGCATAAAAGGAAAAGGAAAAAACATTTTTTTAAAACACTTAAAAAAAACAAAAAAGACTTGATTAGGACATGGATTTGCCAAAAGCAAACAAAAATAAGAGAATTAAAAGAAACCCAAATGAAAATCTCAAGTGGTTCACAAAAATATTAGCTTCCCATCCCTTAAAAACTTGAAAATGAAGTGGGCAAACAATTATACACAAAACGAAGAGATGTGGATATATATGCAGAAACAAACTTATACTGATGGAGTAGGTGAGGGCAGCAACCATCTTGAAAAATGTGGGCCGCGTTCCATGTCCTCCTACTTGAAACAACATCTTCCTTTCTTGAGGTTTTATAACAGGAAGTCGTTTGGACTCCAATCACATCGGGGACAATGAGGGGGGCGGGGAAGTGAGGGGGCGGGGTGTGATTGGCAGTAGTGATGGAGTGTTTTGGAAAGGGATTGTAATATATTATTATAATATTTTTTTATTTTTAAAAATTATTTTTAATATTAATGTATTAAAATGATTTAAAGTTATAAAAAAATATTAATTTAAAAAAATAAAAAAATTTAAATTTTTTTAAAAATATTTTTAAAACACAATATAAATTGTCTTTTTTTATATAATTGATTCAATTTAGATTTTTTTTTATAATTGGTTCAATTTTTATTTAACCAATTCACTCTGTTTTAATTTTTTTTAAAATTAAAATTGAATTGAATTGAATATTTTTTTTTGTTTTTATTTTTTTTAAAAATTGATTTATTTAACTACTTATTTTTTTCAATTGAGGGGTTATCTTGTCTAAAATTGGAGAATTGACATAAATTATTTGCAAGTTTTTAAAAAAACCCCACAAAAACACGTTTATACTAAAAAAATGTATTTCCACAGTTTAAACTTAATTTTCGTTTCTATACGGGTATTGTAATTATTTTGATATTGTGATTTTCATATTAGGTAATAAGAAAAAAACAATAATCAATTATAAAACTTGATGAAATTATTTTTAAAACACTAAATAATTTATCAATATTCGAATGGTTTTATGTTTAATTTTATGGAAGAGAGAAAAAAATCTATTGGCTGCTGCAACAAAGGGTTGTATATACATGGCTCGAAAAGGTATTCCAATATACTGTTGTTTGATTTGATCTCGAAACTAATATCAAATAAATTATTAGAAAATTACGTAATGGATTGTTTTTTTTAAAGAATCAATTAAAAATTTATTATTATTTATTCGATATATATTTTTTTAAAAAAACAAAGTCTTAGTTAACTAACATTGAAATGAATAACAACAAAGTAATTAAAAGGAATATTGTATGAACAAAAACAAGATTTGAACTTGGAAAGGCATTTTTGGAATAAATATTGCATTTGGAGATGGATATTTTCTTAAATCTTAAAGAGGGTTTTATACACCACCAAACTCTTAAATAATATATGTCTAAGGTAGTTATTATAATTCACCAAATAATAAAAATTAATTACTTGGAAGTATTTTGTTGAACAGAATTTAAGGAAAGGATAGTCCAAGAAGAGGAAAACACTTATTCGGCCCCCGGCTGACTATTCTATTTGCGCGCATCCACGAGCCGTCTCCTTCACGCTCTCTCTCTCTCTCTCTCTCTCTCTCTCTCTCTCTCTTTCTCTGGTATCTCACGTTTTTTTAAAAAATGAAAATGAAAATAAAAATAAAATCAAGGATTCGTGGATCAACTCGATACTCGAAAGGGTAATTGGCAGCTGAGCTGAGAGCTGAGTGAGTAAAATTCAGTCAATCAATCAGACCATGACTGCAGACCTTGGATGCGTGATGATGGCAGTTGATGGAACCGAGGAGAGCATGTACACCCTATGATGGGCCTTTGATAACGTCTAGCTTCGATCTCCTGCTCCTGACTCCACTGAATCCCCTGGCTCCTTCGTCATCCTCCTTTTCCAATCACCACCTTCTATCTCGGTGCCATCCCTTTCGGTGGATTCAGTTAAGTATTAAACTCCTGTGTCTTCTGCTTTCGGCCTTTCGATACTGTTTGATTGTCACGATTTCTGATTACTGAATGGTTGCTTTGAAATTAATTAAGGTGATCTGGAGGTACCTGCCTTCAAGGCGGCGATTGAAGGCATCAAAGGAATATTACGGAGGCGATTCTAGAACATGCTTTGGAGATTTGCCATGAAAAGAAAGTAACTTTTGTTTCTGTCGTATCAGCTTCATGAGCTGCTATCTCTATTAATTCGTTTCGCTATTTTGTTGAGCATTACTTTAATGCTCAGGAAAATGTGAAAAACACAAGGGGTGATGGGGGATTCGAAGGAGAAGATATGTGAAGTTGTTGAGCATCTACATTCTGATTTGCTTGTGATGGGCTGTCGTTCTTTTGGCCCCTATTAAAAGGTAGTTAGTGCCACTCGAGATTAATTCATTCGACTACTAGCATTTAGTGCTAGAATAGCATATTTCCATTAATTGATGTTGAAAATCAAATGGAGATGGCATTTATTGGTTCCTGTAGTCCCTTAATTAAGCATATAGGTAAAGCCGTAAGCACTATCCTGGTGGTAATTTTGTGATTGAGAGTTAAAGAGTTATTTATGGGCAATTTTACTGATACAATTGCATTCGATGCAATCAGTTATTTCTAGTAGGAGTAGCAATTTCTTTAATAGTTATCTTGGACAGAAATTCTAACGATGACAAATGCAGGTCCTTTGTTGGAATGGATTTGCGTACTTAATGCAGTCAACAACCACTCATGCATCCATTTAACTGAATCCCTCCAATGATTTTGATTTCTCAATGCATAGATATATGGATTAGGTTTTTTTTGTTTCTTGTTGTTGACTGTTGAGTTACTTTTTAGATACTAATTACCGAACTTTTCATTTCAATGTTATTCAATCACTTTTTGGCATTTCTTTGCATTCATTTACCATTTTTTCCCCTCAATTTAATCGTGATTTTTAAAGTGTGGTAGGCTTTCAAGTGAAAAAGCATGGTCAATTTTTATTTTTGTTCTTAGCTTCATAAAGGCATGACTGGCATGTCAATGTGCTCCTTCAGAATGCTAAAATTGCTGAAGTATGTTGTTTGTGACCAGGATGTTCTTGGGAAGTGTAAGCAATTACTGCACCAACCATGCACAATGCCTTGTCATTATAGTTAAGGGAAAGGACCCTTCATCATAAACTAAACGAGGTATGCTTCCTAATACTACAGTGGACAAATGACAGCACTTCATGTCTTTAACCCTTCGATTTATGATAAATGAATCATCTATAACCTCTTCAATCTTCCAACATTTCTTTTCTGTATATCTGTTCTAGCAATTCATTGTTATACACTTAGATAACTACTGTGGAAATGGACACAAGGTGCATAGTTTGCATTCTTGAGTTACTTCAAGTTGATATCTTCTTCTGCAGATAAATTTGTTTTGAAATCAAGCTTTCTTTCAATTATGTACTTGGCGAATTCCAACTAGTCTGGGACTGGGGTTAGTTGAATTGGATTTGATGCTGTTCTCGCAAACAACTAACTGCTTTAGAATATTAGTTTGGTTGATACTATGTGCCATCGAGCAATTATTTCTAAGCCTGAAACTTTGAATGAGTGGTTCCTAGATTTCATTAATAAATTAAACTGCATAGGTCAGTGTTTTTTTAGATGGAAAGGCTTCATTGTCACACATTCTTGGACAAATTTTATGTTCTACATGGCAGGCAGAAACTTGATGTTGTCTCTTTGGCAAATAGGTTGCTGAGTGACTGGTTTTTGACTGGAAATCAAAATTCTCGTATTTTCACTTTGTTTCCATATATAATTTCCTAATTGGAGAGCTAATGTATACGATGCATAAGTGATTGCACAAGTTAAAATGCTAAAATAAGCAAAACATGTGCTTCGACAAATTTTGGGTGCTCAAGTTTACTTATTTAATGAACTAAAAGAAAGTCTAGGAAAATTAGAACACATAAATACTTTCGCATCAGTTCGGATGGACTCTTTTTTGCTCGGTGGTACGAGCTTACTTTTAGTATCTCTGGCACATTTCTTGGTGCTTTTAACAGGAATCCCCTAATGCTTTTAAGACTGTGCTTTGCACCAACAGTTTTTCATGCTTAAGATGAAATTATGCAGGTAAGAATATGTTTGGAAAAACCATCTCCAGTGAATTAGGTGGACTGCTGTATAACTTGAATCTCGACTTCTAAATTGGATCTCACCACGTTGAATCTTACCACGCCATTTATAAATTTCATTCGCTTTTAGCTTGAGGTTATATCCTCTGGTTACGTCGAATTCCAATCAAAATCATTATGGAATGCTATCGTGATGCTGACCAATACTGTTCTGTTATTGGCTACAGTTTATTGTGGATGTGATGGGAAAGAGTTTCAACCAGTTATGTTGTCCTTCGCTCTGTTTTGTAGAGTTTGTGAGTGATTTTGGAGGAAAAGCTTGGTAGTGGGATATGGAGTCATCTGTGCTTGCGCTATTGCTGGGTGAATAATAATAATATTCTGCTGTATATTCATTTTTTTAAAAATAAAAATGCCTTCATTTGTTTACTCTGACGGGCATTGCTGTCTGTATTGATTTTAGTCTAGGAAAATTGATTAATTTCCTCAACCGCAGGTGGCTGCTTCAGAGTCAACTTCTGTGTTGGTGCGTTTGATTTTAAGTTTTGTACACTGTTATACTCGTACATGAACTGCGGCATTTCTGTTGCATAATAATAAAATTACAAAACCCCCTCGCTCCTCCCTATAAAATAAAGCGAGCTCAATAATCTTCTCAATTCCAATTTCTTGTTTTCATGTGAAAACTCCTCGCTTAACTCCAGAAAGTCTGTCCTGTGCTTCGATTTTATTTCAGTCTGCTTGTAAGGTTCAGAGTGGTTGCTCAGCTTGTGCAACAACTATCACGAATTTTGCTTTCAGGTTTTAATTTCACATAAAGTTAGAGAGATGTCACTGGGTTTAATAATTGGTTTGAGATGAACTTAATGCATAATGCAGGCTTGAGGGTATGTGTTAGTGATGGACTGATGTGTTAGTGTTGGATTATCACGAAGACATATAATTTGAATTGAATATACATTGAGAATATAGAATGTAGAATATATTATATGCACGTATTCACAATTTATCTTTTTTTTTTCTTTCTAAATTCATTAATAAGCTTGTTTTTATTATAAAAGTATAGTATAGAATGTGTTCTGAGCTAATAAGGAAATAATTTATATCGTTAATGTTTTAGTATACAAGATTTAGAATTCGGATAAATAAGCAACATTCATGAGTATCTGGTTTATTATTATTTAAGTTTAAACATGACAAGATTAATACAAATAAAAAACAATCATATCAATTAACATAATGCTTTGATAAGATCACCGTATAAAATGATAAAAAATTTGTATAAAATATCCAGTATAAAATGATAAAAAATTTGTATAAAATATCCAGTCAGTTTAGATCAATAATTATAATCAATCTAACTTTTGATATTTTATAATTTATCAACCCGATCCTAATATTATCCAAATAAGGTTAGATTTGGATTTTGGAATAAAATATTTCATTGTCTAGTGTATGCTATTAAGCATAACTTTTGATTACACCGTTGAATCGGGCTGAGATATTTATAGGAATTTATAGACAAGCTTTTATACATTAGGTTAGAATTTCGGGTAAATCAGAGTTTTGTAAGGAATTATTTTAGGGGATCAAAGTTACTGGATGTATCGTGTTAAATCTGTCTATCTAGATTTTTGTCTACTATTTAGAATATATATAGATCTATAGAAGAATTATGTTAAGATTCCAATCAGGTTGGAAAGTAGACATTCATACATTTCTAGCGATATAAGGTAGACCTGTTCATCCAGACAAAAAAAAAAAAAAACGTGTTTGAAGTTAAAATTAAATTTTTTCAAGAATATACAAAAAAATTGAGAAATATTGTTTCCTTGTGTATTATAGATTCCAATCAACACTAAAATTCCTTAATGCTCTTGGAAGCATGTGTGGAAGTTATTAGCTTACCTATTCTATAAGGATTCTATGTCAAACAAGAGACATTTATGACAACAATTATTATCCATAGTTTGCAACAATTCTATATCCATTATGGAATGCATGTAGTGGCAAGGAGACTTGAGATTCTTATGTTGTTCTTTTTTTTATTTTGCAGGAATTTCTTATTAAAAAAAAAAAGATTACAAGAGGCTATTTAAAGGAGATATTTCTACCACTTTCCTTTTTATTTTTGATAGCATAGTTTTGGCTAAATAAAGGAAAAAACTTCAACATTCAAGATATCTCTTAAGCAAGGAAAGAGGATTAATGGACGACGCAAAGGGACACTTTGGGATTGTTTTGATAACTTGTATTAATCTGAATATTTCTTAAGGTTTATTTATTGTTTTAATTGATATTTGGGATAATTGTATTTTAGTTTTTGGGTTTTTATTTCCATTGAGTTTGTTTTGACCCAAAATTAATGTTTAGACTTGTTTTAGACATTAAGCTTGTGCTTGATTGGGTTTTAGTTAATACCCATTGGTTTGCAACCCAATATGGGACCATTAGGGTTATTATTTTAGAACTATATTATGTTTTATCTTGTTGCAAATTTAGGGCAATCTTTAGACATTAATGAGATTTAGTTTTGCATGAGCAGACTTCTTCTTCTTTGCTGAGAAAAAGAATAAATTGGACTTATCATGATATAACTGACTTTGTGGCATCATTTATAATCATTCAATACCTCTGATTTTTAGTTACAAATTAACTATGGGTCAATGTTCAACCAAACCTGATTATTTAGCTTTTTTGAGGAAGTTATCATCTTTGTTGTGGGTTGCATAACCAAATGATCATGAGGTTCGTATCAGACCCGTTCAATATTTTTTAGACTGAAGTAAGTTAAATATATCAGGTTAGACTAAATGTTTTATGGATATTACAGACGTTCATGAATTGGGCATATAGAATCCGTTATTTCTCGATGCTACTGGAAAAAATAAACTTACAAAGGCAGATAACCGGATAAATTACTTTACCAGATACATTTAAATTGATTGCTGGACATGCAAAACCCTTGTCCACAATCTGTATAACAAGAAAGCAAAATCAATCCATTGGCAAAAAAAGGACTAACTATGTGAAAGAAAAGATGAAATTAATATCTACAATTCTAGGTCTATAAACATACAATAGACTTCTCTGCTTTCTTATGAATAATCTTTGTTAGTCATCGATGAATAAAAAAGAAGTTTCAGAATCGACAACATAAACATAGAGAATTGCATCTTAGATGACACCAGCACAAAGTTTATACTGTTTCAACGCAACTTCAATTTTATTTTTGTAATTAAAAAATGCATGTAAGATCAAAACATCAGTGAAATAAAAGAATAATTTAATAAAAGTTACTAATTCTCAGACAAAATCCTATCATTAAATTTCAATGGCATGCAACATGTATTGTCCCCGGGAAGGAAAAAAGGATATTAAATTTTTCTTCTGGAATAATTCTTCAATGTGTAGTCCTAGGAACAATACATGCCTTTATTCAACAAAACTTCTCTCTATTGTTAAAAAAAATATATTTTCTTAAGATTCGTCGCTTCATGATATATGCAATATTCAATGGAGGAAATAACAAGAAAAAGCTAGTAATCAACTCAAAAAGAAGTATTGCATCACATATTCAGAAAAATTAGGTTATGATAATACAACCAAATACACCCTATTATTTATTAATATGATCTAAAATTAAAAAAATCTAATTTAAAAGACCGAGAGAAAGAGATCCTACATGAAATTAAAAGAAAAGACGGGAGGAATAATGTAATAAGAGCAAAAGCATTCAACACCTTTAATGTTTTAAGATTATTTGAAGTCTAAAGGAGAGAATTGAAGGGAGGAGAATGAGAGGTGATTGCAAGGGAAAAAAAAGAACAAAGAGAAGGGAAAATGATATTTATACCAAGAATTTTCTAGGGTTACTTACATTTAGTGAGCTATACAGGTTGGGTTGGGTTGACTGGGTTTCAAACATCTTAATCTCCACTTGACCTGTGATTTTTATTTATTAAGTTGTTTTTACCCACCATCATTTGTAATATCCATATTAATCAATTTTAACAGGTTGGGTTAGGTTGGAAATGTAAATTTTATAGATACCCTAGCTTTTTTAAAACACCTATAAATAATATAATTGAAAAAAGTTCATGAAGTTGTAAGATATATATGGATATAAAGCTCTGCATTTGTAATGATTTTAATTTTAAAGACGATTAAAATTGATAATGAAATAAATCACAAATAATCTACTTATATAATTAAAAAATTAATTATAATAAAAAAAGATGATAATCTTGATCACTTGTCGGATATGCAAACCTCCAAATAGTAGCTTTATTGATTTTGGAAGGATGAAATCCTTGTGAATAGGTAATAAAAGTGGGACAAAATGGTCCTTAGTGATTGAGTTGGCTCAATAATAGCATATTTAATGGGAGAGCCTAAATAAGAGCAAAAAATAAAATAAAAAGAACTAATTTCTTAATTTTTTTTCTTTAAATTTGAAATTTAAATGAGAAAGCTAAATGAAGAGCTAAAATGACTTTTCTGTCAAAGAAAAGTCATTACTATATATTTATCAAAAGAGTCAAAACATTAAAATAGATTTTTTAAAGATTTATTCTTTTATCAATTAAACTTTTCTAAAAAAACCAAAATTATTAATATTAAATATGTTAAAATAAAAATGGGTTGTTAAAATAATTTTTTTCCAATTGAAGTTCACATAAAAAAAATATTTACACTTGTCGCACCCGATGTTGCGGCAACCTTTAAAAATTAGATAAAAATAAATAAATATATGACATCTTGTTCTTTAATAGGAGAATATCTCATTTAAGAAGTTATCATCTAATATTATGATAACTAAAAACTTAACTAGTCAATAGGAATTTTATGATATAAGACTTGCTACATAAAAAAAAAGATATTATCATCCTTAAAGCATCCTACCTGAAATAGGTTGCATTGATGGTTTTGTCTTAAATTGCTAAAGGTCTACTGTGTTATGCTATAAATGATCTGTCTATAATATTCCTGACTCTAATGTAAGTGAATGTTTAATTACAAATACTTCCAACTCTAGCATTAGTAAACATATGAAGAAAAAGATATAACATTCCTAAACTATATTTACTTCCAACTTTGACATTGATATGTATTATATGAAGAAATGTATGATATTTTTAACTTTAGCTTCGATGAATACTCAAATAAAATTACTTCCAACTTTAGCATTGGTAAATATTATATGAAGAAAGGTATAATATTCTTGACTTTGATGTCGATGAATATTTGAGGTATGAAGTTATTTCTAATTCTAGTGTCAATATTCATAACTTTTGTCGCACTCAACATTACGGTAGCCTTAAAAAATTCAAATTCTTTATGTAAAGAAAATATTTCTAGCATCTTGTTCTTGAGTAGAGAAATGTCTTGTTTAAGGAATCACCACCTAGTATTATAATCACTAGAAACCTTAACTAGTCAACAAATATTCTACGGTAGTAGATTAGTTACGCGAAAGAGAAGATATTATCACTATTTACGCGTCCTACCTGAGACAAACTGCATTGATGATTTTGTTTTAAATTGCTAAGAGTTTGTTTTTATTCTTTTTTTTTTTTGTATAATATTCCGACTTTGATGTCAATGAATATTCAACTATTAATATTCTTAACTCTAGCATTGATAAATATTATGTAACCCAAAAAGTATGGTATTCTTGACTCTGATGCAAATGAATGAATCCATAAAATTTAAATTAAAAAAAAAAAACTATTTTTTTAGGCTAAATCTAACTTAGCCTTACTAATTAGGCTAAACCTAGCAGCCCAGCCTGGTCACTGGCCCAAGCCAGTGACCCGACTTGACAACAGGCACGCATGAATCAAGCCAGTGACTTGACTTGACAGCAGGCACGCCTGAATTGTTTCACGCGTGCATGCACAAACCAGTGAAATATATGTTGGCTGAACAGTAAGCAGTGAATTAAATTTGCATATGTACAGTAACTATGTAAATATAATTGCAAAGGAGTGGGAAATGAAGAACTTACCTGTGCAGGGAGGCGAAGTCGAAGACGGTGGCTTGCTTTGGATCCCTCTGTTTCTCCTTTCGTTTTCTTTCCATCTGATTCTTTCTTTTCTTTTGCTTTCTCTCTGTGCAATGTTTGTTGGTCTTTATTTCTGTTTTCTCTCCGTCGCTCTTTACGTCTGGCTCTCTCTCTCTGTTCTGTCTCCTTTCCTTTTCTGTGTGTTGTTCGTCCGTCCGTCTGTTTTTTTTTTTTTTTGATCCTGTGTTGTTCTCTGTTGGCTTGATATCGAAGCCTGGTTTTCTCTGTGTCTCTCACCTTTCTCTGTTTTTTTTTTTTTGTTCTGTTCTGGTTTCCACTGTGATCTTCTCCTGGAATGCTTTGTTTCTGGTGCAGTTGCTGCTGAAGATGGAGCTTTGGAGCTGCTACTGAAGCCGAAGTCGAGGGCGTGCTGCAGGAATACAACGGTCTCCCCTTTTGTTTTTCACTTCTGTTGGTTCGTCCCCCTCTGTTTTTTCACCAGTTCCCTGTTTTTTCATTCTTCTCTGTCTTGTTCGTTCCTCTGGTTTTTCTCTCCTCGTCCCTGTCTTTTTGCTCCCCCTAGTTTTTCTCTGGTTTTTTTATTCTCTCTCCCCCTGGGTTTTTCTCCTCCTTCCTATTTCTGGCTTTTATAAAGCCAGAGAAAGCCCTCTCTTCGTGCCAAAGCACGTTCATCCCTGTTTGAGGAAAAACAGGGGACTAACAGTCCTGGCACGACTGCTAGTCACGATAACGTGGCCTTTTGGAAAGGTATCGTGGAGGATAGTAGGCAGCTGAGGTAAGAGTCGTGGGTGACTGTCTTTGGCGCATTTCCCCGGATTTTCCTGTTGAATCGGTCATCCTTTGACGAAAAAGATGACGATGAACAGTGATTCAAAGACGAAATCCATGGCTATTTTCAATTTGGCCCCTTAACTCCTGAAATTTAACAATTGGGTCCCTAATCGAGGAAACTCTTCTTTTTGTTTTTAATTTTACCCCTGGATCAAATTGCAAGTGAACCCCTAGATTTCATCACTATTTACAAAACAGTCCTTATTTTTCAATTTAATCAATCCAGTCCTTAATTGACTCTTCAGATGTTAATTCTTTCAAAATTACCCCTGGAAAAATCAATTAACCCCCTATAATATCACCACATATTCACTGTGGTCCCTGGACTTTAATACCTTGCAATCTTGATCCAAATCAGCCCCAAACTTTGATATTTTTTCAATTAAACCCCTGATTGCATTAATTAGTTAAATCAAAGTTTAATTAAATCTTTCAACTTATTAATTCTTTCAATTTTTGATTAAATTGACTCTCAAATTTATAATTTCATTCTTATTAATCCTCAAACTTTCAATTTGTGTTGTCTTAATCTAATCCTCAAATTATTTTTCATTCCTTCATTCATTTTTTTGGTTAAAAAATTCAAAAATTGAATTATAAATTGTGAGACGAGAACCTTAATCGCCACACATAAGCAAACGAGAACAAGCATGGACCTAAACAAAAACAGGAAAACGAAAGCCACAGCCCCAAGACCCGTACCTTTCCCACTAGGATGCTTTATATTACCTTTTTTATTAAAAAAAAACAAAAACAAAATTGAGGCGCTAGCATAGTATTTTAACAGGGCATGTATGGATAAGAAACTGTGCGTACCAAAAGAATCCTAAGGGCAGCCCTACTGTCCGGACTTAATTTCAAGACAAAGAACATATATATAGTAATATCTCTATGCATGAACGGGATGGTACTGTGAGTAAATCATCACTAGCAAAGACAGAGGGAGACCTTATAGGAAATCTCAAGCATGATGCATATATATATACAGGTTTACAAGGCAGGCATGAAGTCTCTAATACAGAACAGAAACTCCTGATACTTGGCTTTAGGTAGGAAGCACACTTTCATGTCAACTACAAAAAGCACGAACCAACATTATCGACAAAGCAACGTAGACAAATTAATATTACAAGTATCCTTAATTAATGCCAAGGCTACAAGACCATGGAGCTCAAATTAAGGTAACATAGATGAGTTATTATATGACACAAAATAAATAAATAAATAAATAAATAAATAAATAAAACACACGCTTGACAGATGCTTTAACCAACTTCTTCACAGGGGCTTTTTCCATAAAAAGCAATTATTTTTAGACGAAAGGTGGAGCCCAGTGGATGGCAATAAATACTAAGAATGAAACCAAAGTTTTCCGATCTATAAACTAAGATGCAAACCTTCTACAAGCCAGAACACGGACTCTTTTTTTCTTCATCTTTCTTCTTTTGAGTTAAACTAACGGGAACTGATTAACTGGAAACCAAGCACAAACTAACTACATGGGCACGTAGCACAGAAATTAACGGAATGCACCTTTAGGACTTTAGGATATATATGATATACTTCACATGTATAAGAAATGTTTATTCAAGTTTGGCAGTGCCATAAGATAATAGTTGGCTATGTATGAAGGGAGGATAGCCATAGAGTCAAAGTGGTTTCCTTCTCCATCCAAACAGACAGTCCACGATCTACACTGTCTTGTGAAAACTATGTTGAGCAAGTTGGCGACCAGAGAGGCTTGCAGTCTTGGATCTAGGAGGATTTGTTTAACAGTGTCTCCTATTCAAAAATCTTCTTGGGTTCTTGAGGATGGCTTAGAAATAGAAGTTGGCAGCAATGGTGGCTGTCGTTTTTGACAGAGAAGGGATGGTGAGTTTATATTTTAATTCCCTGGCCGAATGGAAGGAATGGTGTTTGTGGCAAACAATCCCAGGTCGTCCTTTTCAGTTTTTATAGGGCAAACATGGTATCACCTCCCACAAAATTCGTCTTCCCTCTTATCTTGTTGATCTTTTTTAAGAGGGAATGAGATCCTCTCAACGTCTTGATCTTGTTTCGCATTTGGTGAAAACGGGACACCAATAGTCCTGCCATTTTTGGACTTTTAAGGGTGGATTTTATTCGTGTCAGAGGAGTCTCATACGGGCGAAGGAAACAGATCAAACCTGTGAAATTAGAAGATGGTAATCTGGGTGGGCTATGATTTGGAGCATATTTGGTGCAATTTGGTGGGAAGATTGGGTTGAACGGAAGCCGTTTTAATTAGTAGCTTCTCGAGCAGCTTTCTCTGGTTTAAAGAAAGAAGAAAATAAATATTGGTTGAATGACATATTGTTTCAGGACGAGTGGTCTGTTAGGGGGATTTAGGTTAAATTAACATTATTTTTCAACTTGCCTCCTTAACTTCTGAAATCTTTGAATTAAGCCTAAAATTATCCTTGTCGTTTATAATCTTTTTAATTTCACCCCTGGAATTTTGCAATTGGACTCTTGGATTTCCATGTTCCTTTCAAAATGATCCTTGATTTTTGGTTTTTTCAATTCAGTCCTCAATTAACTCTTTAAACTTTTAATTTTTACAATTTCACTCCTGCTTAAGTCAGCTAAATCCTTAGAACCTCAATTCCTATTCATTTTGGTTTCTGGATCCTTAGTCCTTGCAATTTTAACTAGAATAGACTCTGAACTTTGATATTTCTCTAATTAAACCCTTGATTTCACTAATTAAACAAATTCAAAGTTCAATTGCATTCATAGACTTGTCAATTCTTCTGATTTTAAACAAATTAACTTTCAAACTTTATTTTTTCTTTCATTTTAGCCCCCTAATTAAACCAATTAAGCTCTTCCAAAATTCAATCGAGCAATTGGCTTCTTTTATTTTGCAATTTTTCTCCTTTATTCAACTTTCTTCTTAATCAAGCCTTTATTTATCAAAATTGGATTGCCAAACTTTACAATCTTGTCCATGTTGGTCATCAAACCTTTAATTTGTATAGTCATGATCAAAATTTCAATTGTTTTTCTAATATTTCTTCAACAAGACCCAATATTATTCATCCACTTGACAATCTGAACAATTATGCATGCCTAAATATTGTTCCAAAGTAGGGCTACATAGAGAAAATTTAGCATGGAGACTTTGTTTTTATTATCCTGTTTTATTTATTTATTTAATGTTAAATAATTATTTTTAATTTGGGTTTGTTTTGACCCATTAAACATTGTTTAGGTCTATATTTCATTATTAAACTTATGTTAGTTAATTACTAGTTTAGTCCTATTAGCTTATAACCCAAAAAAGGTCCATTAGGGTTAGTTAGAAGAGACTATATTATGTTTTTTTTTAATTGCAAATGTCAGCAGTAAGTTGGAGAATAAACATGAGTTTTTCTTTTATTTGTTTGTGACAAAACAATATTTCTTTGTGGGAACAAAAATCATACATTAGCTTATCGGAGATTAATTGGTTTTGTGATATCATTCGCATACTTAGAGTTCTTAAATACATGGTTATCTCTGGGTTCAAGTATTTTTCCAATACCTCTGTGTAACAGTTCTAATTTCCAGGAAAACACATAACAGGTAAATGGAAATTTTAGAAATTGTTTTTATACAAGTTCCACCAAAATTTCGACGGAGTCTCCCTTATACTGGGATGTCTTAAGTTTTCAACAAAATCAAATTACACTTTCAATAAAATTTCACAACCTGATCCAATCATCCTGGATCTCAACCCAATCCATCTTCATCAACACAACACACTTTATTCAATAACATCATACAATTCAAGTTCACAAAATAATAATGCATAATTCAATTGTTACATAATATCATCAAATAAACTATATTTTGCATAATAACATCATATAACGTAATTCAAGTGAAGAATTCGATTTTAACTATAAATATGCATGGTTAAATAGGTACTTAGAATTACATACATTAGATTAAAGTCATACATCCAAATTTTCGGGTTAATATCACATTTCAAGTTCTAGGAGATAAATCTTTTAATTTAAAAAATAATTACATGTCCAAAAACAAAAGGTGACTAAACTAATATCACTTTTGACATGACCCCGATGGACCTGAAAACAAAAATTAACATATACATATAAATATATAAAAAAAGTAGTAACAAACATAACAACGACATGTAATAATTTCCATGGCATTTCTTTGATTCATAAAATTAGGCATAAACTTCTTTTACAACATATATTTTTCATCTATTGTCAATATCCGTCTAATATTCTAACCTATTTTCTGAGAATAATTTCATCTTGAAAATCTCAACTCAACTCAATGGTTTCAAACATCATCTCCTCATAAATCAATTCGAATTCACTTGATAAGAAGATATTCATCTCTTGGTATCATTAGCTTATCAGATTCTTTTGAAATAATTAATCAATACTTTCTCTCCCATTCTCCGAAAGGTAAATTGTCGATACTAATGAATATAATTAATATCATTAGTCTCCTAATATCGGGTTAGACTAATCAGTTTCATTCAAATGTCAATATTAATATAATCGATTGATATCATTAATTATTCCTACTTCGAAATAATTAATCAATTCTTATCCACATTTGGTTTACTATCAAAGTTGTCGATGTCAAGAACCCTTGACATCATTAGCCTCCTTACCTAGAGTAGCTAATCACACCAGAATGATTATTGATACAATGCAATCCATTGATATCATTAATTATTCCCAACTCGGAATAGTTAATCAACTTATATTTTTCCCTTAACCGAGAATAACCATGCCGATGTTAGAAATCTTTACTAACATCATTAGTCACCCATTTGCACTGGATCGACTAATCAATTTAAAGAATGCTGACACCAATGACACCTCATTGATACCATTAACTATCCAAACCCAAATAGCTAATCAATATCATCTAGAATATCGGTACCAATGGAACCTTATTGATACAATTAGCTATCCAAACCCGGATAACTAATCAATGTCATCTCAACCTACCATTCGTATCGATCTCCTTTTATTTTTCTTATTAACATCATATATATAGACTACTAAGTTCAAAGCACTAACATGCCAAACAATTTAAAAAATATATATATAAAGCATAGGTGTTCGGCACCTACCTGTTGTAAAAGCTTGACTGGTAGTTCCGGGCTGCTGTCCTGGTCCTCTAGCTCCCCTTACATTAACAATTATACCACATCATTACTCATAAGCGTTTATTTCTTCTAATTTATGTCTATACAAATTTTTCTTTAATCATCTCATTCATTATTATCCTTTTTTCTTAAATTTATGCCTCATGTTCCCATTAAATCCCTTTCCATAGGTTCTTAAATAAGAATGCAAACCAACATCACAGTTGGCGTAATTCTTTATTTGAACACTGTTTTGTGTTTTATCCATAACTAACATTATATAGTTCAGTTTAAAGCGTGGCTTAATCCCTCAAAATGCTAAGACACAAGGTTATAAATCCACTAAGGGGAGAAGAACCCAGTTCTGCTCCTAAATCCCTCAAAACTACCCGTTATCAAAAAGATGACCAACAGTTTCAGTAGGGTCTCTCTCGACCCCTTCTCGATTATTAACCCATAGCTGGAGTTATAAAACTCCAAATTAAGCATGGTCAACTTTCTTGGATAAATAACATTCAAGGCCATGTTTATGCTCGAATTCTTTTTGGAAGACTAAGAGATGAAACTGTCGACAAATTCCATAACATTCATACATTACCAATTTAATTTATCCTCATTCAAAATCATTTTCTTTCCAAAGACACCTTCTAAAAACTAGTTTACCCAATTTATCATCATTTTGCAACTTATCACAATTGTAGACAATTCTCCCAATTTCATTAACTTATCAATTAACACTTTTCTCATCCCTCTCTAACATCTTTATTGTTATTGCTTCATGCATTCTCATATCTAAATTTATATAAACACATATCATCAAGCTAAGGATTCAAATAAAACACTATTCCTCTTATTACATCAATGATCGACCACATACTAACAAGGAATTACTAATTTCCTTTTAAAATTACTTGCTATTTCAACTCATTTCAATCCTATTACATGTCACAAACATCAATTTAATTCAATTTCTCATTTTCCCTGAAATTTGTTATGAACCCAAACCTTAATTTGATGAAAAATTAATGGAAACTTAACAAATATTATAAGAACTTGTTAAATGGATGTTGGAACACTTTACCAAGGAGTAATTTAGGTTCCAAATGCTAACAAATCAAGGATTCCTACCTCTTTTTCCTTGTTTGTTGTTGCAACCCCTTCCCTCTCACTTTATCCTCAAATTTTTCTTTCAATAACACTCTAAGTCTAAGTGATTTTATTGCCCAAATCCTTTAGTATCACTAACTCTCTTCTTTTTCTTTTTTTTTTCTCTCTAGGTTTCTCAAGGATTTTTCAAGCAAAAAATTAGTTCTCCTTTCTTCTCTCTCAACCCCCCCTATGGTCAGCTGCATCCAAGCCTTTTATACGCAAAAATTATTAAAGTCTCATTGTCCTTTCAAATAGTAACTTTTATAGTTATCGTGTATTATTTCCTATGTCCCAATATATTTTTAATATCAATTTTTAATAGGCGATATCAAAATTCATTAATTCATACCTAGTAGGTTTCGTTCCTCATAAATCACTTTCATTAAAATTTAATTCACATTTTAGTCTTTTTTTATTTTTCATATATTTTCACACTTCTATATTTAAAAATTTGTTCGCTAACTATTTTTCTGAATTTCAAAGGTCCATATCCATTCCCTTACTACAAATATCAAATCCTCAATTTTTGTATTTTATTTGCTTAATTTCCTTACACACTTCCTTTAGAGATTTTATGGAACTTCTAAGTTGTATCGGGTTTACATTTCTTAACCAAACATTTACAAGAAATGATTTTGGATTAATTGTTGTATCTTTACCTTTAATATATACATATATTCATGTCCCATTTATCAAAATTCACACATAATTCATTTTATTTCCTTTACTCAATTTAAAACATTTCTCAATGGAGTATTTGCAGTTGGAATGTGAGATTTAACAACCTTTTCATTATTGGTGAAAACAACTGGTAATTGATTTGTAATATTTTGTAAATGAATTTATCTTTTAGGTTGTTCCAAGTAATTTATTGTCATGCTTTAGGCACTAATTCTTATTTCCCTAATGATGGGAAAATTTTCTCATCAAAATAGCAATCTTCAAAACATGCCTTAAAAACATCACCAGTAAAAGGTTCAAGGAATCTAATAATAGATGGAGAATCAAAACTAATGTGAATTTCTATTTTATGTTATGGAACCATTTTAGTCCTTTGTGGGGTGTTACAAGCACATATACCACACAACCAAAAGTTTGTAGATGAAATATATTTGGTGGTATACCAAAAACAAGTTGCAAAGGAGAATATTTATGATAAACACTTGGTCTAATTCTAACCATTGATAGAGCATGTAATATATCATGTCACCAAACAAATATAAGTAATTTTGAATTCATAAATAATAGTCTAGCAATTAATTAAAGTCACTTTATAAATGATTCTGCTAGACTATTTTGAGTATGTACATGATCAACAGGATATTGAACATCAATTCCAATAAAGTGCAAAAATTATCAAATGCTTGAGAAGTAAGTTCACCAGCATTGTCCAATCGAATTTTCTTGATTAGATAATAAGAAAATTATGCCCGTAGTCTAATAATTTATGCTATTAATTTAACAAATGTAACATATGTGATCATTTACTTGATGCATCAATCAATACCATAAAATATCTAAAAGATCTGCATGGTGGATGGATAGGTCCACATATATGTTGATTCTATAAGAACCTTTAATTAAGATGGTTTGGTAATTAATTTACCTTGAGAACATACAGCACATGGATTTTCACTTGGTAAAAGAATCTTCATGTTCTTTAAAGGATGCTTATGTGAATTTTCAATACTTCATTGCATCATTATTGATCTAGGATGTCCATGTCGATCATATCGTTCTCTCTTGTTTGGATGCATTAATAGGCCTAATATATATGGTTGGAAAGCTTGAGATTTCTAGTTTTCATAGTAACTTGAGTCGTATAACAATTCCATCTGTAGCTCTAGATATGTTCCAAATAATATATAAAGCTCTAATATGACATATTTGACAAAATTTATCTAATAACTTTGACAGTGTAAAATAATATGTTCTTGAACTCCATTTGATCTTCAAATTTACCAAATATAGTTCTATATGTCTAGTATCTCCCTGAAAAATTTCAGCTCATTCCAATATAAAGTTTTAGAGATACGTTTGATTTTATAAATTTGGTCAGCAGATATTTTAAGGTCAAATTCAGACCTGACTTGGTTCATATCAAGATTAATTTAGGATTTTTATTAATTAGCTTTAAATTATGTTATTAAACTATAAAATAAATTAATTTAAGTTGATAATTATGTTATTTATGAAGAAAATCTATGAATATAGGTTGTTGTAAATTATATCATAGTTAGGGTTAGGGTTTTTTAGGTTAATTTAGATATTTTGTCCAATTGGGTATAAATTATGTTAATTAGTTATGAAATACATCAATTGAGTTGATAAGTTTTTATTGATAGAGAAAGTTGATGAATTTGGATTTTTGATGATTATATTATGGTTAGGGTTTCATCGAATAAACTTCTATCAAAATTATGTACCTTGATTAGTTTGTGATATTGATAAATTAGACTTAGATTTTGTTGTTTGATAGAATATCTCATAGTATTTTAATACTATGTTCTTATAGTGGTATTATTGTCAATATTGACAATGTATCACTTATAATGAAGGAAGTAACAAGCTCCTAACTGTTATATTAGATATGTCTCTTACCAAGCTATCTTGATTGTCAATGTGATCGAAATTACTTAAAGGATGCAAACTAGGGTGCGTCTAACTTGTTATGTAGGTGTACCCATCTCTAATGAAGGTAGTGTGAATTTAATGTTTGGGTTATCCATCGATATTTGATTGTGAATTCTAGAGTTGTACTTAAATAATAGCCCTAAACGAGGAAACCCATATAATATAGAGTTCACCCGGGTGTCAAGTTATACTCAAATGACCATATAAGCGTCACAAGTAACATATTCCTCTAGTTTAGGTGATAATGTAGTGAACCTAACATCGACACCATAAATTGTAGATATGAAAGCTTGATTGAATATGGCATCCATTTCATATGGTTGTGGAGAATCTAAACCAAGTGATGATAAATGATCATTATATTGATAAAGTTAGGTATAACATCTACATAGTTTGGCGAGCTTTCATATCCAACTGAGCTTCCTCATCTTCCTCAACCAAGCTTTCTCATATTGTTAGAAACTCATTACTTTCTCCATTATAAGTGATATTATTGTCAGTATTGACAATAATATCACCATAAAAACATAGTATTCTAATACTACGAGATATTTTATCAAATAACACAAACCCGAGCCTAATTTATCAATATTTCAAATTAATCAAGGTACATATTTTCGACAAAAGCTTATTCAACGAAACCCTAACCTTAACATAATCAGTAAAAAACCATATTTATCAATTTTCTTCATAAATAACGAGATTATAAACTCAATTAATATATTTCATAGTTAATTAACATAATTTATACCTAATTCGATAAAATCTGTAAATTAACCTAAAAAACTCTAATAATAACATAATCGACAACAACCTAAATTCATCAATTTTCTTCATATATAACACAATTATAAACTCAAACTAATGTCTTTTATAGCTAATTAATATAATTTAAATTAATTTAATAAAATCCTAAATTAATCTAAAAAAACCCTAACCTTAACTAAATCAATCAAAATAAAAAATTATCAAAAATACTATAAAATCATTATAAGAGCATGGTGTAATAAACCTTAAATTGTTGATAGTGAGTGGTTATGGTAGCGACCAAAAATCCATGAGAACTCGCAATGCAAGGAGAGAGAAAATGTCATGAGTTGGTGGAGAGAGATAGAGATGAGGTGGGGAGAGGGGGGAAAGAGAGAGGTGGAGTCGAAGTGGTCGAAATGATGTTTTATGGTTGGAATAGAGTAGGATGAGTGGGGCTGCAGTGGTGGCAA
>Ga0325400_1001108_pt1 | contig 21813 bp, 13 predicted proteins | sample PopdelMetagenome_2_FD_205662 | JGI IMG/M metagenome (GOLD analysis project Ga0325400, IMG submission 205662) | Populus deltoides microbial communities from Bellville, Georgia, United States - Xylem-PdKOR-R1 | ecosystem: Host-associated > Plants > Phyllosphere > Stem > Wood/Secondary xylem...
TCTGTTGACGAAAAGATTGACCAATTTGGGCTCATTTTGCGCTTTAATTAATCATCTACAGGTATGAATACCAAGGTAATGAGGTGCACGCTGAGAGGCTTAGGACAAAGAAGTTGAACAAGCTGGTCGAGGGTGCTGCATAGACTTGTTCATGGGCAAGGCAAGGTCAAGTTCAGGTCGGGCCTGCATCAATCCTGGTTTATTTTTGCCTGCCTTTGTTTGTAAAAAGTAAAGTTTTCCGCCAGCTTTGTGATAATGGAGCGTGTACATCTTCTAGTTATTTGACTGGAATCATGTAGGACGTGTATTTGATGGTTGATCAGCTTGAAAAAAAATCACAATCTAGATATGAAATTGATGGCTAGTTGCAACATTCTACTACTATAGGAGGTAAGGGTGGCTTCCTTCGATGGCAGCCTCGCTGCCTCCATGTTAAACTTGACACCTGGTTTAAAGGAGACTGGATCATCTTTTTTGACACTGAACAAAAATAATGCTTCTGTGCTCCACTTGAACAACGTTGGAAAGTGAATTTCCCGATATAGGAAGTAATTCATTCATGCTGGCACCCTAAAGAAATCAGATAGAAAAAACAAATTGCATTTGCTCATGCCTCATCCAATCACAAGAACAAGTCAGTGCATGTTTGTGCCAACACATCCAGCACTGTAACCAGAAATCTTGCCTCTCCCATGCTGGGTAGGCATTAACCATGAGGTGGACGATTTCTCTCCTCCGCTGCTTCTTGCTAGCGCAAATCATGGAGGTTAAGGTGGGATAAATGGGAGGAAAAGGTAGGACCTGCATTATTATTGGTCAAACTGAAACAAATTTTCAGGTTGTAGAATCTTGATTGAAGATGTTTTAAGCAATAAGACGAGGGAAAACTATGGTGATGGTTTTCCAAATCTAATCAATCCCCGGGATCTAATTAGACAATTCAAGGTCCAGGAAACAAAACAAGTACCTAAACATCTGAAAATCTCAAAGCTAGAAACTAGCGTTCCTTTCTTCTTCTTGATGCTATCTCTAAGGCCCATGCTTTCCCCACTTCAGTCTGGAACTTCCCTGCAAATTTTTTGAAAAGAATTGCTAAGGCCCTGATGGCTGCAACAAACAACACATGATATAGTCTCACCACTATGTTTTTTTCCCCAACATGAACGCATGTGTGCAAGACTTCGAATTCAAGTTATAATAATAAAAGCAGTGGAGTTTTGAGAATTTTACAATTTCAATCCCTTCTTATTTTTAAGACAGGATTCTCTCTTCTTTTTCTAAGACCTGAGGCATTACATGAAGCCAAAACTGAAATGCATTGAAGTATGATAACATGGCGCCACGAAAGGGAACACTGTGCACATTAAAGTATCACCTACACTCCCAGAAAATAAACATAGCCACATTGGAAAATTTGATCATTGAATAAATGCCCAGTCTGCATTTTCCTCAAAGTCTTTAGTCCTCCAGCAACGTAGGTTATGAAATTTTTTTAATGGATAACTGTTTATTACTGCAAACTGCTTCAGATGATATTCTACGAGTCAGCTGGGTCCTCCACATTACCACTTTAATTAAGCCCTTTGCTTTGCTATTAACCCACTGATCCAGCAACCAATTTCTTGACTCGTATGTTCTTGCCCAAACCTTCAACTTTTCAAACCCCGACCAGTATATAAACCTAGGCCTTCTTTAAACAACACCCAAATATCAAGAAGTTTTTTTATCTTAAGGTAACTGTTGCCTCAGACCTTACAGATAATATTAGAGGTTCCCTTCAGAAAAACAATTGTTTTACTAGATTCTTACAGCATCAATGCTTACTTCTACTTCACCAAAAAAATGAATACTCTTTCATTTTCTTTTGTCCATGAAGAAATTTAACAAAGAACAAAAAAAAATTAGAAATGGTACTATCATATGCACGTAGGTTGTATTTGCTAGTCAACATTGCCCAGGTTAGCTTGGAATTAGATTTAGCTCTTCTCAGAAAAATTGAATCCTCCATTAAAATCATATAGAAAATATAAAACAGCCAGAAGATGAGCTCAGAAATTTACATACCAGCAGTTGACTGGAAAAATTCTTCCAAGTCTTTCCCTTGCTCTGCAGAAAACCAGAAATGACTTCAGTTTCCATTTTATTTTTTTGGGTTTTAACCCAATGAAAATAATAATATAGTGAAATACTACAAAGAAAGGGCTACAATGTCAAATAATATCCATACAATTAGGCAAATGGTTATGAGATGTATGCACGATATAAGACAACAACATGCGGCTACTCGTATTTTAAATACAGAAGAATATTTGACCCTATAATACAGACTGCTACGCAAAAGAAGGCCATATAACTGTAAGAACAAGACACAGGCTTTATCTAAAACAATTTCCAGATCCTTATAAACAATAAGCAGGTGCTTGATACAACTCTGCACTTATGAATACATGAAGGAAAGGGAAACAAGAAGCCTCACCATTTTCATATTCTAAAGCTTGAAGGATCATCTCCACCTAGGTAGAAACAAAAGGAAAAGAGCAGAATCAGACCATCTGTTGTCGAATTCCTTAAAAGTACCAGTGATCAAACACAACTCATCCATTAACACAGCACATATGACATTCTAATTTGACACTGGCATTTTCCGTGCAATGAATCAAAATCATGATTCTCAAGCTACATCATAGATTCCTTATTTGATATTCCTTCCTAGCAGATTGTTTCTTGTACAGAATTTTACAATATCCAACACAATTTCCACATTAACAAAATCTCGAAACACGCCCACAATAAAGACATTAATAAACGCTAATACCTTATCAAAATCCTTAACAATTTTAGCTTCTGGTGTCGAATTCTCCTCGTACTCATTCCACAACTCACTCATTTCCTTCGCTACAAATTCACAAAATCAATTGCTTCGCCATTAAACAATCACACAAACAAAAAGAAAACATAGCAATAAAACAAACTACAACCTCTTGACTCAGCGCCAAGCAATTTGCACATATGCTCCAATGCCTCCCTCTCTTTTCTGCTTTTTTCAGCCTTCGGAACCCCATCCGAGGGCGTTATGTCTCCAACAATTGCCTCAGCGATATCATGAACTATCGCCATTTTTATACATCTGAAAAAACAAAAAATAATAATAATTACCAAAAACTATCAAATGCAAGCAGTAACCAAAAAAAAATAAAACTAACTTGTCACGATCAATGCCGGGAATATCAGGAGCAATCAGAGCCATTAATCCCATTCTGTACATATGATCTGATATTGACTCTGGTCCTTTTATGCCCCTCAATACCCATCCTGCTCTCTTCGTAGTCTATTTATTTCAAAAAATCAAAACAAAAAATTATAGCATATGCAAACAGAACAACAACTCTTTGAGCCAGTTAATAAACATTTATCGATTTATTTTGATTCTCAGTTCTCACCTTGAGGCGGTGACAAAGAGAGAGAAAATCAATCGTGGAGGCAGGAGAGGGCGAAGGAGAAGGAGAAGCGGTGTCGTTTGTGGTGAGGGAAGAGGGAGAGGAGGAAGGTTGGGTGGCCATACGGCGGAGTTTGGAGGGAGTGAAGGAATTGAAACGGAGTTGAGCTGAAGTGAAAGACGGTGCGAGGAAGAGTAGCGCGGATGATGATGATTTACAGAGTAAATTTCGGCTTCCACTTCCCATTTTTGGATTTCTTTTCCTATTTTTTTTCTTTTTCTTTTTTGGAAATTGTTTATAATATAATACTGTGCGAGCATTTTCTTTAACCAAAAAAATTGAAAAAGAGGAAAAGACAGACAGAGAATCCGTATATACCACACTACATAAGGGGCTTGTATTGATTAAATCTGGATCGTCCACGCTTCCAAGAGATAATACTTTAACTTTGCGTTATCCAGTCATATACAGTTATACACTAATTGGTGGTCCGACATTCAGTCATTTAAAAATATTTAAAAATATTTTTCTTTTATTTTTTATATATGTCTCACAAATGGGAGCAATTTTCATTTTGTATTTGGGGTTTTTGTTAAGGGGAGAAAGTCTTCATTTCATAAAATATAATCGACAAATTTATTTTACTCATTCTTGTAGCTTTTTTGTTAAGCGAGGGATTTGGACCTTTGCTCAAGTTGCTAATACACTTTAGTAAGCACAACTCTGTTCATGAAAATATATCCTTTCAATATTTTTAAAATGGCTGATTCTATTTGATAACTTAAATCAGAAGGGGATAAGCCTATATATATAAAGAAAAATAAAAAAAATAATTTTTAAGCTCAATTCCTAACCAATCAAATGTTAAATGCATGATATTGAAAAAAAAAAAAGGACAAAACAAACTGACCCGTGTCAACTCAAACTAACATGTCAAATGCATGATCTGGTCATGAAATTAGGATAACTTTTTAGAAATCAAATTGAATAAAAAATTGAAACTCATTTATTAAACCAACTCAACAAATCTTAAAAAATTTATTTAAAAAAAAGCAATTACAAAAAAACATGAGTCAACTCGAGTTAGTCCGTCAAGTCCGCTACTTGAGATATGAGATGGAGATAATCCTTTAGAAAAAATAAAAAAAATCACGAATCACAATCCCTAACAAATCTAATATTAAATGATAAAATTTAAAAAAAATCAAATTTAAAAAATGACCTAAAAATATCAAAATCAACCTAAGCTAACTTTCTAAATGTGTAACTTGGCTTATGAGGTTTGGATTACCCCCATAAAAGCAAGGGCGGAGCTAAGATTATTTAACAGGGGGGCCGAAATTAATGTAAAAAGATATAATTGTACATAAATTGTAAAAAAAAAACTGCATGATTTAGTTTTATTCAAAGAACTTACTACAAACATATGATGATTTTTGTATAAAGTAAGAGGTTTAAAGCAATACCAAACAGAGTTAAAATTATGAAGTTAATTTCATCTTCATAATATATTTATCATTTTGATTTTGTTGGTCTTTGTACCTATCAAATATAAACATACAAAATATATAAGAAACATTAACTAAAGTGATGCATTATTTATATTTGATAAACCGATGTGTTGAAGCAATAATTAGAACCAAAAATAAATTTTTACATGGAAACCACACTAACATATAAAAGAAAAATTAACATATTAAAAAAAATAATATATAAAATCAAATCTAACATAAAAAAAAAGGATTATTGGTTTCTAAATAAGAAAACTTACACTGAATTAAAGTTAGGTATGTGTTCTTCAAAGAACTCAATTTGGCTAGAAAGATTGTGTATAATTGTATTTGGACCTGGTGATAGTAAGGTATACATGAGAAAAAATTGATAATTTTGATGGCTCTACTAAAAACAAAACATAAAAAAATCCAAACGTAATCGAAACCAACTCATAAAATATATCTAATTAATTAAAAAAAACAGTCACTGTAACAACAATTAAAAAAAATAGTAAAACTAGTGGATCTAGAAAAAAAAGTAAATATAGCAAAATTATATAAAATAAACCTCATCAAATTTTGTAAAGTGGAGAGTTTTACCTTATAGCTTTGTTAATTCCCTGGTAGCTTTGTTTTAGCCTTGCTGCGTTGCTTTATATTATTATACTTTTAGGTTAGGGTTGCAGAGGGCTACAAAGCCTTTTCTTTTCCATTTCCACGTAAGCAACAAGTGCATAAAATTGAAATTTGTAAAGTGAAGAGTTTTAATAGCTAAGGAAATAATAATTTATTATTAGGAGGGCCCATCTCTTTGAAAAATTACACTAGCCATGCATTTAAATACTATATAAAAAAAATTGTTTTGCAAGGGCAAGGCCCTGCCTGCCCCCCCCCCAGCCGCTTAATTCCGCCACTACATAGAAGGCAAACCCGAAAAAATCATGATGTCAAATTTCCAATCAACAAAATATTCAGGGATGAAATTAGAAAAATATCAATAAAAAAGAATCTAAAACAAACAGATAGCAATAAAAAGAATGAGAATCAAATTTAACATAAAAATAAAATGGAACCAAACATTGAGGGGTAAAATTAAAAGAAAAAAATCAATTAAGAAAAGGATTCAAAACAAAACAAAAGGCAATTAAAAGAATGAAAACTAAATTTCATATAAAAATCAAATGATACCAAATACTGAGGGAAAAAATCAATTTAAAAAGTATTCAAAACAAATAGAAATCAAAATATTGAGGACCAAATTTGAAAAAAAATGATAAATGCCTTTAAATTTTGGCATACTTGGCTTGAAATTTGAGGAGATGAGAGAGAAAATAAAGGAGAAGAAAGAAAAGGCCACCAAAAACTCAATGTTGATATATCATGGACATACATCCCACCACTAGATAGAGCTCGATGAGACAGTTATACACCACCATGAAAGGCAACACAATGACATTGGAACAGGTCACATATATCACAAAAGTGTGGCGGTCTCTTCACACACGCCAGCCTAGCTGCCCTTCCTGACTTTTTCAGTCCTTGTTATTTTTTTTAAAAAAAATTGGATCCCCTTTGATGAGAGTCATCAAGCAACACTGCATAATTCATTACATGACAAGGTCAAAAGCTAAGAAGGTTGAAAAGGCATTCAATTGGTTAATTCAGAGATAGTTGAGCCCTATTTCTTACAAGACTTCAAATTCAATTTATTTTTCTACTTACATGCATATTGCGCTTACTTTTGTAATATATAGTTTTATGTTAGACATATCTTTCGATCTGGTCATTGGATTTAGATGATATTTTATCGGATGATTCTAAAAGCCTTTTTTTTCTATAGAATTAAAATTTCATAACAATTAGATATAAAAAAAGCCTTACGATAAAGACCATAAACTATCATACGGAAATTACATTAGTTTCCTAGTTGATTTAGGATTGTTTTTCTATTTTATTCGAAACTCTTTTATTATTTTTTCAGTCTTGTTTAAGATGTTTTACCTAGTATGAATATAGATTATTTATCTTATGTTTAGGTTTTAATATAAGAGATGTATTGATTATTTAAAAATAAAACCTATGTGTGATAGTTTATTTTTACTTTTGCTTCATCATAAAAAAAAAAAATTCAAGAACTTATCGAAGATTAATTGTCTTTGTGAAGTTCATCCTTAACCTACAGTTTTTGGTTCATTATAATCCATGGCTAGAACAGCTTTGTGGTTAAAGCCACGATAAAAATCTTAAAAACCAAAACTTAGATGGTATATCATGTTGTTAAAGCCACAAAATGACAACTTTGCCAACTTCTTCAAATTACAACACTATCTAAATGGTGTGGGGGAATCACTGTTCCCCCACACAGAAAGCACTGTGGATTACAACAGTAATCCACAGTGCTTTCCTCCTCCTTTTTTTTCTAACTTTTCCTTTTTTTTTTGTTTTTTGTCAAAATTATTTTTTTTCAATTTTTTTTTTAGTTTTCTTATTTTTTCTTTTTTATTCATTTGTTTTTTCCAAAATTATTTTTGTTTATTTTACTTTTTAAATATTGACCTGGTTAAATTTTTTGCTTTGTAATTTTTTTCTTTAAAATACTGTGGATTTCTACGATATTTTCCACATAGTTTTTCTATTTTATTTCTTTATTTTTTAAAATTATATTTTTTGATTTTTTTTTAATATGGAGCTGATTGAGAATTTAGTTTTGTAATTTTTTTTCTTTAAAACATTGTTGATTGCTACAATGTTTCTTCGCATGGTTTTTTTTATGATTTTCTCTGAAATTATCTTCTTCTTTTTTAATATTGAGCTGGTTAAAAATTATAGTTACAATATATGAGGAAAGCACTGTAACTTTCCTCAAAAATTACTGTTGATTGCTACAGTGTTTTTTCCCACATGGTTTTTTTTATGTTTTTGTTATGTTTTTCCTTAAAATTATCTTTTTCAATTTTATTTTTTAAATATTAAGCTGGTTAAGAATTGCAATTACAAGTAAATACAAGTGTTTCCTCACAAAACACTTTGGATTGATATAGTTTTTCCTCACATGGTTTTTTTTCCAGTTTCTTTTATGTTTTTTTTGTAATATTTTTTTCCAAAATTATCTTCATCAATTTTTTTTTAATATTGAGTTGGTTAAAATTGAACTTTGTAATAAAGTTTAATCATGTGAGGAAAGCATTGTAGCTTTGCTCATAAAACATTGTGGATTGCTACAGTGTCTCTCCGAATGGTTTTTTTTCTTATAATTTTTTTCAAATTATCTTTTTCAATTTTATTTTTTTAATATTGAGTTGTTTATGAATTACAATTACAAATCATTACAAATAAGGCTAAATCATGTGGGGAAGTACTGTAACTTTCATCACAAAACACTGTGAATTGCTCCAATGTTTCCAACATGATTTTTTTTTCTTTTTTTGGTTTTTGTTTTGTTATTTTTTTTCTAAAATTGTTTCTGTCGATTTTTTTTAATGTTGAGCTGATTAAGAATTTAACTTTGTAATTTTTTTTACTTTAAAACACTGTGAATTGTTGCAGTGTTTTCCCATGTGATTTTTTTATGATTTTTTCCAAAATTTTCTTTGTCAATTTTTTTTTTAATATTGAGTTGGTTAAGAATTATAATTACAATAAAGCTAAATCATATGAGGAAAGCGTTGTAGTTTTCCTCACAAAACACTGTGGATAGCTACAATATTTCTCTAAATGGTTTTTTATTTTATTTTATTGGGAAAAGCGCTATAATTTTCCTCAAAAAACATTGTCAATTGCTGCAATGTTTTTTCTCATGGGTTTTTTTCCTTTCAAAATTATCTTTGTTGGTTTTTTTTTAATATTAAGTTGTTAGAGAATTTAGCTTTGTAATTTTTTTTGCTTTTTATTAACTGAAAAGCTAAATCATATGGCGAAAGCACTGTATCTTTCCTCACAAAACACTGTAGATTGCTACAAATCATTTTGTTCAGCCTCTAAGTTTTTGATCACCAACACAACTTTTTTTTCCATCATGAAATATTTGCTCCATCATACCTTTAATTTCTATTACTTATCTAGTGCTGGTTTATAATTATAACACTATCAAGTGCATTTGTTTTATAAACCCGTGACATCACGCGGGCATGGCATCTCGTATTATTTAAAACTAAACATGCTTCTTCCGAGGTGTTGGTGTGATACTTGCTTGTGTCGTTGAACCAGCCCCAATTGTGCGGCTCAGACAACACTTGTGTTGATGGGTTATAAAACAAATGGAGCTAGGTTGGGACTCACCAAGGTCTTCCATGGCATGGTGGTTTGACCACTCCACATCATGAAATTATTGGAAAAACGAGCTTCATTGATCTTTCACAGGGTTCTAAAGAAATTTGCAATCTGATGCATCAATGTTGCTAGATAGACGTCCAAAGCAAGAGGATGAAAAGGTGCATTCTAGATTTTGGCCATTTCGTTCTAGGACTCAGAGTGCATAGATTTCTATTCCAGTGAATTCCATGGAGTCCTATGGTTACGAAACCAACCTTGTTGGCTATACTAGTCCACTGCGTTAAAAAAAATTGAACCCTTTTAACAATCTGAAAACCCAGTTCCTCCTTGAGTTGATCCCAGGGACTTCTTTTTGTCACAATGGAAACCAAATTCCTTCCTTGCTTTCTAGGCATGTCGACGAAAGGAAAGCTATTTGATATTAAAGATCAACCAAATCTCCTTTGACACTCTCCACAGCAATATTATAAATCTTTGTTTTAATTCGTTTTATAAATAAAAATAATTTCTCAAATGAATAACATAAATTTTATGGATAATTTATTCCTTTGGAGTAAAAATTAATACAAGACAATAACAAAACATTTTCTATAAAAAATAAGAATACAATTTTATATATAATTATGAATTATAAACTTTCTTCTTTTATTTAAAAAATACAATCTTGGAGGTATATTAAAGGTATATAGTTTGGACTTTGGGTTATATAGCACAATCTTGGAGGGTGTGTGTGTATTAGGTTATTGCCTCAAGTTACATTGTTGGTCTGACTAAATTTCTTTTAAAGCAAAAAAAATCCTATATGATAAAAACAATCCAAGAACATGGATTCAAAAGTAATTTGTCACGGTGGCATATTGAATTATTTTAAGTTAACCTTAATTAACTTGGAAAACTCATGATCCAGATATTAAAACTATAATAACTCTATAAAAAAATAAATTAGAATGAATAAATCGTATAGAAACAAAAAAACAAAATATATAACAAATGCTAAATCAAAATATATATTAAAAAAAAACACTTAAGACAATAATATATTGGATCAATCTTTATTTCGTGGCTTAACTGGTCAAATTCACAATCTAGGTCATGGACTCTATTCGTTTAAATTATTTTTTATAAATTATTTTTACCTAAATATATGATAACAAAAATATAGAGAAATTTTATTTTTAAAACAATTGAAAGAAAAAAAATAAATGAAAAACAAGAGATGATAACATAGTGGATTAATATGGTTTTGTAGCTTTATCTATCAAACTCACAACCCGGATCATAGACTTCATTGAATTTAATAAATTTATTTTTAAATTTATATTTTTTCTAAATATATGAAAACAAAAATAGAGGGAAAAAAATTCTTTTTAAAAAGTTAAAGGATGTAATTGAAAGGAACAAAATTGAAGGACAAAAAAATTAAAAAAATACAAAAAAGACTAGGAGCACGGGCTTTCAACCAAAGCCGCGTGCTTTTTTTTTTTTTTTAGAAAAGATAGATGATGCATTATTTGTTTTTACCTAGATTGCAATCACTAGTAGTGGTTGGAAAATCATGGTTTGTTTTTTAGGTTAAAAATCGATCTTTCAGCCTATTTTTGCCTAAAAAACACTTAAATGACAATTATGACATCTTAAAACTGTTTTTTCAAGCTAAAAAATGGTTCCAGAACATAAAATCAAATTTGGTAAAAATTTCATCTCTCAGCTTCGATATGTTTTTAGGCAATATTGAGGTTGAAAACACTCACCATCAAACTTCTTTTGTATAATAGAACCCATCAACACTAAAACCAACCCTTTGTTTTCCCCAAAATTGATGTCAATCGATAACCTTTTCTCATCTCGTTCCAATCTAGTGATGTTAGTGATGTTTTCTCTCTATTTTCAAATTCAAGGATTGAAAAATAAGGTAAAATAAACTTTTGGATTGAAATTGAAAAGGGATTGTGAAGGTTGAAAAGAGAAAGCACGAGGATAAAAATAAAATTTTCAATAAAAAAATTAATTTGTAATTGGATTTCTTCGTGTTTTACATTTTAGTCCTCTATGTTTTAATTTTTTCCAAACTTAACAAATTTTAAGAAATTATACTTTTATTTTTGTATAGAAGGATACAATAGAAAAAAAAAGAAGCCACAGTAATTGTTGCAGGCATTTTAGTTCAATAAAAATTTTAATTGGTAATGGGATTTCTTCTATCCTTTATATTTTAGTTTTTCTCAAACTTAATTAATTATATTTTTATTTTTGCATAGAAAAATAAATTGAGAACACAAAAAAGAAACTACAAACGTTTTAGTATAATTTAATAAATCATACATCTATTTTTCCTTAGAAGGATCCAATACAAAAAAGAAGAAGAAGCTAAAGTGACTGTTACACACACACACACACACACGAAACGAGAGAACATACAAGTAGTTCAATCAATAAATAGCAAATAAGTACACAAAATTGGTTTGTGTGGCGAACATACTCAGTGAGCTACCGAAGTGCTTGGTTTGGTGTTGAATCGTACTAGCAAGCTCATCAGTAATAAAGAGCGGTCCCCTTTGCAGAGCATGACCGCTGCAATAGTGCAATCATTGGAGCAAGCCTGTTTCCTCTTCCGCCACATTCTCCCACGTTATAGTTTTCTCTTGATCGCATGATTGGCTGCGTTTTAAGGTTCACATTTAATTGTTCTGGCATGCAAATGGAAAAGATCACCAGCTTTTGACAAGAATGATTTACCTGTCTGGATTTCACCTTTATCGCATGATTATTAGCTTTTCGACTGGTAGAAGAAAAGGCAAAACAGTGGCCTTGCCGTTGCAACATTCATTTGGTCGATGACGACATCGATGAATTTTGTGATTGTTATATGTGATATAGTATAGTTGTTTATGTTTGATTACCTAGTGACATTATGTATTTATACACCCCTTGTCATGCCGTAAATAATTTTTGATATCTTTTTTTTTTAACATACTGTTAAAAATTAAAAATTAAAAGCAACAAAATTAAAAAATAATAAGTAAAAATATATACTTGTATAGAGCCAAGTTAAGAGAGTAGCACCTTTTAGTTTTTTGATTGTATATATATATATATATATTTTTGAAGAGGGTGTGTTTGAATAAAGAGCATGATTGAAAAGGTTGCTCATACCCGAATGAAAAATTAGATATAATTGGTCAAACAAGCATGGAGAATTTTTATAAAAACTTTCTAGTTACTTACAAATTTTTTAAACCTCTGGGTGAGATAATCTCTAGTATCCTTAGGTCTTATTAAATGTTTTAGCATTTAAGATGAATGATGGATGTCTTGGAAGATAATTATATAGAGACATGGAGATTTCATTTAGAGATATAAAGATTTATCATGAAGATTATTTTTTTGATGGAAAATGTCTAAAAATTAAGCCAGACAAGTTCTATACTAGAACAAAGATCATAGTATATAGAATGAGTAATTGTATGTGCTAGAATGAGGTGTTTGAAATAAATTTTTTTTTTTTTGCTTTAACTATAAATCATTTGGAGAATTTGTATGGATACACAGATATGAACAATACTATGGAAAAAAAAACATATGAAGACTAATAAGAGAGACAATATTCCTTTTTTATTGAAAAAATTAAATAATTTTGTTATGCAAATTGAGGTATAATTCCTGAAAATTATCTGATCTATAGAAATGCTGATTGGTACTTAAAAGTGTATTGTCATTAAGATTTTATATCATCATATTGCACTTAAAGTATCATTAAATTCCCTAACTTAAGCATGATTTATAATAACAAGTCTGATAATATTAGACAGCTTTAATTTATGGTAAATGCTCATTTTAAATGCAGGTATATTTCACAATTCAAAAGATTAATTGATGTGATTAACTATTGAAAGTGAAAAGACAAAGAAAGGATTAAGGTTAGAGAAGAGATGCTAGATCAAACTGGAACACCATTCATATCTGGAGTTGTGGACATTGAATTGATGTTTGGTTTATTGTTCTGGAAATTTAAGATATAGGCCTACAACTTTCATGAAGATTGGAAGACCCGAATCTGCCGTATACAAATTCAAAGCTTGGCCACAAAAGAGAAGTCAGAATCTGTCCTACAATCCAGCCAAAACATTACTCGGAAGTTTACCCATAGCTGGAGTTCTAAAAGGCAAAATACGTTAAATTTGGTGGGTGGAAAGATAAGACAATTTACAACAACTTTCATGCGAACCACCTGCTCAAGTTCTGATGTTAGCAATGACATTTCATCCAGACAAAAGCTTGAGAGATATCCACCACGTCCACAAAAAGAACTACTCAGTATTTTAGCCATATCTTGATCTATAGTGATCCAAATGCTCTGAAATATTGAGGGTGGAAGGATAAGACAATTTCCAACAACTTTCATGAAGAATACTTTGTCAAATTCTGATTGCATCAATGTTATTTCATCCAGCCAAAATGCTTGAGTGCTGTTGTCCACCAAGTCCACTAAATCAATAGTTGGCCACTACATCAATAATCAAAGACCAAATGAATAGTTCCAAATTTTAGCCTATAAAAGGAGGTATTTGCCATTCATTTAGACATCTTGATTTTCAGATCAAGATCATTTTCTTACTTGCTCTCTCTGTAATGTTCAAATTCTATTTCATGTTTTATTTTCATTAATCTCTTGTTTATGTTTTTCATTTCATTTAGTACTCTTAGTTAACTTATATCATAATTATATTTTTATCTTGTTTATTTATGTTCTTCTTCTTCATTATGTCTAGCTAAGTTAATATTGTCAAGGTGAAAAAATTTCACTAATGGTGTTAGAATATGTATAATATAAACTCAACATGAACTTCAATGTTTATATCCAAAAAAGTTTGTATTAATAAGTATTATCTTTTTATCATACTAATTCATAATACCTTGCTTGTTAAATGATTAATCTAGATTTGTATTGTATAACACTTGGTACAATAAATGCTTGATTCTTCATAGTCTTCGGCCGACATCGTTGTTATGAGAGGAGCTTGATTTGTTGTTAACATAAGTTAGTATCATGAATTCCTGATAATATTTAAAAGTATGGTGTTACTAAAATAAGATAATTAATATGATCATGTTAAAAATTTGTAATGAACTATTAAGGATAAATCATCCGATTGGAACCTCTTTTGTGTGTGGTTTCCAATTGAGTAATAAAAAATTTATACTATCTTAATTATTTCTAGTACTATTAGTGGACCCTCTAACCTTGACATCTGTTTTTATTATTGTTTAATCCTCATATTAATCTCACATCTTAAAGATCTCTTTACTATTTGTTAATATATATATATATATATATATATATATATATATATATATATATATATATATATAGTTGACCTCCCTGTGGTTTGACCTCGGTCTTGCCGGGTTATTTATTACTTTGACATTCTTACACTTGAGATAAAACTTCAACTCTTTGTTCGTGTCAAATGCATTATGAGATAAACCAACATTTATCTTTTTTTGTTTGGGCTGTATTTCTCTCCTGGCAAACTATTAGAAGTAACCCTTAACAATTGATCTTTCTATATCTTTTTAAGGTATAACAATCCTTGGTATCGTGTCTATTATCACGATGAAAAAGATAAAATTTATTATAGCTCTATATTTTCACATCATTCATCATAGGAGGGGAATATTGCATAAGTTTTCTTCCTTTAATGATAACCAATGCCTCAATTTGCATGGTGTTTAAAAGCATGGTCATGAGCTCAAGAAACATCAATTAATTATGAACGAACCCTTTTGGAATCTTTTTAGATGCCATAGGTATGGTAAGAGACCAATGGTGGTTGGAAAATTATTTTTATTTATTTATTATCAGAACCAAAAGTGTCCTTGTTTAGTCATACTTACCTCTTTTATAAGGATGTAGTTTTTTATTAATTGTTTAACTTTAAAGGGAGTTTGACTAGGTAGCATGTATAGTCGTTCCCATAAAATATAGTTATAGACCCTATTAATTAGGGCCTTTATGGCAATAGGTTAAAGTAGATCTTCCATATTCAGAATTTCCTCGTCAAATGTTTTTAGATATGCTTTAGTGTTCTTATCTTCTTGTTGTGTGATGACAAAAAAAAATTAAATATTATTGTTTTAGCAAGTATGTTTATGCTAAAGTGGGAGGTGAGTTTGGTACAAATATCATAAAAGTCAATAATAGAGCCAAATTTTAGTTTATGGTCATGTTCTCTTGGGTTTATAAGTCTATGATAGTTGTTTAAATCCTTCTTCTCGGACATGCAATCCTGAGAGAGATAGGTGTGCGACACTCGATTAGAAAGTAGATAATCTTCCACTTGATGGAAATAATATTTATTCTCAAAAGTTCATATCATTATTGACCTAATCTCGTATTGGGATCTTTTTTTTATAAGGAGTAGATGAATAAGATTTGGATGTGGATTGATGGCGATAACCATGTTTTTAGCTAGGACTTATAGACACTTTATTTTTAGATCTTTGGAGTCCAAACCTGGAGCATCTAGCTTGAGAATGAATTTCATGGTAGGAGTTGTTTTTACATAGGGTTAGAGTATGACTGTTCTTATTTCTACTTTCCTATACGTTAGTCTAAACTATTTCTTTAATGAAATAAAGTTTTCTACAAACACTTTATAGCACATATAATGGAGCTAGTTGTAGTGTCATTTGTTGAGGGAGTGACAAGGTTCAAAGATGTTTTAGGGTTGTTAAAACAACTTTTATGAAAACTTTTATTTTATAAATAATTTGGTGGAGATATGGAAGAACTGATGTATTTATGATAAGGACGTTAATTACTCTCTCATATTCTAGTGTTTTTAAGTTATTGGTTATGGAAAAACTTAGTGATATTTAAAAAGAGAATGAACTACCCTTTCTTTAATTTCCTACGAATAGCACCATTGATGAAGTTAGAAAAACTTCAAATTGAAATTGGGCCTTTCTAGTATTGGTGCTATGAGTTTTGTAACTTTTCTTTTAAATTAGGCTGAGCTTGTGGCTTATGAATTCTTGCAAAAAAAAGTCATTTATCAAGATAAAGAACCCTCTGATGTCTAATTTAACAAACATGTATAGTAAAAAGAATAAAAGCATATAAATGTATGTATTGTGATTATTGTATGTGGTTTTGTATTATTGTTTATGGTTGTTACCTGGTGATATTAGGTATTTACACACCTCAATTCATATAAAATTATCTCATAGAGAGTAAAGCCACAAACGTACCATACAAAGTAATTAGAGAGAATAGTTAATTTGTGCAAGTGCTTCACTAATAACTTGTGAGATAATTTAGGCTTCTAATAACAATTTTATGGTAGGCATCATAATGATGATTTATACGCTCACACTAATAGCTTATAGAATGGAGAATCAAGTGAGTGTTATATAATACTATCAGCTGGTTACACAATGTGAACATATGTGTGACAATATTTTTTTTGTTTCTTTTTTTATCCCTTGCATGTTTTCCAATTAAGATAATTTGAGGATTAAATTGAAAAGTCAGTGAATAATTAGGGACTACATCAAGAAAAAAATAATCTTTCTTGCATGTTATCTAGTTCAGCTAATTTAGAGATTCAATTAACGATTTTTTAAAGAACTAAAGATTAAATTAGAGAAAAGAAAAAGATATTGGGCTTGATGTGTGCAATAAACATGCTAGTTAATGGTGGTTCTTATTGGATTTATCTTAACAAGATTTTTTTTTTATCCAACGCATTTAGCTAGAGGAACCACAATGACACTTTAGTGGCCTTCTTTTCCCTTTCTCTTCTTATTGATTTCTGAGCTGATCTTTTTTTTTTTCCTCACTTGTCCCTTCCTAACACAACTCTCTCTCTCTCTCTCTCTCTCTATTTTCTTTTTTTTTTAGCCTTTTTTCAGTCACAAAGGAAGATAATGGTGTTTCTCTAGAGATTATAACAATTTTTATAACATTGGGTATCCCTTTTTTTTTGTTTCTTGTTATGTTATATATTAGGTTAAGTACTACTTACATATTTATTTATGGAATATATATGGAGATGATAACAACCTCCTTATATGGGATTTGTTTTTCAAGTGCATTATTAGCAAAATAGAAAATGCTCTCAATCTTCTTGATCCATATAAATTTTATTTATTGGATTTTTTAATTCATACTTTATAGTTTTCTTGAGAATTTATATTTCACTTTTGTATTGAAGCCTTTAAAATACAAGCACCTTAAATATTTATGTGTTTTTTTAAAATCATAAGAATTATCAAAGTACATATAAATAGATAAATAAGTTACAAGATGCAAATTTATAAGACATTGAGTATTGATTATGCATGTTTAGTCATTTTTATTTTATATATATATATATATATTATTTAAAAGAGAAATTAACATGTGTAGATCATTACAAAAATTATGAACGATCTAACATACAATTAATATGAAAATTATTGATAAATTTACCAATTAGATGATTTATAATATTTTTATTATATGTTAATGTTTTTCTTCTTCTTCTTATTAAATGACATTGTAGCATGTATAAAGTCAATATGTTATACGTGATATGCATCCTTTTGTAATGTTATGGTAATAGCTAGAAGTACATCACTGAAACAAAACCAACATTGTAAAAGTTTTTATAATACAAGGGCTTTGTTTTAGTAAATTACTTTAAACATCTATGGCTTGGTTATTTTTTTCACTTTGTAACCAAGCTTTCAAATATTACACTTCGTAACCTGAAATCTTAAGGCAAATAATACTTTACATCTTTAAAAGTTGGTGCTAGAAAAAAAAAGTAAAAAGAAATGTGTATTTATTTATAAGATTACCATTATATTTGAAATAATGGCTAAATAGCCATTTGTTTTCAAAACTGTTTTCAAAACATAGTAACATATAAACAAAAATAAAAAAAATAAAAAAAACCTAGCCTTCATTATTTTCAATATTTTTCCCCTATCTCTCTAACATAGTTCTCAACCCCCTAGCCCATCTCTCCTTATAGTGGTAAGCCCTTTGTCTTTCTCTCTCAATTGACAACTATCAAACTTTAACTAAGACCCACACCATCATTTCCCTCACCAACCAAATAAAACTAAGATCTATAGTACTAAAATTATTAGCTTTTACACATCAACCTTTGTATACTAGAACTTTTATAGTGGTTAACTATATCATTTAAAGGATGAGAATGGTATTTTTTAAAGTAGAATGCATTATTAGATACCTAAAGTTTAAATCCAAGAAGATATTGGATAAAAAAAAGTTCTTTTTAATGCAGTTTGTTATTGTAACTCTTGTATCAAAGACGACACAACTATTGATAATTTCTTGGCAATAGATGTAATTGACATTCCTATTTTCCTCATAACCTTAAAACCAAACCTTATCTAACTTTAACTAGTTTTTACGACCTCATCTAGTGGATTTGTGTTTGAATTTCTTGCTAGATATGTGTTTGATAGAGAAAGCATGAGAGAGAAGAAAAGGTTAGCAAAAAAAAAGAGAATGAGTTATGTGGTAATGATTAACTTTCATGTTTAAATATATATGAAGGCATTATTATTTTTTCGTTGATTTTTAAAATTTACTTTGACAAAGGTTGCAAAGTATAATATTCAAAAACTTGGTTACGAAGTTTTTTTTTTAAGGACAAAAAATAAGATGTTTAGAGTAATTTACCTTTTTTATGAATCTATAATGATACTTCTATTCATTTTTTTAAAAAAAGATAAATTAGATAACAAGTTGTCCAATATGGGTCTTGGCCCAACATGTATCTGAAAACTTTGTTGTTCGATATGTTTAGGTAAGCTTAACCACCCCACAAACTATGTAACTTTGGTGTTAGGTTATATTGATTAGGATTGAGCATAAAAACTAAACTAGGTAGCAAAGGTGTCCAGTCACTTGGGTTTGGCCTCAGTCTAACCTCTAGCTACTCTAGTTGAGCTATTTCTTAACCTTAGGCTAGAAAAAAATAAAGATGCACGGTCAATAATGGGTTGGCCAAAACCCAACCCCATATAAATTTCAAATAAGCCTAAATGAGTCTCTAGCATGCAGAGCAATGCTTACTCATGTGTTGTTACAGTCTCAAAGATGTTAGTATGACACTACATAATTACTTGTTTTAGAAGCCATTAAAGCTTGTAGAATCTTCACATGCTAATTCTTGTACTAATCATTTTATTGGCTTGCATCTTGGTTAGAAGAATATTATTTTGGCTACATTTTAGACTATGTAATCAAATCATTTTATTTGTTGAACTATGTGACTTATTGTTATTTTCTTTGGTCAAAACAACAATCTTCAATAACAACATAACTTCTTATCGTGATTTATCTTATAGAAATACAAGTTTGTTACCTTACTCCTTGTCAAGTAAGCTACACGTACTTTATCAAGTAAGTCATATAATCTCGTTGATTAGAGCGTATAAATACCTAGGACCATCAACACATGAGATCATTGAAAAAAACAAGTGCATAACCTTTACTTTAAATTTATTCTCATACTTTTATTTCTTTTTATCTCACATATTTTCTTTATGTTTTACCAAATCAAAGGTCCCTAAATGCATAGAAGACCTATTTTTTTGTAGAGAATACCAAGCGTGAATACCTTATCCCAAAAATTAAGCCTAGATACTTCAATCCATAATCAATCGTGAGAAGTTCCAAATTCATTTAAAGTTTCAATGATTATCACATGCAATACAAGATTTGAGTAAACTAAAATATATAATAAAAAAATAGTGAAGGAGATGGAGGATGAATAATAGTTTGCTAAATGTTTTTGTTTTCAAAGAGATGTTTAGCATCATATAGGGTCATGTTTTAGCATTTCCATTTTATATAAGAAAATTGCATTTTAGGCATGAAATTTAATTATAAAAATGATTAATTTTATATAGAAATCATCTCTATAAAATTATGTACCTTTCTTATTTTGTTAGTTATACCACTCACTACTAGAAACCTATAAAATATTGATGGAATATTCTGTTGACGCATAATAAAGATTTTGTTAGCATTGAAAAATGCTAACGAAATCAATAATGAAATACTATTGTCAAAAAACATCTCGTCTAATTTTCTATTTGATCAACAATTCCATTAACATTTATTTTCTTAATAGAATTGTTCATCGGTTTTCCATCAGTAAGTTTCCACACATTCTATAAGTCTAAAAAACAAATTCTAAAATAGGTGTGAAATTTCTAGTGGAAATGTCGTTACAACTACATTTTCATTGGCAATTCCATAAGAGATTTCTATTTTTTTTCGTTTGTTATAATCCATAAACCAACAATTAATTGCTCGTAACAAACTCACAATCATAATGAAAAAGCATCTCCAAAAATTAACTTATACAAATTTCACAATGAGTAATGCTAAAATGGATTACATAGATCTATGAGTTTTCACTAACAAATTCATATAAATAGTGCACAATAATGAGATAGATAAAATTCCATATATAAATGCTTTTAAAGAAAAAATAGATATCAATAATATATTAAAATTCTAGTAAGAAACCATTAAAATTCAAATTAAAATACAATCAAATCAACAATGTGAATTATATATACCCGATACATCACATTAAAGGTGATAAAAAGATGAAGGTGGAGAGGGAGGATAAGATCATTAATCGGAAGATTTAAGAAGATGAGAAAAAAGTACACTTATAGTTACACTTAGTTGAGTCCAATACATCTTATTTTCTTATAGGTGTTTTACTCTTATATTCTCCTTCTCAACAAGTATTTATTCCTAAACCCATTTTATGGATAATCTCATCAAATTCATGTGATGTATAGCTTGGGCTAAAATATGGTGTGACTACAATTAAAACAATACATCTCGTCTTCAATTCTCGAGCTGATGCTATAAGCAAATCATAAACTCGATTTCTATTAGGTCTATCACTTGCAACAGCCTCCAACCACACTTGAGAATCACGAAAAGGATGGGTGAAAGTGTCTTCGCTAAATTTTGCAATCATGTTAGCATTATATATCTCATATAAAATAAAGTAAATTTTATAAATTCAATTATATTTCATATTGTTAATGCAAATAAACAATCGTAAACCAATTATAACTATTAAAAAACTTATAACACTTCTTCCTTTGTGTCGATTATTTTTTTCTCCTTTTCCTTATTTTTCTTTTTTATATATGTTTTCTCATGTATATCCATTGAAGTCGATTCTCCAACCACACTTGAGAATCATGAAGAGAATGAGTGGAAGTGTCTTTACTAAATTTTGCAACCATGTCGTCATTATATGTCTCATATAAAACGCAAAAAAGTAAATTTCTCAAATTCAATTATATTTCATATTGTTAATGCAAATAAACAATCTTAAACCAATGATAACTATAAAAAAAAACTTACAAAAACACTTTCGCTCTTGTATCGATATATTTTTTTTCTCTTTTTCCCTATCATTCTATTTTATATGATTTTTCTCAAGTAACTCCACTAGAGTCGATTCTCACCCAAGATTTTTTCTTTAAAAATATTAAATAGTTTTTTAAAAGTCTCATAGATAAACATATAATTAAAAATTCAAGAAAATAATAAA
>Ga0325400_1001110_pt1 | contig 21805 bp, 7 predicted proteins | sample PopdelMetagenome_2_FD_205662 | JGI IMG/M metagenome (GOLD analysis project Ga0325400, IMG submission 205662) | Populus deltoides microbial communities from Bellville, Georgia, United States - Xylem-PdKOR-R1 | ecosystem: Host-associated > Plants > Phyllosphere > Stem > Wood/Secondary xylem...
TTTTTATCTTGTTGAAGGCATTAGTACAAGCTTCATCCCAGTAGAATGACATATCCTTCTTCATTAAGTGGGTGAATGGTTGACATCGACCCGTTAAGTTAGAAATAAATCTCCGTATATAGGCTAACTTTCCTTGGAGACTCTTCAATTCATGGATGTTTCCTGGCTCCGGCATTTTTAGAATGGCCTCGATCTTAGACTGGTCAATCTCAATTCCTCGATGTCAAACTATAAACCCTAGGAATTTGCCTGAGGACACACCAAATACGCATTTTAGTAGGTTCATTTTTAACTGGAATCGACGTAACCGTTCAAATACTAGACGAAGATCTTGCAAATGATTTTCCTTTTCTTTTGATTTCACCATGAGGTCGTCAACATAGCATTCCACATGTTGGTGAAGCATATCATCAAAAATCTTCTGCATCGCCCTTTGATAAGTGGCACCTGCATTCTTTAAGCCAAAAGGCATACCTTTATAGCAATATATCCCTTTCGGAGTCCGGAAAGTCGTCTTCTCCTTATCTGCGGGTGCCATTCGAATTTGATTATAGCCAGATGAACCATCCATGAAGGTTAATCTCCCATGATCCGTGGTAGCATCGACCATGATCTCGGTAACTGGAAGTGGAAAGTCATCTTTGGGACAAGCATTCTTAAGGTCTCGAAAATCCACACAAACACGTATTTGGCCATTCTTCTTTTTTACTATCACAATATTTGAAATCCATGTAAGATACTTGACCTCACGAATGAAACCTGCTTGGATAAGTTTATTGACTTCAACCTCAATCTGTGATATGAGTTCAGGATGAAAGCGACGCTGAGTTTGTTTTACAGGTCTAGCCCCATGTTTTACTGCTAGTTGATGGACAGCAACCCTTAGGTCTAAACCTGGCATTTCATCATAGGACCAATCAAAGATATCTTGATACTCCATCAAAAGATCCATGTAATTTGATTCCTCTTCAGGTGATAAATTTGCATTGATGAAGGTTGGTCGTGGGTTTTCAACAGTTCCTAAGTGAACCTTTTTAAGTTCATCCATTGTAGGTTTATTTTCTAATTCAAGGGAAGGTGGAGCTTCCTCAACATCTTCTTCGATGACAAACTTATCATTATCATTTTCTTCATTGGTGATGTGATTTTGAAGTGAGACACATTATTTCATCTTTTTTTTCTTCATTAGAGGGGTTTGTTATCACTATTGTGCGTGTTTTTCCTTTCAATGTCTCCTCAATGCTCACCACCCATTCGTATTGTCTCTTCATGCGTGAAGGTATTTTGCTAAGAGGAACCTTTGAATCACCCATCAAACTTGATTGATGATCGAATGCATGCTTGTCATCTTTTGACATGGATTGTCCAAGTCTTGCAAAGACCGATGTGTGTTTTAGTGTCCTTTTATTATTTTGGGTTCCAATCCTGGCAAAAACAAGAGCACGACTTGTAGTTCCACCAAGACGATCCTAGACTGAAGCTCTAAAAGGTGCCGACTGACTTCGTTGTTTGTCCTTCACTTCTTCCGCACTTATGTATCGCGAGGCTTTTTTATTAATTTAAAAATGCAGTGGTATGGAAGACTCGTAACCAAGACTAGCCCTTAAAGTTTTGCCAGAAGTTTTCTTCTCTCTCCATGCCTTTCTAGTCCTTGCAGAAACTTGTTTACCTTCAAATTGAGTCGTATCACCATCCTTTGCTAACTCATTGATGTCCTCACGACTATAACTAGCCCTAGCTAAAAGCTTATAAGCATTGGGATCAAAGCCATTCGCCTGTTTATCAGGGAGTCCTTTAGGATTTATCACCATCGACTCAGTTTGATGAACAAACCCTTTTAATAAAGGTTTTGAGACCTTGTTCATGGCATGATTAGTAGCTGGCAAGGTCAAGTTTTCAAGCCCCTTGTTGACCTTCTCTTCACCCTTTGCAAAAGAAGATTGACCCTCCTTTCTTGCTGATACTGGGATATATCGGAGTACTGTGGCTTTACGTGGTAGCTTATTGTCAACAAAGTTTTCTACCATCTTTTTTTTTCCTTTATTCCTCGCTGACTGAGACACCTCTTCATTTGCAGATGACTTATGCCCTTTTGAGCTTTTTGAGTCAATTCTTCCCTCTACTAGATGGTCAGGTGGGGATTGCAGTTTTTCCATCACATTTAACTTGAAATAGAATTTTGCGTCTGCAAAGTGAGCTTTAGCTATGGTGAAGAGATCGGTGTTTTCCACTATCTTTCTTACGTGTCCATCTCGACAATACTTAAAACATTGGTGGAGTGTCGAGGAGATGATACCATTTTCATGCATCCATGGTCGCCCGAGCAACATATTATAGGTAGTTTTGGTATCTATGACATGGAAAGTGCATTGGATTCCATATCTTCCATGTGCATCACAAGTCTTATCTTTCCTATGGCATTTTGCCCTCCTTGATTAAAACTTGAATCATCAGATGACTTGGGAAGAGTTCATCCATAGGAATCCCTAGCTCTTTCATAGTCTTAAGAGGTAGTATATTGACCGCCGAGCCATCATCCACCAAGATGCGATTCACTATCTTTTCATCAACATATCCTTTAATGAAAAGAGGTTAGTTATGGAGTTTTGATCCAAGCAACAAGTCTTCATCGTTGAAGGATATCTTTGTTGTGCATATACCGTGAGATAAGTTTGAAGAGTCGTCACGACTTTTCTTCATGACAAATTCAATAGGAGTTTTCTCTTCATCAATATGATAGCAAGCAATAAGTACATTTTCAATTCTTTTCATCTCTGTTGGCATGTACTCATTCAGTGTAACAGGCTTTCTTAGAATTTGAGTTGAAAACCCCTCATTTCTGGCTGGTATGGACTTTCATTGAATCTTTCAGAGTATCGGCTCATCAATCAGTTTCCTCACTATTGAGATTCTCATTCTAGTTGGCTTTGTCATCTGCATGCATTTCCTCCTTCCTCTTCTACGTGTGACTAAAGTCCATCCTTCATTATCATAATTTTCAAACGATTTAGGCTTCAAGTTGTTAACTTGAGGTGCGAAGGTTATATATGGATTTTGACTTAAGGATGCAGTAAAGCTTGAAGGCAAAATGATGTCAAGCTCTATAGGTTCAAAGGAGCCGAAACTTATTGTAAGGAGTGATTGACGTGGTCCTAAATTGACCGTGGTTGTGATATTAGAGGCTGCTATTTCATCATAAAAAATGATATCTCCATTCTCGTGTAGCCTTATTATCTTGTCTTTCCACACAAAACACTTCTCTAAAGGATGACTGATTAAGCGATGATATTTGCAATAATTCAGATTATCTACTTGGTTTGCTTCTTCAGGGTGTTTCACCTCTGGCAACTCAATGATATTTTCGTCAAGCAGATCATCCAGCATCCTAGATATGTCTGAGTCGAGGAATGGATACACTTTTTCTTGTCGCTCTTTCAAGGATGGTTTCTTTCTTTCACCTTTTTGAAAAGTAGTTGGCGTTGCATGATCATTCCTCTTAACTCCAGTTGGTACCCTTACAGCAGCCAAGTTAACTGCTAAAGATTGCTTTCCTTCGACCTTTAAAGTGCTCTTTCCGAATCTACGACCTTCAGGCTTATTTCTTTTAGGCTCTTGCATAGGTAATAACAAACTTTCAGCCACCACAATGCTAAGTTCCATATCGTTTACATGAGAAGCCAATTCTTCAAAAGAGTTTGGTTTGATGCCTTGTAGAATATAGAGTAGTCCCCAATGCATCCCTTGAATACACATTTCTAGCGCAGAAGCTTCGGTGAGCCGATCTCTCTACAGTTGAGGCTAAGGTTTCTCCACCGATGAATTTAGTCGATGACAGGCTCTTCCTTCCATTGATGTGCATTAATGAGTTCAATCATGCTAACCACAAAACAAGTGCTATAAAAGCGGTTAAGAAACTCGCGCTCCAACTACTCCCAAGTATCAATCGAGCCAGACTCCAAGTGAGTATACCAGTCAAAGGCATTACCTTTCAAGGAACGAACAAACTGTTTTACCATGAGATCACCATTAGTCCCAGCATTGTTGCAAGTCTCCATAAAGTGAGCTACGTGTTGCCAAGGATTTCCCTTGCCATCGAATTGTTGAAACTTTGGTGGTTGGTAACTTAGAGGCATCTTTAACAGGTCGATTCTTTGGGTGTACGGCTTCGCATACGAATACGAGGGTTGAATTGAGCTTTCCACCTGGTCTATGATGGCTTCCTTGATGAGTTCTTTCAGTTGATTTGTGGTGAAAATGCCATCAGTAATACCGCATACATTCTTCACAGCTCCAATTACAGACTCCTCAATGACTTCTAGTTGATCTACTTGAAAAGTCTTGGTAGTCGAGGTTTGGCCTCCTTCGTTCAAGCTCTCAAGTTTGTTCATCAACTTTGCTATCTCGTGGTCTTTTACCTTGAGTGAAGTCGAGAGCCCCTCGACGAGTTTTGTCAAGCTAGCCACTTGATCCTCTAAAGATGTTGTCTCGGTCGTCATCACTGACATAGTGCAGAAACCCAAAGCCTTGGTGATTGATATGGAGAAGTTTCCATAGATGAATTGTCGAAGTCGCCTTGAGTGCTGAAGAGAATTTCGCTAGCCCCACTTGACTTTTGTAGTGGAGTTGCTTGTGGCTTTATCTTTGAGGCGAGATCTTGTGCCCCTCTTGTATTCGAAGTTGATGTTATCTTGAGAGTCGGCTTGGTTTGTTCATACAACTCGACAATGGATTTTGTTTTTAATGGCGGAGTTGAAGAATCTTCAATGGTATGCCGGCGACTTGAATAAGTAGCCTTGTTGCTTTCCGAAGCGACAATGGTGATCATGTTCCTCCTAGTTGCCATCGAGAGTTTGTTGAAAATTCTTTCTTGAAGGGAAGAGATGAGAGGTAGAGATTTCCCCAGTGGAGTTGCCAGAAATTTGTAGACACAATTTTGAGCACCTGAAATTAAACAAGCACACGTGTACAAATATATGATTTTATTAAATATATGAATGCGTACAATCTCTATCTAATATATTCTTTCAAAAGAATATGATAATCCTTTGATTCTTCCCTTAGATTTGATGTTTGGTGACTTGATTTATTTGAGTAATCAAGCCAAGATTTGTGCTTTGCAAGAACACGAATTTGGGCATGTATTGTGAAGTGAGATGTTGTAATTTGATGCTTTGAAGAGTACCTTGATTTGTCTTCAAAGTGTTGTTGAAGAACTCTTTGAGAGAGAGCTTCCTTGCTTGAAGAGAGAGAGAGAGAGAGAGAGAGAGAGAGCTTCCTTGCTTCAAGAGCATGTCTTGAAGAAAATTTGTATCTCTAGGAATCCTCCTCTTTTTAGGTTGAGGCCTTGTATTTATAGAGATCTGTATGGGCTCTCAGGTCCTTTTCCAATGCCACATGGCATAATTATATTGGTTGATATTTATTGAAGAGATCTTGCATTTATAACAAGATATCTGATGGAATCTTGCATTTATGATAAGATATCTTGAATATCTCATCTCAAGTGTCAACTTTTCATTGGCTAAGAAATATATAAAGGCTTATTTATATTCCATGTCATTTATTTCAATTTTATTTTATCATTTTTTTTAAAGAATAAAATAACACATGAAGAAATTTGATTGGTAGAAAATTTGTGTTTCTACAGACTCAATGTAACTAAACCCACCTCTTGTTCCATTCGCATCCTTCCATCCATTGTTGCCTTCAATTCCCCCATAGCTTGATATATTGTTTGATCTAGCTAGCTAGTACGTAGAACTGCTTCCTCGACAGTTATTGCCTCATTTTCTTTAGAGAACATCATTCTTTTTAATTTATTTAATTTCTAGTTAGCTCAATAATAGTTTACACTTAACAATAATATATATATGCCTTACTTAACATATTACATATTTTCCTATTGAATATTCTACTTTTTTCTATTTTTCTTGGCAGCTTATGATAACATTTTCAAGTTGTATCCCTTGGAAGTCTAAAATGTCATTACCAAAGAGAAAATAGTTGGCAATCCGTCGCAATTGTGATACATCAGATTCTAAATGAAAATAAAAAATTGTGATAAAGCAAAACTTCAGCATTTGCTAACAAATAAAACTAACGTTGGTTTGTCGTTTGTGACGTGTGATTATATGTGGACAAACCTCAAATTAAGCACCATATAATTAATAGTTCAAAATGGTTTTCCTTTAAGTTTAGAGTGTGTTTGGTGGTGTATGGTATTTTTGAAAAATATTTTTTAATTGAAAATAAATTAAAATAATATTATTTTCATAATCTTTAATTTATTTTCATAATCTTTAATTGAAAAATATTTTTTAATTGAAAAATATTTTATATTAGCACATCAAAATTATTAAAAAAACACCAAAAACAATATACTAATTTAATATTTAAAAAAAAACTGAAATACACTTTAAAAATTAGAATACATTATAATGTCAAATGATACTTGGTCAACTTTATATTATGTACAATATTTTAGTTAAATATCTTATATTTGATTAATTAAATCCATAAATTTAAGATTTGTGATGTGCAAGTTTGATCAATTAACTTCTGTTTTGAGAAAAATAAATAAAAAATGAAGTATCATTCGGGTTCAGTTTTTCTTAAAAAATGAAGTATTATTAGACCTTCACATAAGACTGTTTCATGCAGTTGGCGGTGCATAGAATTTTGACCCATTTGAAGCATGTAGAACACCTCTTCTTGAAACATAATTAAAGAGGAATGATTTAGTTAATTGAGGAACCAAAGCAAACATAAGGCCTGATTCCATTTGACAAACTTGGCCCAAAGATTAAGTTCAGAAAAACCCTAGACCCAAGCCTAGCAATGCAGCTGAGATTTTAATTAGGCCTGTAAACCATTATACATGTTCCCAAGCATGCCCTCGTTGGTATTGGCCATGAGAGCATTTTAGTGTATTTGGCGTGGGCATACTCCTATGCCATGATGCAAATAGTTGGTTTGTTTATATCTATGTATTAGAGTAGTGGCCAAGTAAATGGGTGGTCAAAGAAGAAAGTAGTAGCCTTCAAATTTTTTAAACTTGGTTGTCAAGTTTGCTCATTCCTTATTCAACAAATATCTTGGTACATATAAATAGATGAAAAACATGAGGGATAAAGTATGGTCAATGGTGTTGACTCAGGATCATCAAGGTACATGAGCCTAGAGTTTTATTTATTTATTTATTTTTGGGTTTATGAGAGTAGATTTACAAACAATCTTAAGACTGTGTTCGAAAATTAAACTCGTATTTTTTCTTGTACTAATTTTCTCTCATAGTAAAGAAGGGTTACTCTCGGGTTGTTAATGCAGGTAGAGCTTTACAAAACCATGTTAAATTTGTATGTCCACTAATGTGTGTTGATGTTTTTCTTTAACTTTGTTTGTTTGTTTTCTTTTACACGTGTTTCAAGATCGCTTTTCCCAACAAGTAGTATTAGAGCTAATGATTTCAGTTCGGTTCAATAAGTAATACTTCGATGTGAAAGGTTTAAGAGGAAAGAATGGTGAGTAGGGTTAGGAAGAAGTTTTTTCCTTTTATTTCTTGCCTTGTAGAAAATGATTTTACTGGTAGAGAATTTAATATCGACAAGTAAATCCAGGCCAGGGAAAGGGTGTTTTGATGAAGGTGGAGATATCCTCACAATCTCCAAGGTTACTCTTCTTATTATATTCATTCTAAAAAAGAGAAAAGTGTTTTCTTGTCTAGTTGTCATACTTAATGATTGCCTAAAATAGTTTGGGTAGAGTAGAAAGTACCTCTTTATGATTCCGTACAAGATGAAATTATAGAATTTAGACAAGCATGAGGGCAAAATCTTGCTAAAATAGAAAGTGGATCAAGGTACTTCTTAGCAAGTCAATAGTAAAATCGGTTTTGTTTGTTTATACATGTGTAATGGCCAAGTTTTACAAATAAGCTAGAATTCTAGACAAAAATTTCTAATTCAGGTGAAGTGTAGCTGATAAAGTTAAAGGCCAATGTTTTTTTTCACTTTATGGTATTTGTGATCTTATGTAGCTGGTAAAGTTGAAGCCTGGTGGTTTTTCTGTTTTATGATTTTTTTCGAGCATATATAGCTTAAAAAGCTTTATAGTGATAAGAATATTCACTAACATTAAGATTGTTGGGTTTATGACTTATATTTCTTTGAATAATGGCCAAGTAAATATAGTGGTGGCTAAGAAAAAGAGGAGTGGTTTTAATGGCCATGCCTTTTCACTTGGTCACCGAGTTTGTTCCTTTCTTGTTTAACAAGTGTTTGAATCCTTATAAATAAATGAAAAGAATGTGGCATAAGATATGATCCATTGTGTTAACTTGTGATCACCAAGGTATTATGATTGAGATGTTTTATCTGGGTTTGTGAAAGTGGTGTACAAGAGATTTTAGAAATTAAACTCAAGGTAATTTTTTTTCTTGTACTAATTTTCTTTCATAATAAAAAGGGTTATTCTTATATTATGAATGTAGTGAGAGTTCTATCAAACCATGTTAAATCTTATATATCCACCCAATGTTATTTGATAAACTATTTATTTCCTTTCACAAACACTTTCACATCACATTTACTCTTTCATTTAGCATAATAATATGATAATATAATGTATTGATCAATGTCAGAAAAACTATTTAATTTTATCAAAATAATAAAAATTATCCCGCTTAATTCATAAATGGTTTAATGGTTGTGTTTGCAAATATTAGCATTGTAGCTACCCAACAGAGTTTGTAAGAATCTGATTCAACAATGATTGTCGAAGAAATTTTACTAAGCTTTATTAAATTAATTGTATAATTATAAATAAGAAGAAAAATGAATTTTTGGATCGATTGAAGATAGTATGGGCCTTTTAGTGCAATACATCCAAATTATTGATTATGATTTTTATGCTTAATAGAGTTGATTGATTTATAATTTAATTTAGGTTTAGATCTTGGTGTTATAACCGATTGTTCCATGGTTTGCTTTTAGTATTTAATTTGAATTCAAATAGTCTAATCTAATTTAGATTAAAAAAAAAATGTTACTTGGGTGTATATTAGCTAGTCGGCCTTTGGGCTACAAGTTAACATCTGATGGCTTATGAGTTCTTGAGTATGCAAATAACTCCATCGTTTAATATTTAAACAACACTTATGGTAGATGTCTTTATACAACATCGTTGCACTCCTTATAGATAAAAAAAAAAAAAATCCTTGATCTCAAGGTAAGAGAAGGTCTCTTATAGCCATTGTCATAATACCCAAACCACATATTTCTTGTTCTATCCTTCCCCGTAAGTTAAAAGTTCTATTTTATAGCTATGACAAGTACTCCATTCATGCATATCCAAAACCTTACTTGGTTTTGGCTTATCTTTCTAGTGAAGAAAGAGTTTATAAATGAGTTTTCCTATTTTTCTTAAACTTTTCTTTAATAATATTTTATAAAAAATAGGGTGGACTTAAGAATCTTTTGATAGCTCTAATTAACAAATTACCTTTCTAGTTCTTTTTAAAATTCTAAGTAACCCATGATATTTAAAGGTTAGCTTCTAATTCCTTCTTTATTTCATACTCAATTATTGATACTGTAAGAGATTAAGGTAAACCCAATCCCTCACTTGGAATTACTTTTCTTTGCATTTGTGATCTTGTAATTTTTTGTCTACTTTATGCCTTGTTAAGATTTTTCTTGATTATCTATAATAATTGTTCTTAATGTATAAGGTTCTTTTCTATTATTTGATTTAATGTAATTTTAGATATGTGTTGCATCAATATGTGAGGAATAACATTACATTACTTGAAAAAAAGTCATTTTAGTGCAATAATGTTAATTATTGATGTACCACTATTCTAAAAAGGGCAATCACTTTGACTAGTTTTTAGAAGTATCACATGCGAAACATCGTAAATACCCTACAAGGATTTTATTAACTATCCAGTCTAACCATCATATTGAGGGTGATAAAGATTTAAATAATTTAATTACTCCTTACACTTTGAATAATTATATCAAAATTTTCTAGTAAAAGTTGGATCCCTATATGTCATAATATTCTCAAGTAACAACATATGTTGAGTGAAATTAGGCCACTTTAGATGCTATATACGGATGGTTAGGGCTATAAAGTAAGCACAATTTGTCATATAATCCACCACTATTAAGATGAATATGTATTGGTTAGAGGGTAAACCCTCTATAAAATCCATGAAAATTGAAGACTATGCCCTTTCAAGAATAAAAAAATGTTACAAGAGCCTTGATGGCCTAGTACTTTCAACCTTAGTCATTTGATAGATATCATATTGCTTAATATAATCTCTAACCTCTATTTTCATGAATCCCTCTTAGCTTGCTGAAAGGTCTTCTCATATCTTGAATGATTTGTTGAAGGATTGTCATGTATATACTACAATATTGCTTGCTTAAAGGGACATGTCTTATAGGTATTAATTTTCTCTTTACATATCACTAACCTATTCTACAATTAGAAACTTCGAGTGGATAAAGTTCCCTTTTCCATATCATTAAAAGTCTCATGTATTTTATCATCAACAAGGTTCCTTTTTAACTTTTTCATCCATTATATAATAGACACAACTATAATTGATAATTCTCCCTCAGGTTTTTCTTCATCCTTCCTCAATAAGGCATCAACCATTTTATTCTTTATTCTAGTTTTATACTCCACAATAAAATCATACCTTAGTTTAGAAATCCATTTATGCAAAGATGGAGCGTCTATCTTTTATTCCAGCAAAAACTTAAGACTCCACTAATTAGTCTTGAAGTTGAAATATTGGCCCAACAAATATAGTTGTCACCTTTAAACTGCCATGAAAATAATAAGAAATTCATTTTTATAGGTGGATTAAAGTATTTCTTTACCTTTCAAAGCTTTGTTGAGATATACTATGAACCTTCTCACATCAACACAACTTTAATTCCAATTCTAGAAGCATTACATTATATTATAAATTACTTTGTAAAATTTAGTAGTGCTTAGATAGGAGGTTGAACTACTATTCATTTTAAGTGGTTGAACTACAAACTTGCCTTGGAATCCCAATAGAATCCACTTTTCTTGAGTAGTTTTGTTAAAAGCTTACAATTGCCCCATATCATTTGATGATTTTTTTAAGATACCCAGTCAAACCTAAGAATCAAAAAAAAAGAAGAAGAAGATTTAAGGCTATTAGGGGTTGGTCAATAGATTATTACCTAAAAGTTTCTTAGATCAATCTTGACACGTTCACTAATGACTATATGGTTCAGGTACTCTACCTCTCTGTATATGAATTTGAACTTCATCGTCTTGGCAAATAATTGTTATCTTTATAGTACTTGCATCACCTTTCTTAAACGAAATACGTGTACCTTCATACTTCAGTTGTATACTAGAATATCATAAAAAAACCAATATAAATTTTCAGAGATAGGTTTGAATATCTTATTCATTAAGCCTTGAAACATTGATGGAGAATTAGTTAATCTGAAAGGCATCACCAAAAACTTATAACTTGAAAGCTATCTTAAGTATATCTTCCACCTTTATTATGATCTAATGGTAACCAGATCTTAGAATGAGCTTAGAAAACACCTTCTATTCATACGTCTTATCCAGTAATCATCTACCAAATGAATGCAAAATTTATCTATAAAGATCTATTTTTTTATATCACAATAGTCTATGCATATTGTTTAAGAACCATCCATTTTCCTTAACAACAAACCTAGAGAAAAAAATGGGCTTTAACTAGATTGTATTACTCATGCTTCTAAAAATTCTTTAATTGTATTTTAACTTATATTTTCTAGTAAAACAAGTATTTTTATACCCTCACGGTGATTAGAAGATGTACCCCCGTCAAAATTATAACATAAGCATGAGTCCTAGTTGGAGGGATACTCTTTTTTGTTATTTCAAAACCTCTCTAAAATCTTAAACTAACCTTTGGATTGCATCATCTAATTGGCTATTTTTCTCAGCCTAGTATTTGAAGAAATAGCCCATGCATGAGTTTCCCTTTTAAGTTCTCAGATGATTCTAGGTCTTGGATTCCCAAACCCTTTAAGATAATCTAGCTCCTATAGTAAATAAAATTATGGGTACTTTTAGTATACACTAAAATAACCTCATGGTTTTCGGGTTTGGTGTTTCAGTTTCGGGTTTGGTGTTTCAGTTATAGCATGCATAGTGATTTCTGGTTCCACAGTAACCTTTACAAGACCACTAAATCAATCAAATTCCCTATTACATGTCTAGTTAGTTCTTCTCTATCCACATCCACTTCTTCTATGAAAAAAATAACCTTGACCCGTTACACTTACGGCTTGGTACGTATATAAAATATGTCTTCTGAATTATTTGATTAGTGGTTAATTTCTGTATTGCACTTCGAGGCTTGGTATTCTCCTTAACTAAGAATGGTAATTAAGACCTTTACTTATGGGCTCCCCACCGTATGTTTCCAACTCTTCCTCCTTAACACTGTCAATTTGGATTGAAATATCAATTGGGTTAAAATATGTTTAGGGTTATCACCTATTATTCCATGATTTGTAAGCAAACATTAGCTGACTGGCTCCTGGGCTATGTGTCAGCATCTTATGGCCCATGAGTTTTTGACTATGCAATCAAACTTCTCACCCTCATCCCTCCTTCTATGCTCCATGTCTGAGCCCTCACTCGTTTGCTTCTCCCTCTCGCGCCACTACTTCATTGCTTGCTGTTGAAACAACACCCATGGTCAATGGCCACCCATAAGCGCCGTTTTCTTCTGCCTTGCACCACTACTCCATTCCTTATGATCAATACTTGATTAAAACACACAGGCTTTCAAGGGGAATGATCAAAGAATATCTCATTTGCATGGATTAATACTAGATTAAACACACATGTTTTCAAGGGGAATGATCAAAGAATATCTCATTTGCATGGATTGTTGTAATCCACAACCCATTGGACCATGCATAAACAAATTAGGATTCCTTGAATTTGATAAGCTGCCTGGTCAAGACTGCATTAAAGAAACTGCTCTGGCATCACTGCTTCTCCTTACATGGCCCTAGTAGTAATCCAGGGATCTAGGAGATAGATACTACCAAAGCAAGGAGACCCCATTAATTATCCCTGAGTTAGAAGCGAGGGAGTCCTTAATCTTGACTTGTACTCTTATTCATGTGGTGGGGTCGATGTACATAAATCTCAAGAGAGGATAATTTTGATGCACACGTGTGTGAATTTGATGAGAATACATCATCACAAGATCCCTAGATAATTGAGTTCTTGTCTTAACTTATGACTAAAATCTCAACCTTGACCGCTCTCCTTGTTTTCATGGCCACAATTGTAGTGAAGGTCTTTTCTTGTGGCAATATAAATTGATAGCAAGACCTTTAGATTAGCAAGTATTTGTCTCTGGCTAGCTTTTTCTTGATCGGGTTCTTGCTCCTTGCTGTCTTCTTTCAGATAATAATGATCCAATAATCCAAAGAACTGACTAATTGTCAGGTTGGATGAAAGTAATGACAATATTTCTCATTAAGTACCCCAAGTTGTAACTAGCCAGCCTAGCTAGTGTTTTTTTTTTTTTTTTTGAAAGAAAGGTGTTATTAATTTCCCGTCTACCAATTATTAATTCAACTTTATAGCATTATTGGGGGACCAAATTATTAACCTTATTTTATGTTTTTGAATTACAACTAAAAGTCTATATTATAAAATATGAATGCATGCACTCCTTAAAAAATATAATGTATTTATGCACATCATAATAAACCGAAAATTGTATTTTTTATTTTATAATATTGTAGAATTAGATTTTAAAATTTAAAATTATAAATTAAAATTAATACCGTAGAATGGTGTGAAAGTTTAATTTTTATTTTATAACAAAATTTGTTTAAGGTCCATAAATTTGGTTGTAAAACTTATTCACAATTTTATCTATTTTATAGTTATGAGATATACAAGGATCACAACCATAATTTTGCATAATACCAACGGAATAATCCGTCAGTATTTAAATACATATTCTGTCGAGAAAACATTTACTGACAGAATCACATATGGTAAATGATCGTCGGAAAACCTATCATCAGTGATTTTTATTCTATTAATCATTTTATCAGTAATATAATCAACAATGAATTTATAGATAAAAAAAACGTGCTAAACAAAAAAAATTACCAGCATAATTTCATCGGTAATTCTAGCAATGAGTATGGCATATCACCGATAGAGCATACCATTTGTAATTTCATTGGTGATTTAATTCATATTACTGATAACATTATCCCATCGGTAATTTACATATTGTTAGTGGCATTTCCTGTAATTTTTTTGAACTCCCAAGAACTTTTTAATTAAGGGATTTTGTTCATTGGTAATTTTGTCTGTAATGGTCAATGACAAAGTCTTGTAATGTTTTTCAACTCTCTGAAACTTTTTAAGGGATTTAGTCTGTCGATAATTCTGTTATTATTTTTTAATATTTTTTAAATGAAAATAAACAAAATATAAAAAATTAAAGCAAATATATAAAACTAAAATAAAAGAACCAAATATTTATTATTAATTTAAAAATTATTAGTTTGAATACAATTTATCTAGAGAACAAAAGCTGGAGGAGGTGGATTTTCGCCGGGACATGGTAGGCAAGGTAGACCACATGTACTGTTGCGATGTCGCGGTCGCACAAATTAATTGCCCTGGCTTCAAACACAACACACAAGATAGTATAAAGGAAGCAAGGGGTTGATCCCATGAGGAAGGTTCAAGTCATATTTTTATCCTAGATGATATGCAATTTTGGGGGGTTTGGACGTTATCTAGGCTAAAGCAAAAGAAAACAGAAAACTATCAAACGAAATTTAATAAAATCAGAAAATTATCAAGATAACAAACCTTAGTCGCAAGCACTCATCCACCTACAGAAATCAGAATTGATCATGGAAACAAAATATCAATTTATATTCTGAATATTTATCTCTTCTTAACATTGATTAGTTAACGGATCCGTCGTATAACTAAACCTAACCATCAAATAATCACAGTGTCCGCACTAGTAATTTAATTCAATAGCAACCTTAAGAACTAGATAAGTTGATTAATTAAGAAAACATAATTGTCTGCAGTCTATGTTTGATTTGATTGAATGTTCTCCCTAAGATTAATAACGTAGATCCGCCACAATTATTAAACTCAGTTGCTTCACAAGTTCATATACCACAACTCTGGTTTTGATATCAAACTTAGCAATAGATTGTCTACAATAATAACTTAGAGTCCGCTCTAGCAATTAAAATAAACATTCATAGAAAAAATAAGCATAGGAGAACAAACATATTCATCATATCAACTGAAAAGAAAAGGTAAAATAAATCTCATAATTCTTGAAATCCGAAGGTTTCCATGTCCTTACAACCAAGAAAAAGTATTTAACCTTGCATGTTTGTTGAAAAACTAATTAAAAAGAAGGAAGAATGCATAATTTCGGGTTTATTAGAGGAAATGGATGTTTTTCTCCTCTTGGCCGGCTGCCCCCTTTCTCTTCTCTCTTTCTTTTTATATGCTAAGAAACCCTAGTCCCTATTTTACAAAATAGTTCTCATTTAAGTTGACAGTTTATATTTAAGTACTTCAATAACTATTTTCCTAAAAAGAAGAAATAACCTTGCATTAAATCTTCAAGATTTTACTTAGAGTAGCTAAATTGCTGAAATAAAAACTTGGACGCCGGTTTAGATGCTTCGAAACGTAATTTGGACATGTTCCTTCATAAAACATGTTTGTTGGCAGAATTCAGCTGTCATCTTTGGAAAATCATATCTCCCTTATATGACATCTTTTTTTGCTAAACTTTTGAGCGTTTATAGGACTGTTAGTCAGGAATCCAAAAAAATTAAGTTTGCATCAATTGGACTTCTATAGATCTAGATATTTAAATCGGAATGGTCAAAGGTCAGCACTAGCAGATTGCGAGATTTGACTTTGAAAGCTGCGATTTCCATGATCTTCCTTATTTTATTTTCTTGCATTAGATTTCCAGAAAGGTATGGATGTTAGCTTTTTTGTGCCACTGGAATCACTTCATTTCGACCTCTAGAACTCATGCTCTGCACAAAACATCGATTGAACGTCAAATCTGTCAGTTACCTCTAATTTACTCCCTTTTGCATCTTTCATCCAAAAGTGCCTTCAAAACATAAAACAAAGAACATCAAGGCATTTTATATAAAAAAAAACATAGGCAAAACACTAGTTAAATGTGGGTGAAACTATCGAATAATATGGTTGCATCATGTACTATCGAGTTTTGACAATAGCTCCATGTACAATCACCTAATGACCATCTCAGCACTATGCTGGGTCATCTCAGTAGTAAACTGGGTTGTCTGAGATTCAACTTGTTCTCGTATAATTTCCTGGATGGTCAAAGATCGGGAGCTCAAACCCAATTGTGAGGAACCAATGATCGATACACTACGACTCATCCATATATCCTCAATTGTAGTGTTCGAGATACAGTAAACTCAATTTCTATTAGGTCCACCAGACAATTCAACCTCCATCCACGAATCCGATCGAGTTCTTGATAGGTGGAATGATACTCCTTGTATTTCTCCTGAAATCGGGTGGTATATGTTTTCTAAAAAAAAACTAGTCGGCTGATTAAAAAAAATAACTTAAGAAAAAAATGGTTGAAATCCAACTTACCATGAACTTTTGAGCTTGGCTATCCGTGAGCCACTACACCCTTTTCTGACAGTCATCATTTCGCATGTGAGTTTCTATAAAAAATTGCATCAGTCTTAATTTGCTTCCAAAAACTTTAGCATACAAAAGGAAGCTACTGCTAGTTACATATTTTTCATATAAAACCACAACTAAAAAAAATATGTAATAAAAAGGAATTTTACCATCCGTTTTGCATATGAAATGAACATAATGGATTTGCCGATGTGTGTGGTAATTGAATCATGAATCTCCCTGTTTCTGTTCTTCGCACCATATCACGACCACCACACAAGATGCTCAAACGTCACGTGTTATATATAAGCTTGCCAGATAGCCTCCGAGACATGTGAAGGTTTGAAATCCCTTCACACAACCATGTCTCCCCAGCCTAGAAAACCTTTTTCTAGTACATTATTTTTTTGCACCTCATACCAAAAATCACGCTACCTATAAGGTAGAAATAAATTATTGGTTAAGATAATAAAATATAAAATATGATCATTTTGAATTCAATATTACCCAGTTACACTGTGATTCTTTCAAACCTTCCTAGTAATAGCATTGTCAGCTCTATCCTAATAAATGTTTACCTTGCACGTCAATTTTTGTAAAATAATTAGTTCATTAAAACTAAAACACTAACCAAACAAAAATAATAAAAAAATTTGTTCATGTATATACTAACCTTGAGTTTTCCAAAGCATTCATCAATCATATAGTTCCATTCGAGATTTTTAAAAACCTATATCAACTACAACAAAGGCACTTCTATTGATGATTTCATCGCCAATGTTATCGTGCGAGTAACTTCTACATTTATAAACCTAAAATTCCAAATGTTCATTGCAATTAATTATTAAAAAAACTATCAATTATTTTTTATTTTTTAATTGTGTAGGCGATGAAAACAAACTTACATTGAGTGATCAATCTTCCATTGAGAAATGTACTTTCTAGTACATACATCCCTCTTAGAACAGACACCCCATTTGCAATATTGCATTGTACTCGGTGAGTCTGCATCGAGAAAAAGTACATGTGTCTCAGGTGCCTAGTCATGATCGCCACCTAGTGACTCATGGTCATCAGATGTGTTGCTAGAAGAACTAATAGCGCTCATACCTGTATTATTCACTAATGACATTGCTTTCATCATCTAAACAAGAATATGACATAAAAAAAGGTAATAATATTCTCAATATATCTTATTTTTAAAAAATTTAGCAACACCTCTCCTATACAGGAGACTACCCATAATTTTATTACCTATAAATACACATCAATAAATAAAGCCATAAATCAATTGATTTTATTTATGACTACTAAAATTTTAAAATTTAATTCCCAATCAACCCAATGTTAAATGATGGAATGGAAAAAATAGTTAAAAATGGATAAAAAAACTCGAGGGATACAGAAGGCGCATTCCTGCCCTGCCTATGTGCAGGTTAACTCGTAAAACTTGTGACTCAAGTGATGTTTTTATTTTATTTTATAGAAAGCAAATAAAAAACAATTATGAAGCTCAATTCTCAATCAATCTAGATTTGAAGGATGAAGTTGATAAAACAATTAATTAAAAAGAAGGATAAAAAAAACAACCTGAGTTAACACGACTAACTAACGAAACTTGCGACCAGGTCATAAGATGATAACACTATAGAAAATAAATTGAAATAAATTATGATGTTGAATACATAGTAAACTCAATGTTGGAGGATGAAAAAAAAAAACTAAGTTTGAAATTAAAAAAAAATTCCTCAAAAATATTGAGGACCAAAATGAAAAAGATCTTGACATTTAACTATTTATTGCTACTACAGTGAAATGCCAAATCTTTCAATATATGCTAATAATAATTAATCAATTAAAGATATTAAATATTTGTGTGCAGGGTGGAATTTCTTTTCCTCATTCATAGATGGCATAATTGATCGTGTCTAAATGCAAAGAGTGTCATAAATGTGATGTTAACAAGGGCCAAAATTAGAGATGGAAAAGAGGAGTTTTTTTAGCAATTAAAAGAAATCTATAAAATAACACAATACATAAAATATTTAGGAAAGTAACATAGTTTAGAGAGTTGCATATGACATCCACGAGTCACAAGTGTCATTTATGACTCTAGAAAATTAAAAATAGGCTGAAACAATTTACAAAAAAAACAGAGAGAGAGAGAGGAGAGAGAAAAATAAGGAAAGAAAGAAAAAGACCCCGCAGATATATCGAAACTCCGATAACGCAACTGCCAGTATCGTTGGAAAGATATTGATGAGATAAATCCAACAACACCAAGAAAGGTCACGAACGGTGACCAGAATGGGCCACATTGGTTGTCCAAATGTGTCGGGGCTCATTTGCCTTCGAACGGCTTGTGGGGCACACTACAGTCATTATTGATGACCTTCCTTGATGTCTTTGGATTCGTCTCATCGAGATTTTTCCAATGGTACCGATGGTGTCATTATCAAAGCATTGATATACCTCAAGTATTTTTATTTTTTTTCTTTGTTTTTTATCTCTTATCTCTCCTCCTTGTAATTTGTGAAGAGAGGGGAAAGAAAAAAAAGTAAAAAAATAGAAAAAGATCTTGGAGACACAACGAAGCTCCGGTGATGATATCACTGGTATTGTTAGAAAAATATCAACGAGACAAATCGAATGACACCAAGGAATGTCACAAATGGTGACCGGAGTGTGCCACGTGAGTTGTTTGAAGGCAAATGAATCCTAATATATTTGGACAGCTCGTGTGACCCAATTCAGTCACTGTTCGTGACCTGTCTTGGTGTCGTTGGATTTGTTTCATCGATATCTTTCTAATAGTATCGATGGTGTCATTATTGGAGTTTTGTTGTGTCTTTAAGGTTTTTTTCTTTCTTTCTTTCCTTGTTTTTCTCTCTATCCTATCTCCTTTCTCTTTGTTGTAAATTGTGTTAGTCTATTTTTAATTTTGGAAAGAGTCGCAAATGACATTTGTAACTCAAAAGTCGTAGATGTCATCTACGACTCTCTAAACTGTGCTACTCTCCTAAACATTTTTTGTACTATTTTATTTTATCCTTTTTTTAAGTGATAAAGTACAAAATACTTTAACAAATAGAGTATTTTTGGACTCTCGTGTCATTAAAAAAATTGATAAAATAACATGGTACACAAAATATTTAGAGAAATAACATAGTTTAAAGAGTTACAGATGACATCTGTGATTTGCAAGTCACAAGTGTCATCTACGACTCTTTCAAATTGTAAAACTAAAAAACACAGCATTTAATGAGAGAGAAGAGAGATAAAAAAAAAAGAACAAAAAAAAGACCTTAGAGACACACCAAAACTTCAATGATGACACCACCGGTACCGTTGAAAAGATCTCAACAGGACGAATCAAACAACATCAAGAAAGGTCACCAATGATAACTGGAGTGGGCCACACGAGGGGACTAAAGACATGTGAGTCCTGACATCTTTGGACGGCTTGTATGACCCCACTCCGTTAATTGTTTATGATCTTATATGTCATTAAATTCATCTCATCAAGATATTTTTCAATGGTACATATGGTGTTATCATCGGAGTTTCGATGTGTCTCCAGGGTTATTTTCCTTTTTTCTTTTTTGTTTTTTCTCTCTCCTCTCTCCTCCTTATAATTTTTTAAGAAAGATGAGAGAGAGAAAAGTAAAAAAATAAAAAAGATCCCGTAAGCACACTGAAACTTTGATGATGACAACACCGGTACTGTTGAAAAGATCTTGATAAGAGAAATCCAATGATACCAAAAAATATTACAAACAATGAACATAGTGGCCTACACGAACCAATTAAAGGTGTCCGGTCACCGTTGGTGAACTTCCTTAGTATTGTTGAATTCTTCTTGTCAAAATCTTTCCAACGGTACTAGTGATGTCATCATCGGAGTTTTGGTATGCCTCCGAGGTCTTTTTCTTCTTTTTTTTATCTCTCTCCTCTATCTTTATTAAATTATGTGTTTATCAGTTTTGCAATTTGATGTCATTTGTGACTCTTTAAACTATGTTATTTTTATAAATATTGTTTTTTACACTATATTATTTTATCATATATTTTTTTACTGGACTAGAAAACAAAAACAAAAAAAAACTATAGAAAAGACGATTAATGTGGTGGCTTTGACCAATAGAGACTCAATTTATCCAATATTGATTGGACAATATTGCAAGTTGATCATGTCAATACCACGTGCGTCTAGCTGTCTTTCTACGATGTAATTAAGAAATTAACTGTGGTGGGTCTGATCTTCCATTCTGATTTTTGGATCGAACAACTTCTGAAAATGTTCTCATTTAATTTGGTCTAGTTAATTTTATATAGCATCTAGTTGAATTGTGTGGAAAAATACTTCTTAGAGGGTTGTTTGCTATTTTGTTTTCTATTTTTATTTTTATTTTTTGCCTTTTGTTTTTAAAAAAGACATGAAAATTTAGTGATTTTCATTTTTTTTGTTTTAAAAAAGAAAATTAAATTGAAAACTAAAAAAATATATTTCAAAACTAGTTTTATGCATTGTCATCATAAGTTTTCAAAGTTAAAATTCGGTTAGGAAGTTAAGAAAAAAGTGTGGATGATGTTTAAGGTTTGGGTTAGGACTAGGTGTAAGGTGCTCGGGATTCAGGTCAAGATCTAATTCAAGATGGTTAAGGATTTGAGTCAGGAATCAAACCACGAACACCCAATGTTTGGGTTGAGAATTGAACCCCGGCACCCGAGTTTTAGAGAATTAACAAGACGAATCAAGAACATTAATAAAAGCTACCAATAGTGATTGACATAAGTTATATACGACATCCAAAGACGAGTCTGCTCGTTGCCTTTAAGTGATGAGTGTGTTTCAGACAGGCCATTATTAATAACTTTTCTTAATATTTATAAATTTATCTCGTTGAATTTTTTCTAATCATATCTAAAATGTTATTATAGTAACTTGTCTTACAATTAAAATATCGCACTTATATATGACATTTTAAATATTGCATTACCACTTTTATTTTCAAAGAAAATTTTTTGCACTTTTAAATAATAATAC
>Ga0325400_1001112_pt1 | contig 21775 bp, 11 predicted proteins | sample PopdelMetagenome_2_FD_205662 | JGI IMG/M metagenome (GOLD analysis project Ga0325400, IMG submission 205662) | Populus deltoides microbial communities from Bellville, Georgia, United States - Xylem-PdKOR-R1 | ecosystem: Host-associated > Plants > Phyllosphere > Stem > Wood/Secondary xylem...
CTGCAGCTGGGCAGCGTAATGTGGGGTCCAGTGGTGTCAGGAGGGATTTTGGAAGGTCACCGGGGACTAGGACGGCAGGTGGAGTTGGGAGGGGTCGTGTCAGAGCGAGTCCTGGAAAGGTGACTGGAGAAGCCGGTGGGAGGTCAGTGGAGAGGAAGAAGGAGGAGACGGTAAACGGCACTGTTCTGATGCAGCAGCAGCAGGAGGGGAATGAGTCTCTTGAGAACCCTCTTGTTTCCTTGGAAGGCTTTATCTTTCTTTAGATATATTGTTTATCTATTTACTCTTTTTGTATTTTGTATGCGAGTTGGATGCATATTTAACATTTCTCTTATGCAAACAATTGGTTATTCATACTGATCAGCTCCATTTCTTTTTTTTTTATATATATATATGTAAAACAATTTCAACATTACATTGATGTTGTCTTTCTTACTTTCAATTGAATTTAGAAATGTTGGAAATTTTGTATAAGGGCATGCTTAAAGAGTATATTTGAGATTAAATTAAAAAATTGAGGTTCTTTTATTTTTATTATACAAATTTTGTTAGAATTTAATTTTTAATATGGAACATCAATATGTTTTAAATAAATTATGAGTAAATAAAATATTAATCTCAAAGAATTCTTGATTTACATATTTTTAGTGAAATCAAAAACTCTTTAAAAAAATTCTATTTCACATAGAAATTTTTTTTTGGTTTTTATAAAATAGAAAGTTGATAAGTTAAATTTAAGTTTAAAAGACAACAAAGCTTCAAGAGGGAATAAATTCTAAATAAAGTAGGTTTTAAACTTAAATCCACATACACGTGTGTGTCAGCTCGTTCTTGAAGATCGAATTTGAGTTAAAGTTTATTGTAAAATAATATTTTGGGCTACAAAATATTATTTTTATTAACTAAAATTTGATCTTGGATCTTAGCCATAAATAATTATTTCTTTCAATCTATGAAATGAAAAATCTAATCAATTTCTTTAAACAATATCTTGATAGATTTCCAGCTCAAAAGTCACATGATTTAAATTTTAAGTTTCCTCATTATCTAGAGCTTAAGTTCAATCCTTATAGATGGATAATTGAGTCCTATTATTTAAAGAGAAAAGTTGGCGCTTGCTTAAAATGTGCCAGTGAGTAATGGCACCCACACCATTTAGACAACACGTGTAACGCCACCTAGTGGCCAAAAATAGCCCTCCACTATCTCTCTGGACGCTCTACCATGTCCTCTTTAATTTGGAGTGGCACATGGTGTCTAAAGGTGGTCGGATTGTCGCTAGTGGTCATTTGATTTCCCCCTTTTATTTTCTCTCTCTTGATAGGTAATGTATATAGTTGTCCTTTTTGTTTTTTACTTTTCGATTTTAGTCCTTATTATTTTAATTTCTTATTTCCTTTTTAGTCTATTTGTAGAAGTTTTTTTCTTTTCATTTTAATCCTTTAATCACAATTTCCCATATATTTTTTTTTAATTTTAGTCTTCACTCTTTTAATTTCTTATTTAGTTCTAATTACTTTTATAGAAGTTTTTTTTTCTTCAATTTAGATAGCAATAGATACCTGCGGGTTGGATTTCTTGATATCTATACTCTACCCATTATCCATCGGGTAAGAAATTTAGATATCCATAAACTATCCATCAAGTTTCGGGTATCCAATGAGTATCTATTATCTACTATCATTTATTATGTAATAAAAAATAAAATAGTTAATATATATATATATATATATATTATTTATATTAAATGATAAAATTCTAAATATTGTTCATATGTGTATTTTATATCAATATTAAGGTATGTATATATTATATTGTATTAAAAACAAATCTAAATGTTCTATAATTATATTTATATAATATAAATATATATTTCAGGTTAGGTTCGGGTTAGGCTGGGGTGAATTTTGGGTCGGGTTTGATAATATTCATACTCTATCCATTATCCTTCGGGTTCAGATTAAATTACCATCCCTAATTCTCATATGTTTTGTTTTTCATTTCGATATTTTTTTTTGGCGCTGTTGTTGAAATATTTTTATCTTTCAATTTCATCATTCAATCAATTTTTTTGTTTTTTTAGTTTGACCATTATTTTTTATTTGTTTTTCCTTTTATTATAGCTATTTTTCAATTCAATTTAACCCTCCAATTAAAATTTTTTATCCCTCTAATTAATGCTTTTTTTTTTCTCACCCTAATGGTTTTAGATCCTTCTGTGTAATTGATTGTTTTTTCCTGATTTTATCTTTCGACATTTGATTGTTGGGGATTCAACTTTGTATGATCTTATTGTTCTACATTAGTTTTTTTTTTAGTATTGATTTTGTGATTATCTTCAATTTTTTTTTCTATGGGTTCATCTCAATCTTGTGACTCAAGTCACGCGTTTTCCATGCATCTTTTCATTTATATTTTTTTTAGTTTTTATACAAATTAAATTTATTTTTGAAAATAAAAAATATTCATTTTAAAATAATATTTCTGATATATTCGACCTTGCGTAATATATTTTTGGTGTGAGTTTATTTAGTCAGTTTTATTTGTATTTATCTTAAGTCGTTGGTTTCTTAGGGCGTAGATTTATTTTTCATTGATTTAAATAAACAAGTTTAGCAAACACAATCTTGTGAGTGTTTCATTTTATATGATTGAATATCTTGATCTACATTTATATCTTAATTTTTTTAATTTTTTTTATTGTTAATGACTTTTTTTTTGTTTATTTAAAAAAATGGCTATCAATTTATTTAATTAGATGCTTACATAAACTTTTCAATTTACACTTAAATTTTTTTTTTATTGTAAGAAAACACATTGAAGAAGCCTGTATACTCGATATTTTTTTTTTAAAAAAATTATAACCCATGGTGAAGCGCATGTTACATAGCTAGTACATAATATGATGCGTATAATTCAATCAAGAGTGCAAAGGCACTTTGGAAAGTTTTGGACAAAACATTTAAGGTTGGAATTGCTGTTATGAAAAAGTTTATAAATTGAAAATTTTTAGATTCAAGATGGTTGACTTAAAGATCATTTTGAGTCAAGTTTCAGAGTTTCAACTCACCTAGCATGATAGTTATAGTAAATATATGGTTAAAAGTGAACGTTTCAAGTGGCTGCAATTACTGAAGAATTGCCACTATCTTTAAAAGAATTCAAGAATTATCATATGTATAAAAGCAAAGAAATGGGGGTTGAAGACCTCATTTTGAGACTAAGATTAGAAAAGAAAAATAAGTTATTCAAAAGAGGAGCTAACTCTTTTAGTCTAGGGTCTAAAGCAAAATTTATTGTGAAAGAGAAAAATATCGCTAAAGATGTTTAAAAGTAAATGATGCAACAAGAGAAGGCACCAAACCAATGGTTGCAAATTTATGGCTTAACAAAGTAATCAAAGAAAGAGAATGATCACTGAAGCCAATATTAACAAGGTTGATAACCTTGCTAATGAAGTTTCATAAATGAACATGTCCGATGTTTTTTAAATCAACATGATACAAAATCCTGAGCAGTGGTGGGTTGACACTAATGCAATAAGACATAACTTACTCAATTTAATTCATGCATAAGAGAGGCCTGATACATCTACTACTTCATGAGCTAGTTATTTTTGGCAATTAAAGGCTTTTTTAATGCATAATTTTACTTTAATAAGCATAATTTTTTATTCGATTATTGGATCAGGATGAAATTTTACCAGACATTTCTAGAGGTCTTATTATATATTAATTTAAAATATCATGGCAATCAAACATCATAAAGGCTTTGAAATAAGGTCTAAAAGCTAGTGTGCGAGAATTGTATTAATTTCCTAGTTGATTTAGGGTTATTTTATTTTATTTAGAACTCTTTTATTATTTTTCCATCAATATTTATAAAGTTTTACCTATTATAAATATAATTATTTAACTTGTATTTAAGCTTTTTTGGGGGGGAGGGTAGCCTTTGATTTCAGCAATTATTATTGTGTGTGAGGTTTTGCTCATACATATAGTCTTGATGGCTTAATACAGGTTATCGTTATGTCAAACTCAATTACAAATATGATCTTAGCTTTCTTGGGAAGAGTAGATTTGTTTATTGGTTTTTTGATCTTTATATTCACAGGTTTCACATCAGCTAGTATTAGAGTAAGGCTCTAACTTAGCTTATACTCCATTATTGTCGAGGTTTTTTTTATGTTCTCTGAACACTAGTTGCGACATCAATGTTTTTTAAAAAGAAATTATTTGTGATCATGATTAAATAAAGTCATATAAAAAAAGAACAAAAAAATCACAAGAAAAGAAATTTTTAAAGTTTGTTGCAAATCTTGATCCAAAGAAACATTGAGTTCACCCACTTGCTTTAAATCTAAAATATATCTTCATTCTTATGGATTTTTGGAGATAAATATTGATTTAGGATATTTTAGATTTAATTGATTGGGTTTTCTTGAAATCATAAAAAAAATTAATATGTGTTTTGTCATTGATTTTTTTTTTTAGTTTCGGCCACCATATATATACAAAAGTTTTGAAAAAGCCTACCATAACCTGATTTTTGAACGCCTTTTCCTTGCTTTTTTGAAAAATCCAAAAAATAGCAAACAATAATAAAAAATTTCAAAAATATTTTTTGATGTAATTGCATCATTTTTGATTTTCAATGTCTTTCAAAAGAATTAAAAATTCAAAAAATTACTTTCAACGCATTTGGTTTTTGAACACGCTAATTTCAAAATCATTGATCAATTTTATTAAGTTGACGTTGTTTTTTCAATAATATCAAAATACAAAAAAAATAAGAAAAATAAAAACAAAAAATATTTGGACAAGGGGACCAAAAGTGCAAAAAAGAAAAAGAAAAATGAGGGATCAAAGTTATCTTAGTTGCTTGGGGTCCAAGTAATTAGAAGTAAAAGAACAAGTTTGTTTTTTTTTCTATAAATAGGTAGTTGTACCACACAAGAAATAAGGGAAGACTTTTAGGAGATAATTAGTTAGAATAAAAATTACCTACACCAAAACACTGTCCCACCTACCAAGTAACACACACCCAACACCCACACACTAAAAAAAACCTAGCCTCCCTTTTCCCACAAAAGAACAATCCAACCGTCACTCAACCATAAAACAAACAATTGTACTTAATCCCCTCCCATACATTCAACAACACACTAAAGATTTATCCTTTTTTATGAAAAGAAAACAAAGAACCTGTGATCCTTTGTGAAGAGAAGTTTTAAAAAATAAAATAAAACACCCGAATAACTAATTCTCCTTCCCTCTTAAACCAATCCAAACCACTGATTGCCTTTCCACCAGCATTACAAGCATGATCCTCTTCCCTTTCTCACCAAACCCATCAGATTAAGTCCTTGCCAGCGACCACAACTAACATCATCTATAACAACCTCAATCATCCTCCTCACCACCCTCATCATCCTCACTTGTAGCACGTTGACTGCCTTCATCTACCAGCATTCCTTCATAAAAATAGTCCATACCTTTATCCTCACCACCAGCCTCTATAACCAAACAAACCATAATCGATAACCACCTTTCTCTCTTGAGCGTTGCCCATTACTTTTAATGCCACCCGCTATCTCTCTATCTCCACTTTACACTTTCCACCATCACCAAACCTTTTAAGGACGAGCCATCGAGATTCCTTCTCTGTCCTCTTCCAAGCCACTACAATCAAACTCCATCACCAATAATCTCAAAATATTTTTCTTTAACCCGACAAGACCATTGCTAACCACCATCTCGGTCTCCCTCTTAACCATAAAGTCATCCAGTACTGAAAAAAGCCCCCTCACAGTCTCCCTTTCTTTCCATCTCTATTGTGTCCTCGTAACTACCATTAATAGTAACAAAACCTACTTCGACCCTTACTTTTTCATGTCTCTTGACGACAACCACCCTTCATCGATGACCTAGAAACAGTAAGAGACATTGTTAGAAACAATCATGGCAAGGGAGAACCAGGAAGGAGAAACAATCGCGAGAGAAAAAAGAAAGGAAAAGAGGACCAAAACTTTAGAAGGGTAGATCTCTTTCCTCAAAGAGCATGAAGGAGCACCACCGATATAAGAGCAAAGAAGAGATGAAGGAGCATCAGATCCACCAACCTGCTTCTTTCCAGCAGCGGCGACACGTGAACCTATGTTTTAGAAGTGTTGGTGGTGCGTGGTACGCACAATGCCATTATTCTAGCAGTCTTCCAGTGACGATATCAGTATATCATGGACATTTCAAATACCTCAAAAGGTCAATCTATAAACTCAAACTATTTTGGACAAATTGCTATAACATTGTGAGATTTGAGATATATTGTTTATTGTTGTGTATAGTTTTGGACTGTTTGGATATTATTTGATTTGAATTCATGTGTGTTTTTGGTTTGATAATTTGCATTGAATTATGAGTTTATTTTTTAGGATTGTGATCGTAAATTAAATATTTATAAGTTCATGAAATTAATAAGATTTGTGTGGATGTTTAACATTATTTGGGTTTGAGTTGATGAGCGATAATTTGACTTTAATTGATATCGTGGTTAAAATAGCCTTGATGAGAACATTTTATTTGCATCTTGTCTAACATGGTTTTTGTCAATTTTTTGATGATTTTTTATTTTTAAAATATTGTTTTTGCAATTAATTTTGAAATCCCCACTTTTTTCTGCCATCATATATTTAATATTTGGAATTATGACCTACATGTGATGTGCCTTTTCAATATTAAACAAATTGGTTCCCTTTTACAAAAACAACAACAAAAAAATCTTTCTTTAAAAAATACAACTTTATTTTAAATTGCTTATGGCCAACTCTCAAAAGTAAATGATATTTGGATATTTTAGCATATTAAAACATCACAAAAATAGTCCTTTTATTTTTACATATATTTTTGAATTTAGTAACCAGTTTATTAAAGCCACAAGAACCTGACCTCCATTTTAAAAATACCAAAAAAATCATTCTGTTTGTCCCAATATCAAGGATTATGAAATTATACGTAAGATGTATTCCTGATATTAAAAGAAAAAATAAAAAAATATGTTGACTCTAGAATGAGTAGGCCTTAGTAATAAGAAACAAGAATTCCTTGTTCTTTCTCCCATTACCAAAGAGATCCCAACTTGGAAAGACGATCATCGCGATGCCGTACACGTGCGTCATAATGATGACTCCATTAGGGAAAAGTGGACTATGCTTTGTTTGTTTGTTTGTCTGATTGTTGCGTTTTATATTTGTTAGTCTGTATTTTTTTCATTATTCATATGCATCCTTTTATGCTTTAAATTTTTACTGCTTTTGCCTGTCATTTTTATTTTCAACTTGCATTCTTTTATGCTTTATTTTTATATTGCATATACATTTGTTTATTGTATAGTTAATTTCTTCATACATCACCTACTTTAATTTTTGAAAGCACTCATAAACTTCTAGGTTATGTGGGAGATTAACGGTTTGCCCTATAAATGCGTGACACAATAATTTATATCTGAGTGCCTACTTGATAATGGTGGATATACATACTTTAGTCATTCCTCACAACACTCCCATACTGTTCTTACGAAGACCATCACTAGGAAGCTCTGAAACTCCTTTTGAAACTAGGTAGAAAACCTACCCATCTTCACTTAAAAATTAGAACCTATCCCTATGTAATATGTGTTAAAAGTAAATTGTGTAAAGGAAAGCCCAACATGTAGCATCCTGAATTCCAAGACTTTTTGGGAGGTAAATAGTTATCACTTGGATTATACAAGAGTTTGATTTATTACAAATTAATTGAGATGAATATGAATTCCCTTGTCGGTGTAATAAAACACTAGGTAATGACCATTGCCACCCCTTAAAGGGCGAACTCATTTTCAATTTACTTTTTTTTTCTTCACATGTATATCGTATTTATTAGCTTGGCAACATCACATGTCTTTCATTTGCAGAAAAAATATAGGCCTACCCCTAGATGCCAACCCTTAGCAAGATCTATAAGAAGTAAATATGAGAGTCCAACCTGAATAAAAGCTAGATAATTTCCTGAGAAAGGAGATGACTCAGTTAACTGATATGATAAAACAAACCATTCACTCTGAAAGGAAGGCCCCCCACATGGAAGCCAATACTAAAACGATCGCTATAAATATGCCCTTTTGTCCATTTTCACACCTTCATCAAAATATTGTTTCCGATACTTATTTGGTTTATCAAAGTTTGCAAATTATTGTATTCAACGCCCCGTGCTCATAAAAAGATTCATGATGTCTTGCCTCAAAATTCACTATAATTTTCCGCAAACCAGATACATCAAACATCCTCATTTTTGTTTTAGCCTGAATATCATCCAAGAAGAAAATGACAAGAATAATTCGAGCCTTTTGATTTGTCATAGGTATGAAAGATTGATCGACTTTGAAATATGGTTGGCACCTTCTTAAAACAATTTGGGCATGGCTTGAAAGAGGCTCCAACTAGATTTAACCTTTAAAGAATATGGATGAGTCGGTTAGGTTATATGCTTCAAGGTTGTGCAAAATAGCAAATTCATTTATTTGTGAAAAATAAAAGGTACTCATTATCACTTTCATTACATTTTAAAAGAGTTGAGTAAGGTTTGAAAATGGAAAGGATAAGGAGTCTGGTAATAAGTTTCAATGTTATGATAAAGGATGAACCAAAAGGAGGATTCCATTTAGAAAATATATATCAAAATCATTTCATACCTTAACATCCCATTCATCCATCTCGGATATTTGTCTATTTTTACATCATCAACTGCTTTCGCACATTTGTCAAAAAACTGATATACTTTTACCATTCAAAAATGTTCACCAATATCTTCTAAACACCAGGTGTATTACCTTAACTCCATCAGATCCCATACAACTAATATTCCCTATGTGGTGTAGTCTAAATGAGAAATGTGAATATCATGATGAGATCCTCGACCACTCAATAAATTATTATAGTTTAATTAAAAAAACTTATATTAAAAAAAAGCTAAATTTAACAAAGAACAAGAAATTAAAAAAAAACTCGAGATAACCCTAGTCATTTTTAAAGTTAGTGAAAAATCCTATAGAAAGAAAAAAAATAACAGGGCCTAATCTCCAATTAAATAAATGATAAAGGATGAAATTGAAAAAATATGAGCTTAAAAAAAGGAGAAAAAAACCAAGCAAACCTAGAAAAATATCTTAAGCCTAGGCTAACCTCTCAAACTCGTAACCTGTGAATTTCTATACCGAGGCTCAATCAAAAAGCTTAATTGCCAACCAATATAATGTTAAAGGATAAAATCGAAAAAAAACATCAATTTAAAAAATTTATCAAAGTAAAAAAATAGCACCTAAAAGAATAAAGATCAAATCTAATAGGAAAAAAAAACCAAAAAAAGATGAAATCGTAAAAAAAAGAGTTCAATCTTAAAAATTATTTCAAATAAAATAAATAACAATCAAAAGAATGAGGCTAAAATCGATAGATAAGAAAAATTAAATTTAGTAAATTATTTCAAATAAATAAATAGTAATCAAAAGAACATAGATCAAATTTGAAGGAAAAATAAATTGAAGGATTGCTTTGAAAATTTAGAGGGTCAGTCGCGAGGAGGAGAGAGAAAAGGTGGAAAAAAAAAGAAAAGATCATCGATGTCAAACCAAAGGTTAGTAAGTTACACACGTTATCTAGGGAGGGAGGGGCCACTGAGATGATTACAACAATGTCAAGGAAGGTTGTCTTTGGCCGTCGTAATCAGTTGTATGCATTGCATGAACATAGCAAAGCAACATATGTGTTGTCATATGCAATGCACGCGTTGCTAGCCAATTTAGTTTTTAAATAATATTTAATATTTATTAAAATACCAAATTTCTTCCCAGTTAACTTGATCATAACTAAAGTACTAGGATGAAAATAGAAAGAAACCTATAGATTTCAATTTTATCATTTTAAAAAGATTTTACTTTTAAGAGTAATTTTATCATTTCATTGTGATTTAAAAAGTGAAAATTCAAAGAAACCTATAGACCCAATTATATAAATTTTATTTTAAGAGTAATTTAATCATTTTATAATGTTTTAAAAATATAAAAAGACTGAGTTGCTCTTAATAAATCTAATAAAAAAAAACAATATTACCCTCAATTAGCTAGCCCAATGGTTTTGTTTGAAAAAGGTAAAATCATCATTTTATTTTTCCAATCTACAATAAAATTAGCTAGCCCAATGGTATTGAATCCGCGCATACAATAAAATTCTGATGCTATTTTTTTTTTTAATGCTTCGTAACATGTATAATTTTTAATGAATTGCACATGAATAAACACAAGTAATAAATATCCTAAAAGTTGAAGGAATCCACATATCATTAGATCTTTTCGTGTGGAATTAATGAATTAATTCATATATTTTGATCCAAAAGAAAACTGCTCCAAAGGCTAAAGAAAAGAAAAGAAAAGAAAAGAAAAAATCATGAGCCACTGGAACCCAACATAAGAACTCAGACCCAGTCCATTTCACTTAAACTGTTTCCTTAGTCCATTCACTTCACATATAAATAAATACTCAAAACGCATTAATTCACAAAAACCTCCTTCTAAAGACAGAAAGAAATATTCAAACACAGATATCTGTTCACAAAAACTTCCCGTCAATCCTCCACATGAATTCTCAGTTTCAAAAAGCATACCCAGCTGACTTTCATGAGGGAATAATAAACGTCCAGCAAATCAACCAATATGCTTATGCATTTCAAGCCTCGAAGATAAACCCCATCTAAGTAAGATTTTTGAGCCGAGTTTTTTTATTTTTTTATTTTTATATATCAACAAAAAGGGGTGTGTGTGTGTGTGTGTGTGTGTGTGTGTGTGTGATATTTATCAGGTCAGGAAATAGCAAAAGAAGACTTGGAAACTTAACGGAGAGACTTCATCAATTTAAATTGGTGTAACACCCGTTACAAGCTGAATCAATTTCTTTTTAAATATATAAAAAAAGAATTCGGGTATTGCTAATTTTTTTCTAGTAATTTTTTTTACTTGATGTAACTTGATATGATCAAATTTACATGATAAGTCCAAAACAACTAGTAAAAAGTAGTTTAATTCATAAAATTTCAAGACAATATTTTTTTAAAATAATATTGAAACGACAACATCTTTAATCGATATGGCCAACCTGGGCTAACCTACCAAATCTTTTATCTGGATCATGAGACCATGATAACCCTATATAAAACAAATAAAAACAAATTATGAAACTCAATTCCCAATCAACTCAATATTGAAGAATAAAATAAAAAAAATTAATTAAAAGATAAAAAGAAAATTTAGTCAGAGTTAACTTGCTAAACTCGTGACCTGAGTCATGAGATTTGGATAACCTCATAAAAAATGACCTAAGTCAACCCATGTTAAACTTCCAAACCTACAACCAGATCATGAAGATTATGATAACCTTTTAGAAAGTAAATCAAAACAAATTATAAAACTCAATTTTTAATAAACCAATTTTTAATGTTGAAAGTTAAAAAAGCTTAATCTAAAACCAGGACATAATAAAACGATCTGAGTCTACCTGAGTTAACCCGCAAAATATGTGACCTAAGTCATAAAATCAGGATAATCTCATAGAAATCAAACTAAAATAAATCATGAAGCCTAATTCATAATCAAATTTATGATGAAGGATGAAATTGAAAAAATGCCAATTAAAAAAAAGACAAAAAATCGAGTCAACTAGGTTAACCTGCCAAATCTGTGAACTGAGTTATGAGATCAAGATAATCTCATAGAAAGCAAATAAAAGTAAATCATAAAGTCTAATTCTCAATTAACCTAATGTTGAAAGTTAAAATTGAAAAAAAATATCAATTTGAAAATGACAAAAAAAACTCAAGTTAACTGAGTTAACCCACAAAAACAGTGAAACAAGTTATAAGACCGAGTTAACTACATATAAAATGAACCACAATAAATTATGAAGCTCAATCTCCAATAAATAAAAAGAAAAATATAGTGTTTTGTAGATTTAGAAAAAAAAACCAAAGGCAAAGGCAAAGGCAAAGAAAAATAAAACACTATTAAAATGAATAGTATTTTGTGAGGTGGTGCATAATAAAAACACCACATCTTTTAGTTTATACTACCTATTTGACCTGCGCTTCACCGATATTGTTTTTTTCAATACAACAACATTTTCTAGATGTTTTTTGACATAAAAAAATCTTAATCGCAAACCAAAAAGTTCATGTATGCATTTAATTAAATAAACACAGAACTATTAATGCAACCAAAGAATTTATAAAACTCAATTCTTAACCAACCAAAGTTAACCAATTGAACTCATGACTCGGGTCATGGACTCGATTGGACTAAATATTTTTTTTTCAGTAATAATTTTTTATCTCAAATATAAACCTATAAAATCGAGAATCAATCAAATACTGAGGTAACTGAATAAAAATTCCAAACCGAAACAACTTACATTGCTTAATTAATAAATAACAAAATATTAAACGATAAAATTTAAAAAAATTAAGCAAGAAAAAAAAGGTCAAATTGTGATGGTAAAATTTTGGAAAAAAAAGGGAAGAAGGAAAAAGGCCCAGGCCCTTGGGCCTGGTTGGCCCAGAACACATGTGCCTTAAGAAAAAGGCTCGGGCACGCAGATCTAGAGTAGCCCGAGTGCCTAGGCTTTATTTATTATTTTTTAAAAATTTTCTTGAGGGGTGTTAAATTTTTAGATAAAAAAGTAGCAGGCAACATGTCGCCTGCCTCACTAAGGCAAATGATGTGTTACCTGCCCTACCCAGATTCCATCGATCTCTAGTCGCTAGAAAATTGGGCTGTGAAGTGTCAGCTAAAACAAAACTCATTTTCAACCATACTTCAACCTAAAAAACACCTTAAATATATTGTAAAACATATCCATGGCCACAAAGAACTTAATAAAGTTATGAAAACCCGCAATCAATGCAAAACAAAAAAGTTTTCCAGGCTCAAATCTACCATATAAGGCAAGTTTAAGGGAAAAAAGGCCTAAGATAAACTCTGCCCATCGAAAGGAACTCACTAACACCAAAATAACTCCTTTTGTGGTTTTAATTAGTGTAAACGATGACTTTCTCTCTTCACTGTTGGAATTCATCCACTTCCTCTCTCTTCTCTCAAACCAAGAAAAAATAAACGTCTTGAGGTTTGGGATTAAAATCAATTTTATTCTTAATTATAATAAGCTATTAACATGCGCCTCGTTACGGGTCAAAATGTTTTTATTAGAAAAATAAGAGCACATTTTTTAATTGTCTTTTCTGAAAAAAAATTAATCATAAATCAAAAAGCTCATACATTTTTTGTCTAGTGCAAATGTATTTTTCTATCACAAAGCTTATGTTTTACCACAAAATAATTTTTTTATCCCTAAAAATAAAGCTAATTTATATAAAGCACAAAACAAATCATGGAAGATGAAATTACGCTTCGCAACCACGTTCAAAATACAATGAATTTAAAATCTTATGCTCACATCTTATCAATTAATTTAATTTAATTAACATATCGGGTTTTATAGATTAACCATGGCTTGTCCGGGTCAATTAAACGTGCCTCCTTCTTAATATGTCATCCAATATGTTTCAATTTTAGTATTTAAAAAGTGTTTTTGTCTAGTTTGCATCAAATTTTAGACTTCCTCACATCTTAATATTTTTCTTTAAGTTACAAAAAAATGATTTGAAGTGTGGTGTATGTGAGCTTATTTGTTTCTAAACTTTAAAAAAATGTTTAGAACAAATATGAAGATGATGGAATATTGGATGATATATTTAAGAAAAAAAAAGGAACGAATTTGACAAAAATGAGTAATTTAAAATTTGAGTATATATATAGTGATGATTTAGAAAGTAAAAATTAGGCTAGTAGGATACCAAAGTTTTTTTGAGAGGAGAGACTCTAGGTTATGTAGGTTTCGAGCACGGGTTAATTCTAAAAAATCTTTATGGTTTAGAAAATTATTTTTTATCAGCCCATAAATAATCACTTGTTCATATTTATAGGTTTAATGCTTGTTTATCATTTTGGTTAATACTAGATCATTTTGGTAAAGACTTAAATGTTTTTAACGTCTAATTTACTATATTTAACTTAAAAAAATATTGAAATATATTCTCTTAGAATTAATTCTAGTAGCCCAGGTCCCAATGTAAGCATAAAATGAGGGGATTATCTAGAGCACAACAAGTTGTACAATATATCATAAAACTATATATTTAGAAGCAAACAATATACTCAATAAGAGTAAATAGAATAAACAAGAACAATAAAGATTAGAAAAAAAAAAGAGCATTATTATTTCATATCATCTTGTAAATATAGTTGTAGAACTAAATCATCTCAACAATGCTCCTATTTATAATCTGATGTACAGTAATACTTGTAAGCCTGAAAGTCATAAAAAGATTTAAAGTTAAATGAAATTGGAGAACATGAAGATCAAAAGGTGAAAGAAGGTAAATAGATTTCCACATGCAATGTATGATTTCATAACATTCCCCCTTGGATGTCTTTTGTAAAACCTTACACATTGAAAACTGTCTCATTAAAAACCTTACCAAGAGAAGACGCGATGGGAAAAAAAAACTTGGTTAAGGAAAAACTAGTACAGTGCTTATTAACTCCCCTCATGAATTTATCACCTTAAGTCATTACATTATCGCTTTCTAATATTGTGTCGCAATCTTTTAAACATTGTAGTTGATAATGATTTATTAAACAAATTGCTAGATTATCTTGCAAGCGAATTTGCTGAACATCAATATCACCACAATTATCAAGGTTTTGTGTGAAAAATAATTTCTATGATATGTGTTTTGTTTTATCTCCTTTAATGTATCGCTCTTTTAATTGATCCACACATACAATATTATCTCCATACAGTATGGTTGGAGTTCCTTGCTGGAGAATAAACCATATGTTCCACGAATATATTGAGTAATTGATCCTAGCCACACACACTTTCGATTTGCCTTTATGGATTGCAAGTATTTCAACATGACTAGATAAAGTGGCAACAAATATTTATTTTGTAGATCTTTGTCATACAACAATATTACCACACGTAAAGAGATAATCTATTTAGATACCGTTTGGGAACATGGTGCAAATCGCGTTCCCAAAAAATTCATTTTTTTTTTTAAATTTAATATGTTTTGTATGTTTTGGATCGTTTTGATGTGCTGATGTAAAAAATAATTTTTTTAAAAAGGAAAAAACATCATTATATATTGATTGACCTTTATATGAATAAGATAAATATCATGTATCAACATACCTAACTAATTCATGATTAACATTATTTAAATAAAACAAACCCATATTCATCATTCCTCTCAGGTAATGAAAAAAATGTTTAATTCCATCCCAATGTTTCCAAGTAGGAGAATAATTATATATTGATAGAAAATTCATCGGGAATGATATATCAAGTCGTGTATTATTAGCTAGATACATTAGCACACCAATTGCACTAAGGTATGGTACTTCAGGACCAAATAATTCTATATTATCCTTTCAAGGTCTAAAATAATTCTTTTTCACATCAAGTGATCGAACAATAATCGGAGTACTCAATGAATATGCTTTATCCATATAAAATCTTTTAAGGACCTTCTTTATCTAAGTTGACTAATGAATGAGAATTCTATTTACTAAATGTTTGATCTACAAGCTAAGATAAAATTTTGTTTTTCCCACATCTTTTATCTCAAACTTTTTCTTTAATGTTTTTTGTATCTCTCTAGTAGTTTCAATAATATTTAAATCATCAACATATACATCAATCATAGCAAAATTAGATTCTGACTTCTTTATAAAAAAAACATGGGCATATAGGTTCATTATTATACCCTTCTTTTAATAAATATTCACTAAGACAATTATACCATATGCATCCTAATTGTTTTAATCCATATAAGAACCTTTGTAACTTGATTGAGTAAAACTTTTGGGGATTTGAATTATATGCTTTAGGCATTTTAAATCCTCCATGGATTTTCATATAAACATTATTATTATTTGACCTACATAAATAGGCTATAACTACATCTATCAGATACATATTTACTCTTATATGAATTGTCAGGCTAATGCGATATCAAAATATAATTGCATATACTACAAGACTATGTTTTAACGTAATCAATGACAGGTCTTTACGAAAACCCTTGTACCACAAGTCGTGCTTTATATCTTTCGATTTTATTTTTCTCATTTTGTTTTTTCAAAAATACCTATTTGTATCCAACTTGCTTTAGTCCTTCAGGTGTTTAGACTACAGGTCCAAAAACTTCATGTTTTGCAAGTGAATTTAATTTTGTCTAGATTGCTTCTTTCTATTTTGGCCAATAATTTCTACATCGATATTCTTCGACAAATTTAGGCTCAAGGTTCTTGTTTTCACTAATGATATCAAACGGTATATTATATGAAAAAATATTGTCTACAACTATCTCATTTATATGCCATCTTTCTTTTGTACATTCATAACTATTCGACATGACTCAAACCCAATATATATTCACAGCCTCTTTTAAGGACCTATATTTTATGTTATGATGGATAAATTAGAACATATACCGCACAACTAAATATTTTTAAATAGAAAATGTTTAGCTTATGACCACAAACCAATTATAATGAGGAGAATTTGTGATATGATGTTGGTCTAATGCGTATAATGTTAGAGAATAATATAAATCATATCCTGAGACCTCACCCAACATCTTAACCTATTGGGTTGAGATGGTTCTTTGACATGGTAGTAGAGCCTTGATGATCAAGCGGTCACGAGTTCGAATCTCACCTCCCCTATTTATTTGATAAAAATTAAGCATAAGGTAATATGAGTTTGTGCAAGTTTCAAGCCCAAATGACTTTCACTTAAGATGGTGTGTTAGAGAATAATATAAATCATATTCTTTGACATGTAAAATAACATATCCCCAAACAGAGATAAGAAGTGTTATTCTCATGAGTAATGACATTGCAATTAATTAAAGGTGTTTAATAAATGATTCAACAATACCATTATGAGTATGAACATGGGCAACGTGATGTTCAATGTTTATCCCAAGTGACATGCAAAAATCATTAAATGCTTGGGATGTGAATTCACCAACATTGTTAAAATGAATTGTCTTGATTATATGATCTGAAAATTATATTTGTAATCTAATAATTTAAGCAAGTAGTCTCATAAATTTTAGGTTACGAGTTGGTAGTAAACACACGTGTGACCATTTTGTAGATACATCTATTAAAACTATAAAATATCTAAATGGTCTAAATGATGGGTGAATGGGCCAAAAAATTCATGATTTTATTCAATCACAAAGAGACATGAAATCAGTTTAGAGTATTTCCTAAAACCTCATTCCCTGTATTTTTGCTGCAAGAGCACATTCGTGGCAAGAAAAGTAGAGAATTTGTTTTCTAACATAACTCCATCCATGATATTATATCCATATAATTTCAATTTATAACTAATATTAAACATTGTATAATTATATTCACTTACTAATTAAAAATCCAACAATCATAAATGTATCCAATCATAATGAGTTTTTAGGAGAATAATTATCCTTTGATGGTTATATCTTTCTTTTAGTATTTTCAAAGAATAAGGGGATTTTTTATTATGAGATACTCAATTTTCATATCCCCATAAAGGTTATGACGTAAGAAAATCATGATCTTTGCTTTATTTTGACTAGATACTTCATTTCCATCTTTTAATGGTGTCTTCAAGATCCTTGGTATCCAAATGAATTTCAATATCAAAGACTCATGATAAATTATTCTTACCCGTAATACCAAGTGTCATGAACTCAAGTTTGGCAAAACTTGTTATGGTTACTTCTTGAGAAAAATATCAAAATTGTAAGAAATTTGGTTTAAATATTATAATAAATATTGAATAAACATCGGATAAAATATTGAATAAACTTGTTAAGAAGTAAAAAAATATGATTCACTTAAGTAATTAGAAGAAAAAAATTAAATAGATAAACATATTTTTTGCTTTTTATCCACAAATAAAAAAATATAATTGATATTTTATTTTAAATTTAAAAAGAGAAAAATTAAAGATAAATTACAATAATCTTTTTAAGGCATTATGAAATTATGAATACAATCCAAAAGATTTATTACAATTTAAAAAATAGTTAAACTAAATCATTTTAAAAATAAGAGAGAAGATATTAACTAAAAATCCAATTAAAAAACAAAAAAATTAAAAAAAGCTAGAGGTTGTTACGTCTAGAAGGCCAAGCCCATGTGTATGCTTTTTGTGTGTTTTTTTTTTAATGAATAAATGACATGTCTTCCTATTATAAATTTTTTAAAATTGAGTGGATGACACATCCTTTGCATAAATAGTTGAAATATTATCCAAAATTACTTTTTTCACCTTCGATAATTGAAATATAAGAGGAAGTCGAGAGACTCTAAAATTCTAAATTTTAACTTGTTTTATTTTAAAAACATGTTAGAAATCTTAATAAATCCCATAAAGAAGATTTATTATTGTTTTTATACCTTAAATTAATGTCGACAATATTTGCTTTCCATGCCTCAATTCAACGCGTCAATTACTTTTTTCCATGCAGATAGTGAATATGATTATTTTTTTTGTATGAAAAAAAAAATTCATAGATTTTAAAGAGGTTTCGCCTACCAATAAGCTGATATCTTCCCAACTTTTATTGAATGTACTCTGTCCCAAAAAAATATATTAATGAATGTAAATAATTTTAATAATGTTCAAATTCAACGGTCACAAGTTCATAAAATTCCCAGGAATTTATTTGGTAGAAGTCTTCACATAAAAAACCCACCACAATACAAGTAAAGTAGGCCAAACATGAAATGGATAAATTACCTTCTAGTATGCTAACGAAGTATTTGATATTATAATAACAGTTATTTTTCAAAGTATTTTTTTATAAAAATACATTAAAACATATATATTTTTTTAAAATAGTTTTAACATAAACATATCAAAACAATTTAAAAATAAATAAATAATTAAAACTTTATTTCTTTCATAAACGCGGTGCCATCGTAAAATAAACACGCGGTGAATTAATTATTAACTAAATAAAGGCAAAGAGTCCATAAAAATGTCCCACACACATTAAGGTCTACCAAGTCAACGGCTTTAGATCCTTGAGACAATGTTGGATGAATATATATATATATATATATATATATATATATATATATTGACATTCTTGGTCATTAAAGTATATCAAGGTACATGAACTTGAAGAGAATATTTACTTTGCTGTGTCACGAAATAATATGCTCTTGGATGAAGGTGTCAATATCAAATCTTATAATATCGAGTATAATTACTTTGTTAGAAAATCTTAAACATGGTAACTTGTAATGGCAAACATTTGTAATAATAGCATGGACTTTCATGGCATAGATGCCTCTCTTTAGGTAGGTCCCCAAATCAAATAACCGTAGTAATGTCCAAAACCCCGAAAAGAGTAGAGCTGGCGTGATTTTGTTGCTGTCTCCAATCATTTGTTAGCCACCGAGCTAGTAGTGTCTTTCAATTCGGTAGGTAATTATTTTGACATATGAACGGATTCGAAAATGAAAGGGTTATGAAAAAGTGTTCTTCACTGAACAAATTAATGCTGAACTGACCCCATTGCCTCGCACAAAATAATATTAAAGCACAATACGCAGACACCTAACCTCTCCAACCAGAAAAATGTTATCAGACTAATGATTTGAAGTAGAGGCCTAGAATGCATTGCATGTAAAATTCAAAAGCTAGCACAGCATTAGATTAACTCATGAACAAGATAAAAATGGTATAAAATTTGATAAAAATCTTATAATGGAGTAATGTCCTTCATCTAGAAGCTTGGTGCCTTTGCTGCAAAGCTATGAAGAACTACTTTAACTTTACGGTGCTCGTCTTAAGCAGCCCCACGTTGCCTTTTTGAGCCTACAAGCTTCAAAGAAAAGGAGAAAACAACTTTCAGCAGAGATTCAATTCCAAAGAACATGGATTTGTTCAAGGTGAAGGATCAGGTAAAGGGAATGGATTTCAAGGAAATCATCCAAACACAAACAGCAATAACAGGCAAAATTAACATGTCACAAGCAACTTCTCAGAGTAATCAACAAGGCCCTGGAAATTTGAGCAAGAATGCAAATGGAGTTCGTCAAATCTGTGATAAACATGGGAATACTTATTTGAACTACTTCAATAGATTTAATCATTCCTTTCAAGCTAATGATATCCCACAAGCATTAGAATCTCTTACCATTGCAGATAATCAGATTTTTGAATGGTTCCAAGATACTGTAACTTTACCACATATGATTAGGAATGATGGTAAATTACAGAACCTTCAAACCTTACATTGGTAATGACTCTGTCATGATTGCAAATGGTGATTATCTTGTAAAGAAACATGCGAGTTATGCTAAGATTGATGCAACTCTTGAAACTATTCATTTAAAAATTCGCTCCTTGCTCCTGATATTGAAAAAAAAAAAAAGGCTTTAATCTTTATTGGTCACCAAACTACTGATATGCCTTACTCTATTGAATTATTCTCAAATGGTTGCTTTGTTAATGACATGAGAACGGGAAAGATAGTGGCAACCAGGAGTAGAAAGGAATGACTATACGCTCTTGATGATTGAAAAATGGCTTTATTTTCAACTTGCTTTGCCAAGACGACAGAAGATAGATAAATGGCACCAGCAACTTTGATATCCTCATCATCAAGCTGTTCAATTTCTCCTTCGCATGAGCCTAATAAAGTCTAGTTCTTCAAAAAAAACTCAACTCTATCTATGAGAGTTGTCAAATATGAAAGTCTTGTCGACTTTCGTTTATCAATTCAAGTAGTCACAGTGACAAGCCATTTATGAAAGTTCATTCAGACATATGAGGTCCTGCACCTTTTCGTTCCACTAAAAACTTTCGGTATTATGTCATTTTTATTGATGAATTGACTCGATTCACTTGGCTCTATCCATTAAAGAAGAAGCTTGATGTTGTCACTTGCTTTATTCATTTTCATGAATATATGGAGCGCCAATTTGAAAGGAAAATTCAAATCTTTCAATCTGATGGGGGATGAATATTTAAATGCTACATTTGCAGAATTTTTAGACGGTCAAGGGATTATTCATTAGTTTCATGTCATAAAACTTATGAACAAAATGATATTGATGAATGAAAAGTAAGAACATTCAAGAACTTAGTATTACTATGATGCTACATGTAACTTTTCCGAAAAGGTACTGGTGTGGTTGTTTGTAGATAAATAGACTACAAACACCAACACATAACATGGATTGACCTTTTTCCCATCTCTTTCATAAGAAACTAGATTATTCATCTTTAAGAGTTTTTTTTGCTGTAAATTCTTTTATAGGTAAGTATAATAAAACCAAGTTGGATCCAAATTAAGTCTTTACCATGTGTTTTTTTAGGATGTAGCAACAAACATAAAGATTTATTAGAATTAGCATGAAATTTGAACGAATTTCGTGAAATTAATAAAATTTGTGTGGACTTTTCAGTTTTGAGTTAATGAATGATATTTCATCTTGTGTTGATATCATGTTTAAAATAGTTTGATAAAAACATTTTATATGCGTCTTGCCAAACACGGTCTTAGTATATTTTGTAATAAATTTTTAATTTTGTAAAGATCATTTTGCAATTAATTTTGAA
>Ga0325400_1001113_pt1 | contig 21770 bp, 14 predicted proteins | sample PopdelMetagenome_2_FD_205662 | JGI IMG/M metagenome (GOLD analysis project Ga0325400, IMG submission 205662) | Populus deltoides microbial communities from Bellville, Georgia, United States - Xylem-PdKOR-R1 | ecosystem: Host-associated > Plants > Phyllosphere > Stem > Wood/Secondary xylem...
GGTCCCCCATGATGATACATGATTTTGTTCATGTGTCTTGTCTCTAATGGCCTAGTTCATGGGTGAGATGGTAGACTGGGTCTACACAAGTACCATTCTCTTTGATTCTAGGTTTCCACAGAAAAATTATATTTAGAAGTCACCTCATGCACAAACTAACACGCCTTGTGTTTGCATATTTAAGGGGTCATTACAACATACCTGAGGATAACCTGCAAGAACAATCGTGCGTAATTTTAGAAGAGTGACATTCATATTCTGGAGATAATTTTCCACATCCTGCATAGCATCTCTTACAGCTATGATCTTTTGAATAGTATTTGATGGTGGTTGATCACGGATAGTAACTTTTCCAAACAATCTCCCCAAGCGTCCTTGATCCTTGAGCCCCTTCAATGTCAGCATCGCAGCTGCTAAAACCATCAGCATCATCGGAAATATATAGGGGAGCAAATTTCTGAAAAGATGGTCACTATCTGAGCTTAGATTTTAAACATAAAATGGAAAGTTTAGTTGCTTAAAAAGTAAACAAGAACATAGCAAAGTTCCAAGTATCATATTTTGGTTCAGAATACCAATCAAACGTAGCATTTGTTATTACAACAGAGCATAATTTTGCAAGCAACTTAATGTCAAAGAACCATCACAAATAGCTTAAACTGTTAGGTAAGGTCCCTGGATATAATTTATATTATTCTCTAACATACCCCCTCAAGTGAAAGCCATTTTGGGCTTGAAACTTGCACAAGTCCACAGTACCTTGTGCTTAATTTTTATCAAACAAATGAGGATGGTGAGATTCGAACTCGTGACCGTTTGGTCATCAAGGCTCTAATACCATGTCAAAGAACCATCACAACCTAATAGCTTAAACTGTTAGGTAAGGTCCCTGAATATAATTTATATTATTCTCTAACACTTAATACTCAAATCTTGCTGGCACAATCTGAAAACATGTCATGATAAGATGAACAAAATAAGGATCAACAACATCATGGTACTGGTGCAAGAAAGATAGAGATGACTTGGAACATTTGGTAGTTTTAGTTATGGACTAGATAAACAAAGCAAAATCCAAGTCTGGTCGTGTCAAAGTTTTCTTCTGATATTCAACCACGATCAACCATTGGTCATAATTGACCAAGATCAAAGTTTCCTCTACATAATCGACCACAATCGACCATCAATCATAATCAACCAAGATCGATCAACCGTGATCCAGTTGTGAATTGTATTTATTTTATTGCTAGTTAAGTTACAAAGTTTTAATTTGACTTTCCTAGTTAAGAGCCAGAGTTTTATTTTATTTAGGTTTTTCCTATTTAGATTTTACTAATTAAAAAAGGATGGTTTAAGCTCTTATATAAACAACTTCATGTATTATTTTATGGCAGAGATTAAGATTAATACTATTGGCTTCATAAATTTCTTCAGAATTTAGAGTTCAGAATTTTCTCTACGGTCCCTGGGGCTTGAGAACCCTTAAATTCTCCACTTTACTTCATGTCAATAGACGCAACAATAAACAACAATTCTAAATATGAGAAATTGGTTCAATGAAAGAAACTAAAAAATTGATTATCAAATAGTTTGACATAAAAATTTTAGAAGCCATTAAATAAAATTAAAAAATGTTATGCATTTAAAACTAAATAATTCTCATGCATAAGTTTTTCAAGTAATGGATCTACCTGAAAATAATTAAATATGAGAATGCAAGAAAAGAGATGGTCAGATGTGGCTCATCCCAGCGTCGCAGTCTTTCAAAGTTCTTAGCAATCATAGTCAAAGGAAGCATCAGTTCCTACAAAAGGAAAAAAAAAAATGCAATTCTAGTTCAACTCACAATTTCATTAACCAAAAATTGATGTTACTGAAAAAACAAAATGAGATAACACTACATTTCAGTCTTCTTGGTACTTGGATTAAATGAACATTTTGTCTCTCAACCTTGCTCTTAATCTCCAAAAATGGTAATCTCATTCTCATACTTCCAAAATTTGTGCAAATCACGTAAAAGATGCTAAAAGAAAGAAAAAGGAATCCAAGGCCAGGTAAGGAAGAAAAGAGAAATATTTTGGTCAGAACAGAATTTGACAGCCACAATCTTGGGTTCATATGTTCTAGCTGCCTAGACAAGAATACAAGTATATATTTAATTTTCATCATCATGAACGGGATCACCTCTGAATTGAGCCATTGTTGCTAAAAAGGTTAAAATTAACACGCCAACAATATAACATTAAAGAAATATCAATCCACTGTTTCAATTCATAAAAATGGTTGTTTTATAATTGTCAATTCCCTGTGTAACTTAGGTCAATCTAGAAGAGAAAACAACTCATGGAAGTGCAAAACCATGTTTTCTCACAGCATGCCCAACCAAACAATACAGGTTACAGGGTTATCCAACAGCTGGCTTGTCAAAAGTGCAGTGAAGTAATCCAGAAAATGGGAAAAAACATGTAGAAAAGAAGCAGAAAATAGAAAAGCAATAAACAGTCAAACCTTGAAAAGGTCAATGTTACTCGGTATCCCCTTAAGTGTTGCAGCGTCAATTGTTGCTTGAGTTATTTCAACCAACTGGCACTTTTCTTTGCATGTCATTGCTGCTCTCTCTATAAGAGTCACATCTGCCACGACGAGATTTTTACTCAAAACCATCCCTTGATTTATTGAGGAATTCTTCCAGAAATTGATGGAAGCACTAGATTCCCAGGATGGAGACCTCTTCCACTTCTGTAAGTAAACACTTCCGTCAATGTCATAAACATGATTACTAATTTCTAGTACCTCTTCAGAAGGACCTGCTACTTGAGATGGTCGATAATCTGTATCGGTGTACTTTTTAACTAATGCTCCACCCCAATAATTTACAGCTAGAGTTTGGTAAACAATGTCACCATAGGGTACATTTTGCAAATATGAGAACTGAACAAGTTTGATGGGATCATCCAGCAACTTCTTTGTAAATTGAAGGGCCTGAAGTCTAGCAATACTATTAATGGCACTGGTGGTAGCCCTTTCCTTCCCTTTTTGGGCACCATACACTTGATTTATTGATTGATCACCCTCCTCAGGTCCAAACTCACAAATGAACTTGTGTAAAGAGATTACTTCATTGATGAATGCATGCCATACATCTCTTCTCAATTCACCTCCCAGGTCAACAAATTCTAGCACCCATGTCTCTGATCTGAAGAAAATCTCCATATTTGCTTAATGAGTTATCATGTTACATAGATCAACCAGACAGGATTTCATGAGATTGTATCTTATGTAGATCAATGAGACAGAACCTAAGCAACTCAAGACAAATACAGCAAGAAGACAGAAGACAGGAGAATGAACGAAAATAATAGTCATGCGGTGCGACTTAAAAGATACTAGCATTCAAAAACACAATCCATGTAGCATAAACATGAACAAAGTAGCATATTCAAGTTAGGTGGCATTCATTTTTCCATTTAGTCCCTTTGTTTCCATGAGAGCTTTTTAGACCAACAATAAAGATAAATCACTTGGCAAAGCTTTCAAAAATCATCAGTCATGTGACTGTTTTTTGAGTTACTATAAATCCAAAAGTTGCAGAAATGCAAACATTGTCTCACACAGGTTAAATAAATTAGCAACAAAGTGTGGATAATATTCATTGCTTTCTCCAAAAAAAGGTTTTAAAAACCAATAATCTCACACAAACATAGAGTTTGCCCAGAAGTCATGGTTAGTAATGCCATTCAAAGAGAAAGTTAGAAGTTACATATTTTAAAGGAACAGAATTCCCTGATTGGATTAGCTCTCTCTTTAATAGTATATTATGTCGTTAAATGACGAGTAAGGTCTGCAAAGATGAAATTATGAGGTTAGCTAAGAATTGGTGGTATCAAGTTGAGCATGACTTGGAAAGATTAGGACAAAACCTATTACTACTTGGAAGGGGATGAAAGCCAAGCTTATAGAGAAGTGAACGCGGACCAATTATTTACAAAGATGCAAGAAAATTTACAACAGGGTAGCTTGCTAAAAGCTATATAAGTGGCAAATTTTGACGCATTGAAGTTTAGGAAACAAGAGGAACAATCAAAACAGCAGCTGCAACAAGAAGCAAGTCAGCAGCTTTTAGAAGCACAAAACATCTCAAAACTGGTAGCAAACCCTGCGCTGTCATTCAGCCTGAATAACAAGTTGAAGAACAAGTTCAGCAACCTAGTGCCATAAGAGGTGGGAGACTAGAAGAACTGGAGAAATTTCAGTAAATAGAAACTGACAATAAGCATGCAGGAAAGAGATCGAAGAGACAATTAAAGGAAGAGGTCAAAGAGATCATTACAAGTCTGCCAAAGACGTTGGAAATCATGAAGGAACAAGAGCACAGCATTTTGGATGCTCAAGACAGAGAAAGCAAATTGTTCAAGTCAATTCAATTGACATCATTGTTCTAAACAAGTTTGACGATTCAATTGTAGAGAAAAGCAGCATGCATTCCTCGTTGTCTCTACTTGTGGCAAGAGGTTGGTATCAAGTTCAGGGGAGTGGCTTAACGTGACAGGTCAAAGCATGGAAGGGGTAGTTTTTGCTATTTCAATTCTACAAAAAACTCTAGGTCGAGCTTTCTCTAATCAGTGGAGAATGGTGCAGAAAACAAAAGGATTAGAAAACAAAATCCATGGGTAGTTTTGTAGATTCAGGTTTGCAGGGGTATCTGTGATTTTAATATTTGCTGGAAATTATCTAGATCTAGGTTATATTTTCTAATTAGAAATGTATTAGTCCTAATGTATTAGGATTTGTTAAGTTTTTCCTATCTTAAATAGGACTGTCAGTATCTTCTTGCATAGGAAGCTAAGTCCTTGTTTGACTAGGAGTATTCAGAAATCTATATAAATGCATGCAAAATCATTGAATAAAGAATCAGAGTTTATGAATAAAATTTCCAGCAGTTGTGCTTTGTGAACGAGTGATACACTCTCTCTTAGATGTGACTCCTAAGAAGAACCATGGGTATGAAGGTTTTTACATGTAATCCTAGAAATCTTCCTTACATCCTTCTACAGTTTCCAACAAAAAACACTTCAACCTCCATTGAACTCCTATACATTACCATATTCATAACAAATCAATCCTATAACCGTTAGTTATCAAAAGATCAACACAAACCCCTATTCACGTTAGTGTTCACAGCCTCCTAAAACAGTCCCCAGACAGCCCCTCAGTTGTCCTGCATCATTGGAACTAATCGAAAACCTGAATTGTGTTCTTGTCTACTTCGATTACATTTAATGTTTTCTTGCTTTTTCTTCTCTCTCCCTGAATTCTCGTTCTTTGACATGTGCTCCAAAAGGGTATAGTTTCATCCTACAAGGTTATCAGTAAAGTTTTTATGCAAGACAACAACATTAGCTTAAATCCCTGGCATGCAGACATAATGTTTATTGATTTTGAAATTCTGAATCATTTCTCTGCTTCATTTCATCATAACAACATGAAATGTTGCCTTTAATGATTGCAAATGTGGGCTTGTTCCACCATAACATAACAAGATTAAATGACAAATGATGGATGGAAAATAGAGAATCAAACATGGACACTGCAGAAAAATCTTCAGAAAACAGGGACAAAATGGCAAAAAGACTAACCCCTAAGCTGGCGTGAAGATTAGAAGAAAGAAAAGAGCAAGAAAGCCAAAATGCTACCTCTAAGCAACAGAGATTTGCTTAGACAAATGTATTAATTACAGCAAGCTGATAAAAACACAAGATAGCAGTCCTTGTTTATGAATGAAAACTTCAAAGCATGAACCACACCTAAATAATTAAACACAAGAGACAGGTTTGGAGAAGCTTACTCACTTAGGACCAGATGAAATGGAAACTGCAGAATCAAAAAGTACAACACCAAAAGGTCCAACTTTTGTTTTCTCCACCTGCATTTTGTTTGCTGTAAGATCGAGCCTTGTAGAATCTTTCTTCCCCCGTAAGTCAAATGCCTACATAAGACATGATAAGGTAAATAATAATGCACAAAAAAAAAACAGATCACCACAAGCATATATAGAGCTGTAAAAATTTCATTACTCTGCACATTAGTACTATAAAATCCATTTCAAGAGTAAAAAAAAAGATTCTAAATGAAAATTTTAATCAGGTAAGGGACTCTCTTTGTCGGGTACAAAATCATTTTTACCAAGAAATGATACAAACAAGCACCAAGAATCTAAAGATGTTATTATTTCCTAGGTATAAATTAAAATTTTGATTTCCTATGTTAGTAAATGTGTTAGACGATGGCTAATAGCATCATTAGTTCATAGCTGTCAAGCAATAGAAGACAGACGTGACACACTTCCTATGCACAAAAATCTAGGGATGTTAACATCCAAAGAATGTAGAATCATGGAACAAGTAAGAGTAGAAAGGACAAAACAAAAACAAATAAAATTTACTTGACACTAGCAGCATAAGTAAAATTTAAATGTCTAACTGCAATGCTACATCTTAACATAAGAATACATGCGGCTCAAACAGAGATAAAGAAGGGGGCATGGAGAAGAGGCAATCAATAAGGAATAGAATAGAACTAGAGATCCCATCACACATCCAAGATTAGCATATTTCCTTTCACATTGTTATGCCCCTTTGTCAATGTGAAGGCACCACATTTTATCTTAAATTAATCACCCATACCTATCTCTAATGTTTCGAGAGAATGACACCCATAGTCACATACTTTCTATGCTCTTTGAGATTCCCATTTCAATACATGAGAGGACATAATTTAAGCATATGAAACTAAAACTGCATCCAAGTTTATAAAATTGCACTTCCAGTAGCATAATTTATTTCAGTGCTTATTGTAGAGAATTAGTGGTAGACATTGCTGTAGGAATTTACATCATGTTCTTGAAATTTATGCCATCATAAACCAAACATGCCGATGTTAATTCTAAAAAAATCAAGTACCCCATAAGATATGGATGATGCTAATATGGAAACCAATTATAGTAATAGTTAGGGATCTTATTATAAGAAATTCTTGTATAGTACTGAGCTTTTTGAGCTGGATCAAATTCAATTAAACTTATCTTCTCAAGTTGAAAGAAATTATCCAAATCTAACCAGTGATCCAAAATGAAGAAAACTAAAATCTCATGGGGAATCATAAGTAGCAAGCATCAAGCAGTGACAAACCAAAACCAGAGTTTTGAAGTGCATGCTTTAAGTGATGTTGAACAGTTTGGTAAGTCAAGACTTGAACCAATTGTCACAACAATAAATTTATTTCTTAATAATCAGCCACTAATCAGAAATCCAACTGCAAATATGATAACTTGAATATGATGTCTAAATGAACATGTAGACTCCTGCATTAGTCAAAGAAATGCTTCAGAACAGAAACATTTGAAAATGTTTTCAGTAGAAAGGCTTTAATTATCGACAGAAACTGTTAGTGGGAGGAAGATGTTGGAGATTGTTTATGATATATTAACCACCAAATGCATTGGGGATTTTTATTATGTAAGTGAAACGCCAAACTTGAACATAAAATCACGAGGCATGATGGAAATAATAAGAACATGTACCTCAAAATAGATTGCCTTATCAGTTAATATAACTTTCCCAGGCCATGCCATGTTATTCTCCCACTTGACAACAGGCCGCTTCTTGCTAGAGCCGATGCATAAGATTTTCTCATCTGAAATCCAAGTGGATTCACGAATCCCATATGATTTCCGTGCTCCATGAACTCTACACTAAAATCAGTAGGAACAGTCCAGAATTCATGAAAAATCATTTCATGCATGAAATAACTATGCACAGAAAGATAACTAGCATACGTTATGTTAAATACAATTTTATTATAGGTAACCAGCCAAACTCCACAATGTAGAGGCTTAAAGAATAGTATGGGAAAGGACAAAACAAAAGCAAACACTTCCCTTAAGCTGCAGCTGCATCTGCCTAACAGTGACCAAAGATACTGTGCAAATGATGCCAGTGATGCATTCTACTTCTGAACAAGTGCCCTATATACAGACATAATCTTGCCAACTATAAAATATATCAGGTCATAAGAGGAGAGAATAGGAAAGGATAGAAGAGAAGAGAGGCACCAGGGTGTATGAGGCAGGACAGATTTGAACTTCTATCTTACAGGTGCTTCATTGTGGATTAGAGCTTGGAACATAGGGAATCTAAGGGTATAGATTAAGGAATAAAGGAGTTTAAACCGAGTTTATTTCATGGAAAAAGTCAAAATATTTGTGGGGAAAATATTTTACGGGGAATTACCAACTCACATATCAGTAACACCACCACCTAAAAATGTCAATCACTACTACTACCGCCGCTTTCCATGGCTGCTAGCACCATCATCTTGTTACCAATATAATTGCTTGTCACCAACATTGTTGTCGCCGCCACTTTTATTATCAACATAACCACCACCGCTACCACTGCAACCACCTAAGCTATCTTTTTCATTCCACGCTAACGGCGGGGAAAAGAAAGATCTTCAAATCCATTTTTAGTAGATAGAATCTCATATCAGGTTCAACAATGCAATTTGATTTCAGCTCAAACAAACCACCATTACCTTTACCATCATCAACACTATTACTCCACCACTTATGATGCCACAACCACCCCCACCCCTTAGCCACTTGTCATCACTATCTCATCCTCAACATCTATTCATCAATATCAGAAAGTAATCCTCAACTAGTTTTCATTAACACAACCAAACAATAGAAAAAACTTTACAGTGAAACAAACACACCCTTAGAGTTTGTAAATTTCAGTAAGGAATCAACATAAAAAGCTACATGAATCACACTAGTAGGTTTTCTAAGAGTCTCACCAAGAGGAAGGAAAACATAAGCATCACATCAAGGTTTTAAGAGCACCTAAGATAGACTGCATCAAGCACCTTGGAAAATTCAATCTGAAAATTAAGCATTACAAGCATTTGTATTTATAGACTCAAAATACTCATAAAGCTTTAGGTTGGTGGATGTCGAACCCAACAAACACTACTCTTAAATAAGAAAACCAAATATTCCTAATTAACCTAACTTAACTAAGGACTAACACCGCCTAAATTATAAAATAAAATCCTAATTCTAGGTAATTTCTAGCCAATCTAGTAATTACAAAATCACCCCTGAATTATACAATTCAATAAAACACATAAAAACTAAAATATCATTGTATTTTATATCATAATCTCTGAAACTAATCAAGCTCCCCGCCCGCCTCCTTACAAGTACTTATAAGAACAGCTCCTGATCAAATAATAGTTTTAGCCAACCCATTATTTGTACCCTCACCAATTCCTCAAAAAACCTCCTCTATTATCAATTCGGTCAATTGAGCACTTGTAATTTTGATTTCAGCCAATTAAGTATAATTTACAAAAATCTGAAAAGAAACTACTCGGTTAGAAGGGAGGGGATGGGGGGTAATGATATTAGCAAGAATGAAAGTAAAGTTGATGATAATAACTCAAGTAGTGAAGAGGACTGCCTAGATGGTTGAGATAAATTTTCAATTTCAGAAAATCATATTTAATTGTACTACTTAATTGGTCGAAACCAAAAGTACAGGTGCTCAATTGACCAAATTGACAACAAAGGGTTTTTTTGGTGAATTGATAAAGAAACAAGGTGCAAATAATGGGTTTTAACCAAATTTTTCCGATGCACTATGCTAACTTGACTAGATATTGGCTACAAGAACCTCACTTTCTGCTTTAGTTAGCATAGGTTCAATGCATTTATCAAGTCCTAGATCATGGCAGTTATATTACCATAATTGCTAGTGATCTCTCTATCTCAATGGACTCGAATTATGGATAGAAAGTCAAGTTCTTTGCTAACCATGCAGTAATCTATAATTTTTAAACTTTAAAACATCATTTTTTCACGTTGACCACAAACTATATAGTATTGATTGCTAAATAATTTCACGTGAGAAATATCAGAAATTATAAAGTACAGAGGTTATATCATCATAAGGGATATGATGAAACTCACTTGAGAAGTTCATCAACATATGTGACCCATGTTCCCAAAGAGATACCCTGTTGATCCCCAGCAAGCGCCCTGAAAAGATTGTGCACCGTGGAGCGATCAGCAATGCCTGAAATAGCAGGAGCAATACGTGCAAAAGCTTCTTCTCCAACAAGCATCCCCTTCAATGCCAGTACGAATGTGTTAAGGTTTTCAAACCATCATTCTCAACTGTAGTTAAAGATACTGAATGAGAAAAATTAACCTGGCAGCTTCTTAAGACTACAACCACAATTAAGTAGGTATAGAGTTTGATACATTCACAATGGATCAATTGTGGTTGTGAAAAGATGCAAGCAAACACTAAATAGTTGATTTGTGACGTTTCCTCCATTCATTTCTTTCCTTTTTCTATTTTTAGTGATCATAGTGGTGTGCAAGACATAGATAAATAGTGTACAAGCAAACACTAAAGCTTTTCACCTGTTCCGTGTAAATAAATCCCATATTATATATAGTGAGTACAAGTGAAAATTTTATTTCAGCTAGTCAATCCCAATTACATGCAATTAAAGACTAAATAAAATCCTCCCGTTGAAAATGAAGTACTCAAACCAAGCTTTAGGAACTTTATTCCATGTATGTAGTGAGGCCCAAAAAACCCTTCAAATGATTGGTTAGCAAAATTAAACAGATTTAACGGACAAAATATTTGGGATTATTTAGTTCGACACATGGACTTTACAATAATTATTTAAAAAAATATTTTGGCCAGTATATTTACTAAATTGCATGGGGATGTTTGACCCCTTTTTTTTTTCAGTGAAAACAATAAGAAAGTAAATTCATTTTGTGCTGTACCCGCTACTGAATTTCCATTGATTGTATAACGCTTTATCAAGACAAAATTTAGAACGAATTTCTATAGCTTTTATTAAGTGCAGTCTTCAATAAGACAATCTACCGTAGAATATTCATTTTCACAATAGATCATCTGCAATTCTCGGTGACATTTTGATTATTTCTCATAGGAAATTGAGAGAGTAAAAATATCATTTATACATCTCATATTCTTAACAAACAAAAAAAATCCTTTTTATAGGCTCCTATACAATAAGCCATTTTGATAGACACCCTTTATGGTGCCTTTGAATTGATTGATGACACCCCTTTTTCTGGGAAAAGAAAATATTAGTTTCAGTTTATTAACCATTATTTTGATGAATTATTTTATGACATTTGAAGGAAACATGTGATCTGCACGTGAGTTACAATGGAAATTTTGGATGGAACCTAATAGAGGAGGTCTATTCACAATTTTCCAAAGAAAAGGATGTCAATCAATGTGAAAAAACCATGGAAGTATCTATCAAAATGACTTATGATACGAGAGTATTCGTATACATTTTCCCTTTTTTGATGTTACTTTAGTTTTCTTTCTTACAGAAATATAGTGCAATTTTTTTCTTTTTTACTTATTAACTCAAGAGAAGAATTATTTTTTCATGTGATTCATTATTTAAACAAATATACCTTTGACCAAAAGTAAACACTAGTATCATAAATGTGCAGGATCAATGGCAAACTTTAAAATAAAAAAAAATTGTTAATGATTCTTGAACAGAAATGTGCAGGATCAAGTGTTCAAAGATCAATACCTACTATACATTTTCATTTAAGAAAAAAGGTGATCATTTTTGGCCCCATAGGCCGATCATTTCAATAAGTTCCCTCCCTTTTATTATCCAAATTTATATGACAAATGAAGTTGAATTTCAATGGCAAGATTTATTTTATCTTGGATAAGATTTGTTTTTAAGCTTTTCTTATACTATTTTTTCCTCTGCCACAACGTTGATCATTTGTGCTAATAAAGATGAAACTAGGTCACTTGTACCCCATCTAAACATTGCCATACATCATAGTCCATTACTTTTTTTTTCTGATCACGGGTTCCATAGCATTTTATATTTAAGAAATGCGCCAATTTCATAAATTCTTCATCACCCTCAATCAAGCCATAATAAACTCCAAAGGCACCAGCTTTTCACTTTTCATAGTGAACTACTTTAATGTGTTTAATCAAATTTAAGAACAAAAACTACAATGCCATGATAAAATTTAGAGTCCTGTATTCACAATGCTACAACTGTTCATTTAAGTATAAAGGGAATTTGAAAAAAAAAAAAAAAACCTGAAAAGAAGCTTTTTCAGAATCATTTTCTTTGCGGTAAGGATTCTCCCATGCATGCATTGTGATGAAAATTAGTCGCTGGAATGCTGGCTCCTGTAAACATATCAAGCTTGTCTCATGAAATGGAGTAAATAATGGTGCCCAATATCCAACTAGCTTTAAAGAAAAAAATTCAACCACAAGATGACTAAGTTCATATAGTTCAAAAACACAACCACATTAATGAACTTTTAGTAGAAGTCTGAAAATGCTCAGAGTCAAAATACTACAAAGTATGACATGAATGTCGTCATAATCTTTCTAGGACCAAATCCAACAAATTTGCTTCAGTAAAGTAGCCTACACGTGAACTTATCACTGAGCCTTTCCAGACATATTCAAGAACCACCAAAATAAATAACGAGCATCAATACCAAGTTGGAATTATAGAACTTTAGGTACAATATCAAAGAGGTGTAACAGAAGGGGAAAGAAAGGACACCAAGCATTAGAGAAAACAGCTTAAGATGGGAAATCATTTGGCAAACCCAAAATTAGAGACTAAATAAAAAACGATGTATCACACTTTAGACAAAATAAGGTAATCACTAAAAATTGCTGATTTGAACAAAGTTCTTCACTAAAAATCTCATTATAAAGCAAACTACATCTTTTCATACTAAGTATTTTCTTTCCACTCCGTTACAAACTAACAAACCCACTTAACTAGTTTTTAGATAAAAGAAAGCACAAAAGAATGGTAAATTACTTGTACCAAGTCCACAAACCTTGAGGCAGGGATGGATAGCAGAGTTATCCCTAGACAAGAACCTAAAACAGCAATACTCCACCAAATTACGTGCATCATTATTAACAGATTCATTGACAAGCGCTTTGAATATCTTCTGCGACTTGTACCCCGTCAATCCATTCATCCTGCAAAGCTTAGTTTTTCAATAGTCAAACCACAATTCCTTAATCAGTCAGATAGAAAGACCAGTTTACAGTTCCATACTGGAGAGTATAAAATGATCGAATATAACAATTCGGGAAAAGAATGAGTTTTTTGTGGTCACCTGCTAAATTGCTCAATAGATACAATAGCTGGTACTGAAAGAATCCCATTTGGTGTGCTGCTATGAATAGTCTGCTCTGCCATAAATATTTCTTCAAGTTGTTGAGCATCAACTGTAGCTCCATTATCAGGCTTCCCACTATCACCAGACTTTACCAGTGGTGAAGTCAAATTTAAAGTCACCCCATTCAAAAAGTTTTGGGTTTTTGAAAACCATGAATTCAATCTTTCTTGCACTGCATCTGTCAAGACATGACATAATAAGACAAAGCAAAAACTACTGAATCCTACTTAGCAACTGCCTAGGAACTTAAAGAAAGAAAGACAAGACAACAATTTTTTTTCTCAAACCAAGTAAAAATTAGTGCTTTCGATCAGGCAAAAAAAATCTCTTACTGGGATCAATGTCGTTGATCTTCCATTTGTCCCCTTGAAACTGACTGGCAACCTTAAACCTAGAGCTTCCAATCCTTGCAGAACAGCCAAACTTGTTGTACAAAAGGGAGCAAGAATTTGGGGGAGAAAATGTGATTTTGGAAAGCATTTTTGGATTTGGGTTTTAGCATGTAGCTTGTCTCGTCGTTCACTTTTTTTCTGCGTTTATGATAAAAAAAAATATCTATATATATATATATATATATATATATAAGAGAGAGAGATAGAGAGAGAGTCAGGGAAGAGAATCTCAGCCTTGCATTTTCAAGAATCCATCTCCACCGCTGGTTGGCATAAAAATACTACTGTATTTCTATATATATATCTAAATTAAAATATAATATTTTTTTATCAAATATTAAATCTCATGTGTAGTACACGTGAATAATGGTCGGCAATTCCTTGCTGCTACAGCTCCTGACTGATTGGCATCGGCAATGTGAATTCACACATTGCCAATTTTTATTTTTTTATTTTTTTAGTTTTTTTTCCCTTCTTACATTGATTTTATTTGAGAATAGTTTTGATGGTTTGATCTAATAAGATCTATGTGGGATTTTCGTTCATTCAAGAAAAACGTCATCGTTTTCAATTTTGCAAAACAAATATTTTATTTTTTGTTTTCTAAACAATTATAACTAAAGGGACTACAATTAAAGATTAGCAATAAATTCAGGCTTTTTTTCGTTCATAAAGGAAAGGAGATGAAATTTATGCGCATGAAACTAGGGAAGGTGAGAGAGAAGGGAGGGAAAAAATAAAAGAAAAAACATCCCAAGAGAATATCGAAGGTTCATTTCAAATACTTGTTGCCTAGTAAAAATAAAAAATAAAAAAAAAAGGCAACAATGACTCTTTCAACAATATCAAAAAAAAGATCGCTTTTAAAGGTTGGAAGATGATATACATGTTGCCCTAAATTCAGTGGCACTTGATATGCTGACTTGTGTACTACACGCGCTAACACTTGTTGTCTTAAATAAAGGATAACTATGTCACTCTTCCAATGATACCAAAAAAGATCGTTTTTTAAAGGTTGGATGATGTTACACATGTCGCCCCAAATTCAATGGTATTTTTTATATACTGGCTTGTGTACTACACATGCCAATCTTTTTCTCTTTTATTTAATTTAGTAAGAGCTCTTTGATTAAGTTCAAAAATTGAATTTATCCCATATGATTCAAACACTTTTTTAGTTTATTCCCTCGTTATCTAATAACTCTTTGATTTGGTCCTTATTATAATCCTACTCGAGCTCAAATAAGTTTCAAATGGGATGAGTAGAATGAAAAGGAAAAAAAAGACAAATCGTCAATCGGGTTAGCATATTATAGTCATCTCCATGACCCAGTTTATGAATTTTACGGTTAACTTAGGTTAACCAAGGTTGATCCAAGATGTCACCTTCTTAACATTAAAATAAAAGGAATGTTATCCTGTATTTTTTTTTCAAGACAAGCTATATTTTCACCAGTCATCTAGGTTGCTTTTATACCAATTAAATCGATTAAGTCACGTCATGTAAACTCTTGTGCAATTTAATTTAAAGCTCTATCTTGCAAAAAATTAAGTCAAGAGGTTTCAATATTAATCCTCTTGTTTAGGTTTAATGATATTGTCAAAGAGTTTCTCATGAACAGGTTGCACAATACTATTTTACATTCAACAAAACAATGTCTTTTATAAAAAAAAATTAAAAAAATAATGTTTGGCCAACATTGCCTTCTGATTTTTTTATAGTCGGTTTAGATTTTGACCAATTCAATTTATATGTTGTAGGTCTACTCTTGTTGTTAAAAAAAGATGGCAAAACAATTACTAACACCTCAAATTCATACTCGTGGTGTAGTGAAGCATGAGCAACTAATATAATGGTAGGTTGTTTTCTAAGAAAATTACCTTAATTTGAACGCAATAATATTTTAACTTCATCTTTTTATAAATTACAGTTTACATACAGGGTAAATGTCGGAATTCAAATTTGATAAAAGGCAAAAATTTCCCTAACTTAATTTTATTTTTCTTCTTCTTTTTTCTTGGGTGTTTTTCCTTTTTAACAAAGGTGTTAGAGATTTTTGACAAGATAGCATAAGTGAAAAAAAGTGGTTGAGAAATAACATGATCAGGAAAAAATTATTGTTTTTAAGTGCAGTATTTAAAAAAAAAAACCACACTTAGAAACAAAAGTATTTTTAGAAAAATATCAAAATGGGCTTACACAAATTCCAAAGATGATAGATAAAAGGAAAGGCGAGAAACAATGAGACCCCGAAGATAAATTTGATACCAATAGATTGAGTTTAACGAGGACAAATCCATGAACATCAAGGAATGCTACCAATAATAGTTTACATGATCCACATATGGTTCCTAAAATGACGAGTGGTTCACTTGCATTTAGGTGACGTGTGTGGATCATAGCAACCATTATTGGTAGCGTTCATTAAAGTTCTTGGATTCGTCATGTCAATTCATTTTTTTTCAATTTCTATGATTGTGCATACATAAATTATTATATAACATGTACATATTTTACTATGCAAATAGTATCACACTATTTCTAAGCCAATTGCAACACCAATCTCCTAGTCGCCCCTAGCATGTTAGCATTTCTTTTGTGCCTACTCTTCATACTTACAATGGCTAGGTTAGCCAACATATCCACTAGTGAAATAACAAAATATTATAATAAATGGCATCATTAATATCTCTACCAATGACAAGAATAGTATATAACCTATGACTCAACTTTCTAAGAAAATATTCTTTTTGTTCGCAAGAAATGCTCAAGGACTATGTATATAAATACACCTAATTATTAGGTAAAAAATGGAATCTTTAGCTTGCAAAATACAAATTCTAGGTCATACGCCATATAAGCTTTATGCCATGTAAGTTCATGTTTATCTTTTTTCACCAACTTAAATATCAGAGGGTCCCTGTTTCAATAGTTGATTCATTTTTTAAAAAACAACTAAGGTGAAAACAAAGATCTACATTCAAACTCATCACTCCCATCAACCTAGAACGCATCCATGAAAAACTTAATTTATGTCTGAAGTTTTTTCACGACTTCATCAGAATTATGCATTCATAAATTAGCATGTAAAGTATTATCAACTATATTAATAATAGTATACAAATAGTGATTTTTTAAATGTGAGAGAGAAAACACAACTGCGAACAAACCTTAGTATGTTTATTATAATTTTTCTTATATAATAATATAATAGAAATCCTAATTGATATTTAAAAAATTTAAATTTAATAGAATTTAACTAAAGAATAAAAAAATAATGATGAATGAATAAAAAACATTTTTTCAGAACTATACTTGATAGATTTTACTATACTTGATTTAAATTAACACGTAGCTTACTTTTTCTAGTGATTTCTTTTCTTTTAAAAGTGGCAATTTAAAAACAAACTAGCAAATATAAGAATTTTACAAAACAAAATGATTTAAGAAAATAAAATGATATTACTAGATATTAATCAAACAAACTGAATCCACACACATAAATAAATTAACTAAGTAAATAAAATAACACTTATATTAAAAAATTCAAGAAAAATATTTAATGATGTTGTTAGCGCCATCCAATAACATTTTTTAACCCTTCAATCTCCATAACATTAGGCTTTAAGGCAAACACCAGTAAGAACTTATAAACAACTTCAATTTCCTTTTGAAGGGGCATGACAAAATGACATGCCATTAAGATACATCAACTATCATACACTCAAAAAAAGCTACACCTGGTTATTTCACATCATCATTTCAAATAAGGGTCCAATCACAAATATTATAAGTCTCTTTCACCTACTCTATTCAAAAAAATACCTAGATATGAAAGAGCTCATGAGAATAAACACCATTAAACAAAAGATTTCACACTTTTCAACAAGTGCTACATACTCACCTCTTTAAAAAATAAGTCTCCGCAAATGTCAACTAAGATAACTTTAATGAACTTATAGATCCCAATGAGTATATATAAAATGCGAGAAATACTTTGGAATTGGTAGCACAAAATGTGATGTCAAGATAAAATTTTTCCTACAACATTTCATGGATCTTTTTGGGTGTGGTATCACAACCTTGAGCTTGATTTTATTCTTGGCATTCATGTTTTATGTATCAAACTTATCTCATATTTCAACATCAGTATACCAGCTAAAAAAGGCATCATTAAGCTCTTTTTCATCACGTAACATGGAGACAAAACACTAGGGGCTATAACTAGAGGCTCAATGAGAAAATGCTTAATGTGGAGGATCTATAATTATTTATTATAGAAATGATTATACACTCTTCCTAACAAAAACCTCCTTAAAGTAAAACAAGCCATGAAAAATCACATTCGAGTAAAAGAGAAAAGCATCACCAGAAAAGGACATACACGCTTCAAACCACATAGAAAATAAAAAAAATATATATTCATTGGAATAGATTTTTTGTTATTAACATTTTTTTAAAAAATAGTTTTGAACATGATTTGATTTTTTTAGCTTTCAATCACATAAAATATGAAGAAATTATTTCTATATTGTTTGTTAACTTGTTTTAACAATCATAAAATATATTTTTTAATAAAAACAATGATTCTAGTTATAAACATTGCATTGGTTAAGATAAACAAAAGATATGTTAATAGGAGATTTTGCCTTAACGAAGAAAAAATTTCAAGACGGCAATATTTTCGGGATTGATGATAATGCTAAAGAATTTTCTAGGACTTATACATTACTTTTACGTTTAAAAAGAATTTAAGTTCCCCCACAACGTATTGCAAGCATACAAACTAGTGATGAGAAAAAAATCTTTCAATTATGGATTTGTTTTATAAAAACATTAAAATATAAGACCAAAGTGAATTTCTAAAAAAAATAATTAAAGACCAATACGCACATTTAAAAAAATCATGTTGTGGGAACATGAAAAATATATAGGATATGATGATAACAAAAACATAATGAACATGGATGACATTAAAATAAAAAAAAATAGTAAAAAAATCTTTTAAATAAAAAAATTAACAATCTAAAAAACACCAAACCGATATAATAATAATAATAATCTCATTTTTTTCAATACTCAATTTTATTTCATTTTTTTCCAATTGCAATCTTCAATGACCAAATTAATGACCATTTTGTAAAAAATTATTAAGAATTGAAAGAAAAAAAAGGATCAAAGTGTAAAACAAAAAAATAAAAAATAGCCGATTTAAAATTCATGATAAAAGTTTTAATCATCATAACTTCATTTTTTTTTCTCTACAATTCCTATATTTTTTGTAATTTTAATTCTAGCCTGAAAGTTTATTTTTGTTGTATTTCAGTTCTTGAATTATAAATAAAAAAGAAAAAATTACATTAAAATAACAAAAAAAAATCATTGATTTAATTACTTTTCAATGACAAAAAAGCATTATTATTATTATTATTATCATTTATTTTTGGTGTTAAAAGTTTCATTCAATTAAAGAAATTTGATAGATAAAAAAAACTAACCTCCTATTACTACTATATTATTATTATTATTATTATTATTATTATTATTAACATCCACACCTCTTGGAAAAGATAAATAGTTTTTTTCTTCCATGATCTCTTATATGCTGCCATCAAGAACATGCATTTAAAGTGGACAAAAACAGCATGTCATATGGACCAGACAAACTTTAGTTGCTGAGGTTGACTTAGGCTCTTGGGGTGGGTCTCAAATTCTTTTCCATCTCAGGATTTTGCAAATACAGCTTGCATCTCCTCACCAAAATGTCCAGAACAAGTCCTTGTTCTTTTTCGAGACGCCTCTGTCGTCTTTCTTTGGGGCCACAAAACACCTCATACCAAGCTGAAGCTGATCAATCCTTTCCCATGGCCGACGAGAAAATTCTAGCTTTGGCCAGATTATCCTAGTCCTCGAGTGTAATCGTTCAAAGGATCCTCGCCGCCGTATATTTCTTATGCTTTATTTCAGGTGTTATGATCCTTCAAAGACTCTTGAAGGATCAAGTAGCTAGACACTAGTAACTCGCCATTGTAACAATCCTTGCCCAAGGATCATTTGTGTGCTTCGTAAAGGTGTTTTTCAATCGAAAATTTACACGTTTTCAAGATTTGAAAAGCACTTTGAAAAAAAGGATAAACCGCGAGAGCAAACTCGCTAAAGCTGATAGGTGTATCCAGAGCTCAAACCATCCCACAAATATCAGACGCACTAAAATCACAAGGCATAAGACAGAGATAAACAAGAAATCATATCTCAAAAAGATATCCCCATCACAAAACCAGTCTCAGTAACTTTCAAAACAAATGTGTTTCTGCTCAAGTCAACAAATTAGCTCCCTCATGAGACATACTCTCATAATCATCACAAAAGAGAGCAAAAATCATTCAGAAACTAGAGAAAGATGCAACTACAAATCCAATGATTAGTGATCCAACAGAGATGGAAAACCCAATAGAACCGGAATGACCTGGAGATGGAGCTGGTGCTTGCTCATTTCCTACACCATTCACAGCTGGTCCAGGCGCAGATCCTCCTGCCACACAAAGCGAGCAACATGATGAGCGGTGTTCAGTATATTTGATTGGCAAACAAATTAATATAGTTCTTAACAAAACAGCAAAATCATATGCGTATATGACTCTGTGAGCAAACCACTTGCCACATTTATAACCATCAACATCCTGTTATTTTCAGCATCAAATTCACTAACTACCATGGCAAGATTTGGATGCCCTTTTCATCCACCACAACCAGAGAATATTGATTGCATGCACCCAGCTGAAGATGTGAGATGGGGATCTCTTGTTTCCTCTTTCAAAAATGCGGACGTAAGGAATGCAAAATCGAATGAACAATCTATCTCAAGACCAAACGACCAAGAAAGATGGTCGCCGCTCTCCACAGTGTTCAAGCACAAACAAGGGATTACAATTTTAAAAAAGAAACATGACATGAAATAAATTATGCAAAAATAAGGAAAAGAATGGCAGCAAGACAACAGCCAAGCATTCAATTTCTTCTTTCTTCATCTTTTTTGTTCCCTTGATAATTCAGATATGGGCCAATAAGAAAAAATCTACATAATTCAACCAGTGCATCAAATGTCACATGCAAAGATCAGGAAAAGAGCATACCAGGGGCATGGGCAGGGGCACCAGAGGGACTAATGGCCACTGCAGCAAGAACAAAAAACAACAAATCATATTAAGCAAAAAAAAAAAAAAGTAACTTTCGAGAACCAACAAGAAATATTAAAAGAGGGAGCGCTGACATCCGCAGTTAGAGGCAGGAGGAGCGTGGATTTTGCAGACAGAAGGGAGAGAGAGAGCCTTCGTGACATTCAAAACGATACCATATTGAGCACTACTCTTGAAGGCCTCACAGAGGCACTCAGCTTTAGTGCTCAACACCGTCTTCAAACCAGCACAGCATTTCCCCTCTGGCTTTGCTGCTGTGCTGTCGTTTGACACAAAAGACAAGCAGTCAGACAAGCTAAGTATCAGATTTGTGCAGTCCACTGAGGAGGGTGCTGGGGCTGATGAGGGGCTTTGGGAACAACAAGAGATTGAGAAGGTGCAGAGAAGGATCAGACACAACACCTTTCTTGATGCCATTTTTCTTTTTTTATCACTAATATTATTCTGCCGCGTAGAGATGGAGAGGGAGACAGTTTTTTTTCTTCTTCTTCTTTTCGAAATGCGGTTGTGAGAGTGGGATTGGTGAAGTGAGATCAATAAGTGGGGAGGGAGGGGTGGCACTTATTGCCAGGAGGGTTTAGTTTCTGTAAGCGTGCTCCCAACTGTTCTTTTAAAAAGTTTAATTTTTTTTAAAAAATAATTTTTATAATTTCAATTCGTTTTAATATATTAATATTAAAAAAATATCTTTAAAAAATAAAAAACTATTATTAATTAATTAATTAAAAATAGCAATAAAGGCGATGGCTTTTTTCTACCCGTTTTGGGCGGTGCATTATGATTTTCTTTAGTGTGGGATACGTGGTGGGCATCCAATCCCACGTGTCTCCCATGTGTCGATTTTTTTAATGTCGGTTTTTTTT